>Ga0182018_10002505_pt1 | contig 18210 bp, 18 predicted proteins | sample 812P2MmetaG_FD_120490 | JGI IMG/M metagenome (GOLD analysis project Ga0182018, IMG submission 120490) | Permafrost microbial communities from Stordalen Mire, Sweden - 812P2M metaG | ecosystem: Environmental > Terrestrial > Soil > Wetlands > Permafrost | place: Sweden: Stordalen | collected... | reverse complement strand
CCGCAATGTGTTCCAGATAATCTTCGACGCGCTCCGGATGTTTCATAGGGGCTGCGCCTGTTGCAGCACCTCGTTGCGGAACTTTGGCGGTAATCCGTTCGGAGTTAAAACGGATACCGGCACTCCAAGCAGTTTCTCGGCGTCGATCTTCAAACCCGCAATGGTAAGCAGGCTGGTGGATTGTCCGGGGTCAACCAACAAGTCAAGATCGCTTTCTTCTGTATCGGCTCCACTGAGAACCGACCCGAATACGCGGGGGCGCGATAGACCGTAACGGCTGACAAGCTGCCGCAATTCGTCACGATGCGCCGTAAGGGCCTCCGAGGGTTTCATGGCCGGTTCTCCATTCTCCGCCTTTCATCGTAGCCTTTTACTACGGTTCGGCGGCGGCGTCACACAGGGAAGGGGCAGAGTGAATCCCGCCATTGACGATTAGCGGCCTAGTCCCCGCTGGCCCGCCAAAGGGGCCCCTCTCCCGCCGCCGCTAACATGCAACCCAGCTAGAGTGTGATGACGTCTTTTATAGCATCTCTAAACTGGTTTTGGATTCACATGGCAATAAGTGACAAGAACTGCCATAACTGTTAAGATGCCAAGGTCAGGGGTACCGTTGCATGCAAACCATGAATATCTCGCTGCCCGATCCGCTCAAGGAATTCGTCGATCATCAGATCGCCGGAGGACGGTACAGCAGCGTGAGCGAGTACATCCGCGAGCTGATCCGCGACGACGAGAAGCGCAAGGCCGAGCAGCGGCTGGAGGCGCTGTTGCTCGAAGGGTTGGATAGCGAAGAGAGCCAACTGACCCGGAAGGACTTCGACGACATCCGCAAGGAAGCGCTGGCCCAGCTCAAGCGCCGCAAAAAGAAGGGCTGATGGCGTTGTCGATCCAAAAGCGAGCCAGCGCCAAGCGACCTGGTCGAACAGTACGTGTATCTCGCCGAGAACGCGGGCATCGAAACCGCCGAAAGGTTTCTGACTAACGCCGACAAGAGCTTCGCCGATCTCGCCCAGCATCCCGGAATGGGCGCACCGCTGGCCTTGCGCTCGCCGAAGCTGGCCGGATTACGCAAATGGCCGGTGAGTGAGTTCGAGAAAATGCTGATTTTCTATTTGCCGCGCGCGGACGGCGTGTCGATCGTGCGCGTCTTGCATGCCGCACAGGACTAGTGGAGCCTTCTCGGAATCCTATGAGCAACGAAATCGTCACCTCACCCGCGCCGCCAGTGTTCCAGGTGGCGCTGTCCACGCCGACACCGAAGGCCGCCAAGCGGTATAGGAATTTTCACGGCGCAGATCAACAACGATCACGCGCGCAAGATGCAAACATTCAGAATCCCTTCTGCATATGCCTCAAGTTCACTGCCGAGCTGTAGAACTCACATCGGACGCGTGGGCGTCCTACTTCTTCCTCAGCGCTGCGATCTCCACCGGCGAAACAGACCCCGACAGAAAGTGCCCCGCCTGGCTCGCAGCCGTCGGCGTCCATTCCCGATCGTGCAGCACGTACAAAGTATAAGGCGCGTTGCCCGGAGCGATGGCGGTATAGCTTTCCAGTACGAACGCGTCCCCCTCCATCTTGAAGCGGATGTAGCCGCCGCGTACCTCGCCCGCTTTCGCGAAGCCGAGTTCCCGCCGCGGCGCCAGCGAAAGAATAAACCGCCCGCGTTGCGGCAAGTAGAACCACAGCAGTGTACCCGTAGCCCCTTGGCCGGCACGAATCGGGGTTGCCTCCTGAGCCCCATTCACCGTCACGCGAGGCTGAACCAGGTGCATCTCCACGTCTTCCGCGCTGAAATCCCGAGCCGTCCCCTCCACGGTGGGAATTGCCGGCGCGCGAGGCGCGGCCATCACCGAAGAGCGCAGCATGCCGGGGAAGCGCGGCCCGGGAGGAGGCTGCAGAATCTGAACGGTGTCCACCAGCTTCTGCCCGGTATTCGGGTCCGTCCACACCGTCACATCGATCTTGTCCCCGGCGTGGGCCACCCGCGCCTTGGGGAGTTCGGGCGGTGGCAGCTTCTTCCAATCCATAGGGCCGCCGGCCGTGGGACCGCCCAGCGCAAAATCCAGCGGGCCGATTCCCAGTTCCAGAAAAGTGACTTGAAACGTGTCCGGCTGAGTGTCCTGCTCTATCAGCAGGTCATAGCCCGCATACGTGAGGTCCCGATCGTCGTGGAAGTACCGGTGAATTGCCGAGTAGCCGGTCTGCCCCCGATACACCAACCGGCCGTTCGAGCCGCCAACCAGAGTCGGAGCCGGAGATGCCGGTTCCGCGCGAGTCTCGAATTGAACACCGGCAACCAGAGGAGACCCGCCGTTGGTCCACGAGCTGGTCCACAGCTGTGCGTGGGCCAAATAGCAAAGTGCCGGTAGCAGCGCCCATAGCTTCACCTTGAAATTCATTATATCGCCGCCGTCTCGGGCGCGGTCGTCCCCAATCACATATGATAGAATATTGAGGAAATTCACATGCAGACTGCGTTGCTGACCAAGTTTATCAACAAGAACAAGCGGAGCGACATCCCCGTGTTTCGTCCGGGCGACACCATCCGCGTCCACGTCAAGATCAAGGAAGGCGATAAAGAGCGCCTCCAGGCGTTTGAGGGCACCGTGATCGCCCGCAATAATATGGGTTTGGGTGAGAGCATCACCGTTCGCAAGGTCAGCTTTGGCCAAGGCGTGGAGCGCATTTTCCCGGTACACGCACGCGTGATCGACCACATAGATGTGATCCGCACAGGCCGTGCGCGGCGCGCCAAGCTGTACTATCTGCGCAATCTCCGGGGCAAGGCTGCCCGTCTCCGCGAACGCGTATAGCCGTCACGGAACATTCATGCGACCCGAGTCGGCGGGTGGCAAAATCCGGTGCGAGGGCACGCTTGAACGGGAGCTGCGCGCGCGCGGGTTTGCCGCTGTTGCCGGCGTGGACGAAGTCGGCCGCGGATCGCTTTTCGGACCGGTGGTGGCGGCTGCCGTCATCCTTTCCCCCGACCGTCCCGTGCGCGGATTGAACGACAGCAAATTGCTGGAGGCCGAACGCCGCGAGGTGCTTTCCGAACGCATCCGGGAACGCGCGGTGGCGTGGGCGGTCGCCGCCGTGGACGCCGCCACCATCGACAGCATCAATATCTATCAGGCATCCAGAAAGGCCATGCGCCTGGCGATTTTGCAACTGCGGCCGGCTCCCGATTTCCTGCTGACCGATGCCATGCCCATCGAACTCCCCCTGCCCCAGCGTCCGCTCATCAAAGGCGACGCCCAATGCCACGCCATCGCAGCCGCTTCGATTGTCGCGAAGGTATGGCGCGACGCCTGCATGCGCGCCTGGGACAAGGTGTATCCGCAGTACGGCCTGGCGTCGCACAAAGGCTACTCCACGCCGGAACATTGCCGGGCTCTCGCGGAATTCGGCCCCTCGCCGCTGCACCGCCTGAGCTTCGCTCCCGTTCGGGAGCACGCGCGCTTCCCCATGAATTACAATCCCCAGATGCAGTTATTTGAGATGGCGGAGTTATTGGAAACGGCAGGCGCTCGATGACGCCATCGCAGCCGGATCCGCGGGAAACCCCTCCGGCGGCCGATCTCGACCTTTCGGGAGTGGCCGCCCTGCCGCCACGGCCCACCTATCGCTGGTATCACAAGTTTTTTGCCGTAATGCTGGCCACGGCTTGCCTGATCATCGGGATTGTCCTGCTGCTCTTCCCCTGGACGCCATACTGGGAGAACAACTACTTCGTGGGCCTGTCGCCTTTTCTGCGGCACTGGTGGAACAATCTGTACATTCGTGGCGCGGTGAGCGGCATCGGCGTCGTGAACCTTTATATTTCTCTGGTGGAAGTCTTTCGGCTCAAGCGGTTTTCGCAGAGGTAATCGATCCACTACCACAGCACCGAGCGGTCGATGCTTTTGAGCGTCGGACGCCCGGTCAGCGCCATCGCCAGTTCCATCTCCTTACGGAGAATCTCGACCACCCGCGCCACTCCGTCGGCTCCCGCGATGCCCAGGCCCCACAAATAGGGCCGGCCGATCTGCACCGCCGACGCGCCCAGCGCCAGAGCCTTCACAATATCCGTGCCCCGGCGAATGCCCCCATCCACCAGGATCGGGACGCGGCCGGCTATTTTTTCCGCCACCAGCGGCAGCACATCGATGGTCGCCGGTACCGTATCCAGATTGCGCGCCCCATGGTTCGAGACGATGATCCCCGCGACACCCGCCCGCGCAGCCACGTCGGCATCGTCAGGATTGAGAACGCCTTTGAGCAGCACCGGCCGGCGCGCGAAGGAGCGCAGCCAGTCGATGTCTTTCCATGTGAGCGTGGGGTCCAGGTAGTCTTTCCCTTGCAGGTTCGGCAATTCGCGCTCGGGCAATTCCCCTTTGGCGTGGTCCTCACGATTACGCGCGCCGAAGGTGGGCGAATCCACCGTTACGCAGAGCGCCCGGCATCCCGCGTCTTCGGCGCGCTGCACCAGATCGCGGGTGAATCCGCGGTCCTTCTGTACATAGAGTTGGAACCAGACCGGCCCGGTGGCGCTTCGGGCGATGTCTTCCACCCGCATGGAGGCGCTGCTGCTAATCACATACGTGGCCTTGGCGGCCGCCGCGCCGCGGGCCGCCGCCACTTCGCCTTCGGGATGGATGAACCGCTGCCCGCCGGTCGGCGCCAACAGGATGGGAAACGGAAACTCCTGGCCGAATAGCGTGACCCGCGTGTCTAGTTTCGAGACGTCCACCAGAATCCGCGGTTTCAAGCGGATGTGCTGGTACGCTTCGCAATTCCATCGAAGAGTGATTTCGTCGGCGGCGGCGCCCGAGAGCCGAGCCCAGGCTCCAGGCGAGATTTTGGTTTGCGCGTCGGTCTCAAAATCGGGCAGCGAGAGCAGCTTGTCCAATTCCGGATGACCGGTCGATTGAGCGCGCAGGCGGCCGTTCATCGCCAGTCCTGCTGCCAACGACAATACGTCGCGCCTGCTGAGCGCCCGCCTGTTCACTTTGGATACTCTCATCCATATTGTCATAAGGAGGCGTCCGTGGAACTGCGAGGTTCAGCAGGCGGCGCGTGCGCTATACTGCCCGCGAGGGGATTCCGCTCCCTTATGCCCAGCCGACAGCTCCTGCCGATTGTTCTCAGCTTTGCCGCGCCGCTGTTGCACGCCCAGTATGCCGCCCCTCCGACCGCCTATACCATCACGCAAACCAGCGTGACTACGGGGCCCGCGACCCAGATCATCTATCGCAATGGTGCGAAGGCCGTCCTGGACGTGGCCTCCGCTGGCGACAAACCGTCCGTCAGACGCACGGTGTACGATTTGCAGGCGCATACTTCCTATAGCTGGGACTTGTCCCCCGCCCCGGTCTGCGGGTCGGGCAACTTTACCGGAGACTGGGGCGATCCTTTCATAAATTCCGCCGACGCCAACAAGGATATTGCCAGCGGCCCGACCACCGACGCCGGCCCGGCAACGATCGCCGGAATCACCGTAAAGGGGGTGGAAGCGGCGGTCGCGCAGCAAGGCAAAGCGAAAATCTGGGTGGAACCGAAGTATGGGCTGATTCTGAAACTCGTATTCTTTCCAACCGCCGGCCCGGCGCAGACCATGATTGAGGTGAAGCAGGTAAGCTTTACCGCGCCGCCGGCCTCGGTTTTCATTGTGCCCGCGAGTTGCACACTTCCCGGCCCTACCCTGCCCGAAGACGAACGCATCCTGGCCGAAACCGGCGGCCCCGCGGCGGCGGACTTCGTGAACGCGACCACCGCGCCCGTCTCGGCCAATTCCTGCACCGTGCTGTACCGTGTAGTCCAGGCACGCTCCATGAGACCCGTCACCACTGGATTCCAGGTAGCCATCGACAAAACCGTGGACGTCAACCATCCGGCCAGCTATACCATGGGTAAGGCGCCGATGGACATTACACGTTCTCCGGCGGCGGTTTGCAGGAACTGACCGCGCAGCTTCAAAATGGCGTATTACGAATCGACAACGCACCCGCTCTGTTCGACCTGGAAACCGCCTTCGGAGAGGGCGGGGAGAGTTCCGCGGCCATTCGCCGGGATTGTTTCGGGCCGCAGACAGTGCTGTTGTACGTAGTCAAGAATCTCAATAATGTTTCCGAAGGCGGCGATTGGCTGTGGGTCAAATCCGGCAAATACGCCACCGTGCCTCCCGGCCGATAGTCATTGGTTCTCGCGCAGAATGCGCTCCAGGATATCGGGTATCTCAAACACCGCGCGGTTGGTGTGCCGTTCCGTCGCGCTCCGGAACACCGCAAAGCGCTCCGGCTCCAGCAAGTCGTTCACAGCCTTCGCGATTCCGCGAAAGTTGGGCAGCACCAGTCCGAATCCCAGCTCGCCGACCCATTGCGCGTTGTAACGCTCCTGCGGCAGAGTCCAGGCGTTGCGCTCCACAATCACCGGGAGCCGCATGGCCGCGGCTTCGCTCAAACTTCCCGGACCCGGTTTCCCGATGAAGTAATCCGCCAACTGCATGTAGCGCGGCACGTCGCGCGTGAAGCCCTCGACGAAGGTCGCCGCGCGGCGCGGAAGCGCCTGCAGCCGGCTGCGCAGCTTGTCGTTATTGCCGCAGATCAATAGCAACTGCCGGTCGCCCAGCCTCCGCGCGATGTCGAACATCACCGCCGCTCCCTGCCCGCCGAACAGCACCAGCCCCACCGGCAGATCGGGATCGAATCCCAGCGCACGCCGGGCTTCTCTTCGTTCCTCCGCGCCGAGCGGCGCGATCTCGTAGAATCGCGGGTTGAGAATCATGCCCGAAGTGCGGAAAACCATCGATTCGGCATGGCCCATACTCAGAGCCTGCTCGGCGGCGCGGGGCGATCCGCAGATCAGGTACTGCTTCTGCTTTTCGATCCAAAAATGGGGCGGATAATCGGCGATATCGGTCAGGATGGTGACGAACGGCACGCCGGGCAGTGCGCGGCCCAGGCTTTCGCAGAGGGCGCGGTCGAGATTCGGCACCAGGGATACGACCATATCCGGGCGGCTTCGGTTCCAAAACGCCTCCAGGGCGCGGACCGTCTTCCCGTGGAACAGCCGGATTACCAAGTGCATGCCCATCATCAGTTGCGGGGAACCCAGAGTCCAGCCCTTCTTGAGTAAGAGATTGTAAACGTCCTGCAGCCGCAGGCCGGTGACTTTACGGAAGACGTCCAGCTCATCCAGTTGTTCCTGCAGATTCACCATGCGGATTTCGAGCGGACGTTCCTGCCGCTCAATCACCTGGCGGAGAGCGTTGGCAGCCGCGCGATGGCCGCCGCCAGCGTCAAAGAAGAGGAAATCCAGCTTCTTCATCATTCGATAGTGTCATGCGGCACTGATCCGGTGGCGCGAAACATGCCTGTTAACGGATGTTTTTCCGGCACGTCACATAATTGTAGCCATGTCGGCAGTACAAATGGAGCATGGGATGCCTTACTCCCCCAAGCGTCCTCGGTTGCAATACGCGTACGGAGGCCAGAGTATGACCCGGGCTTCCGCCATGCTGACTTATATTTCCCATCGGGACCACAGCCTGATGCGGAAGATCAACCATTGGTCCGCGCCTCGCTGGGTCCGCGTGTGGATGTTGTGCGCCACGCGCGGTGGCGATGGCTGGCTCTGGTACTCGCTGGGCCTGGTGGTGCTGCTGTTCGGCGGCGATCTTCGATTTCCCGCAGTCGCATCCGGCGCCCTTGCCGCGGGAAGCGGGATTGCCGTGTTCCTGCGCCTTAAGAAAATATTCCGCCGGCGCCGCCCCTGCGTCTTCGAGCCGCACTGCTGGGCCACCCTGCTGCCGCCGGACCAGTTTTCGTTCCCGTCCGGCCACACCATCACGGCGTTCGCGGTAGCCGTATCGCTGGCGCACTTCTATCCCGAGCTCACCCTGGGCCTTCTCTTTTGCGCTTTGAGCGTCGCCACCTCCCGCATCCTCTTGGGCATGCACTTCCTGAGCGATGTCCTGGCCGGCGCCGCGATCGGTACGCTCCTGGCTTTTGCCGTAACCGCGGTTGTTTAGTCGACAGCAGACAGCGAACACGCAACGTGGGTGGGCGACTGTAGACTGTTAGTTATGCCCACCAGGCCCGCGCCGCGCGCGCATACCGTCCAAAAGGCGCCTTCTCCATCTCCGCCGAAAGTTGCGCCCCGCTGGCTGCGTCCTCTGGTACTGGTTCTGGCGGCGGTTCTCCTGATCGGAATGTTCTCGCGTCCGTTCGGCCACAGCGACGCCTGGTGGCATCTCAAGACGGGGCAGTATATTGTGGAGACCCACAAGCTGCCGGTTCCCGATCCATTTTCCTTCACCACGGCGAGCAGCAGGCTGACCTATCCCGGTGAAGAGCAGATCCGGCATTTCAACCTGACTCACGAATGGCTGTCGCAAGTGGTGTTCTACCTTGTTTACAGCGTGGGGGGATTTGGCGGCGTGGTTCTGATGCGCGCTCTGCTGGTGAGCTTGTTTTGCGCGCTGGTAGGTTTAACTGCACAGTATCGGGGCGCGGGATTCTATGGATCGCTGGCGGCCGCGCTGCTCGCCGCCAGCGTAATGCCGATCCTGGCGACCGACCGGCCGCAGGTGATCACCTATGCGCTGCTGGCGCTGACGGTGTACCTGCTGGAGACACGGCGCTTCCTGTGGGCGCTGCCGCCGATCTTCCTGTTCTGGGCGAACGCTCATGGGGGGTTCGTTATCGGATGGATCGCGATTGGGGCATACTGCGCGGAATCGCTGTTCCTGCGCTGGCGCGGCAAGCCGGTGGCGGATGAACGGCGGCTGTGGCTGGTGGCCGTAGCCTCGGTGGCAGTGGCGGCGCTGAATCCCAACGGATTGCGCATTATCCAGGTGCTGATGGGGTATCACCGAAGCCCTCTGCAATCCACGTTGATCGAATGGCAGCCCACCAATTACTGGGAGATTTCGCCGTTCAACGGGGTGCTTTACGGATCGATGCTGATTCTGGTTTGGGCGCGCGGGAAGGCGCGCGTGGTGGACTGCCTGATGCTGACACTGTTTGCCGTGGCGGCGTTGACTTCGGTGCGGAACATTTTCCTGATCGCACTGGCCGGACCGCTGATTCTGGTCACTTACTTTCCGTGGAAGCCCAGGGTTCCCAGGCTGGCGGAATTCGCGATTGCGCTGTTGCTGGCGGTTGCGGTGGTGCTGCGATTGATGAATCCGTCGGCGTACCAGTTTCGCGCCGACGAATCGCTCGATCCGAAAGGCGCGGCCGACTTCCTGCTGGCGCACCATATCACCGGGCGCATGTACAACACGTACGTGGATGGCGGCTATCTTATCTGGAGGTTGTGGCCGCAGGAGAAAGTGTTCACCGACGGCCGCGCGCTGAGCGAATCGGCCTTTGAGGACGCTACGCGCATCCAGAACAATGCCGCCGCGGTCAATGGCAAGAGCGCCGAGCAACTTCTGAACGACTATGGCATTGAGGTGATCGTGATGGAGGGCTTTGAGTATTTCATGGGCTCGATCTACTACCTGCCCGCGGCGCTTTCCGATCCGAGTCAAAAGGAGTGGAAACTGGTCTACCAGGACGATGCTGCGATGGTGTTCATGCGCCATCCGCCGCCCGATGTCCTTCCGCTGAATTCGCTGGAAGCGCTCACCAGCATGGAGGACCAATGCTCCAATCACATCAGCGGCTTCCCGATTGAGACCGGATGCGCGCGGGAACTCGGGAAGCTGTTCTCGACGATCGGCGATCCCGTGCGGGCGCGGAAGTGGGAAACAGTAAACAGTAAACAGTAAACATGTGAACTGCTAACTTTCTAATTTGTAGCGTGTCTGCGCCAGGGTGTAGAGGCGGCGCCAGAGGAGGCGGTTGATGGTGACTACCATGAGCACCATCACGATGGTGGCGCCGTACAGCAGCGGGAAGTTGCCTTTGTCGGTGGCGATGCTGATGGTGGCTCCCAGGCCGGTGACCGTGAAGGTCTGCTTCCCGAAGTGGTAATACTCGGCCAGAATACTGGCGTTCCAGGCGCCGCCGGATGCGGTTACGAAACCAGTTAGTAAGTAGGGGAAGATGGCGGGTAACCAGAGCTTTCGCCAGCAATCCACGCGGCCCAGGCGGTAAATGTTGCAGACTTCCTTCAGATCCGTGGGGATGGCCATGGCGCCGGCGATAACGTTGAACAGGATGTACCATTGCGTTCCCATCAACAGAAGCACGATGGACGCGATCCCCATCCCACCGCCCCAACGGATCAGGACCAGCAGGACAATTGGGAACAGCGCGGTCGCGGGCACCGACGCGGCGATCTGCGCCAGGGGTTGCGCCACCGCGGAAATGCGCGGATTCAGTCCGATGTAGACGCCTATGGGGATGGTCCAGAGACCGGCCAGAATCAGCGTCAGTTCCACGCGAAGGAAGGTGGCGCCGGCGCCCACGAAAACGTGGTGCAGGTCAGAGGGGGTGAGGCCCGCCAGCATCTTTCCCATACCGATGACGGCGTAGAGAAGGCCAAGCAGCGCGGCGACTCCGATGGCGGCGGAGAGCCACCCGATGCCGCCTGGGGCGGGCTGGCCGGCGGGGCGGCGAATGCGGCGCCGCGCCAGGCGAAGGGTGATGGCCTCATATGCCGGATCGATGGTGGCCGCGCCGACGCGGGCGAGCACCCGGGAACGGCGCAGGGCTTCGAGCAGCGGCGAACGGGGCGTTTGCGAAGCTTCCACCTGCTCGAACTTGAATTTCTCGCTCCATGCGATCACCGGGCGCCAGATCAACTGATCCATCAGGACGATCACGGCGATCATGACGCCGACACTCCAGAGAATGGCGCGCGTATCGCCGGCATTGGCGGCGGTCTGCAGATACGAACCGAGGCCGGGCAGACGCAGGTCGTGGTTGTTGAGGACGAACATCTCGCACGGCATCAGGTAAAACCAGGCAGCCGCGACCGACATCATGGAGTTCCAGACCAGGCCGATCATGGAATACGGCAGTTCGAGCTGGATGAAGCGCTGCCACCAGGTGAGGCGGTAAATTTGGGTCGCTTCCAGCATCTCGCGCGGAATGCTCTTCATGGAGGAATAGACGCTGAACGTCATATTCCAAACCTGGCCGGTGAAGATCAGCAGGATGGAGCCGAATTCCACGCCCAACTGGCGGGTGGGAAAGAGCGCCGCCATGGAAAGCATGACGCCGGGCAAAAAGCTGAGCACGGGGATGGATTGCAAGGTGTCAAGCAACGGGACCATGATCCGTTCGGCCTTGCGATTGTGCGCGGCCACCCAGGCGTATACCAGGGTAAACAGCAGGCTGATCACATAGCCGATGGCGATGCGGGCTAGCGAGTACAGGGCATACTTGGGCAGTGCAAAGGGCGACAGGCTGATTTCGGCCTGGGTATTGAGGGGACCGGTCCAGTAGCGCGCCAGCGAAAGCAGCCCATAGAAGAGGGCCAGGCCGGCGACGACAATCGGCAGATCGCGCGCGAGCGAGACGGCGCCGCCGGACAACTGGCTCCACGGAAGAAGCCGCGATGCCGTCTTGCCTCCCGGACCCGGCATCAGGCGCGGCCACCGGTTTCCACGGCGGCAGGGGGTTGGTAGAGCTTCAGTTGGTCGGTATCGGCGTCGTAGCGCAAAATGTCGGCGTAGAGACCCCAGTTGAGCGCAGTTTCCATCTGGCGCTTGCCCTCCTCTTCGGAGAAATGCTCGTCCAGAACGTCGCGGAAGAATTCGGCGGGCATGGTGTGGTCGCTCTTGTTGGCGAGCGCCTGGTGCATTTGCTGCAGAAGAGTGACGTGCGCCAGGGAGGCTTGGCGGAAGAGACTCTTGCGGGTGGCGATGTCGGCTTCGGCGAAGGCTTTGCCTTCGGCGGTGAGATCCACGTCGCCTTTGTCGGAGCGGACGAAGCCGAGCAGGGCGGCGCTTTCCACGATGGGCAGCAGGTCGTCGACTTCCATGCGCAGCTCGTCGGCGACATGGTAGAGGTCTTCGGCTCCGCCGCGGTCGTTGAGGAGCTCGAGCAATCCGCCGATGCCGCCGGGGCGGGCGTGGGGCAGCATCGGTTGGCGGGGTTTGGCCTTGGGCGCGGTGAGCGGCTCGGCCTCCATCTGCGGCTGCGTAATGAGCTTGTAGATATAGTCGACGTACATCAGAAACGGGGCGGAGTTGCGGTCGCGAGGCTGCTCCAGGGGCACGCGGAAATCGGCGCGGATGCGCGCGGGGTTGCGTCCCAGCACCAGGACGCGGTCGGCCAGCAGGACGGCTTCCTCGATGTTGTGGGTGACCAGGAAGATGCTGCGGGTGGGGATCTTCTTGCCCAGCCATAGCTCCATCAGTTCGCCGCGAAGGTTCTCTGCGGTGAGGACGTCGAGGGCGGAGAAGGGCTCGTCCATGAACAGGATTTCGGGCTCCACGGCGAGGGCGCGGGCGAACCCCACGCGCTGCTTCATGCCGCCCGAAAGATCCTTGGGGTAAGACGATTCGAAGCCCTGCAGGCCGACGGATTCCAGACTTTTCATTGCGCGCGCGCGACGGTCCTGCTGGGTGAAGCCTTGCGCCAGAAGAGGGACTTCGATGTTATCGATGACCGTCAGCCAGGGAAACAGCGCAAAACTCTGGAAGACAATAGCGACGTGCGGGTTCGCTTCGGAAAGCGGCTTGCCGTGCCAAAGGACTTCGCCGCTGGATGGCTGGGTGAGTCCGGAAAGAATGCGCAGCAAGGTGGATTTTCCGGAGCCGGAAGGACCCAGGAGAGCGATAATCTCGCCGGGCTCGACCGCCAGATCCGTGGGTGCGATCACCTGGACCGAGCCTCCGCCGGGCCGATCGAAGAGCTTTTCCACGGCGCGGGCCTCGATGATGGGCTCGACGACAGCCACGGCGGGTTTGGCAGGGGCGATTTCGGGCGGCGCGGCGCGTTCCTTGGCGGTTTCCTTGAGGTGTTCTTTATCGGCCAGCTCGTCCATGAGCTGCCGCCATGCTTCCTCCGGAAGCTCGTCGAAGAACTGCACACGCTGGCCGGGGTGCATGGCGTCGATGATGGCGTTGAGTTCACCGATGGGCCGGGCGTGCAGCAGTACGTAGGTGTGGTAGTAGGGAAACGCGCCGGCGAGTTGGGCGGCGAATGGGACGGGAAGTTTGCGGAAGAGGTCCTGCTGCTGCGGAAACGGCAGGGCTATGAACATGTCCGCGGCCTCGGTGAGGTCGAACTGCTGGAGCATGTCGATGGCCTGGCTTGAGCGGCCGGAGGCAAGCAATGCGCGGAATTTTTCCGCTTTTTTGGTGAGGTTCAACAAGGTAAACATCAAGCGTACTACGCCTCGGTACCGGTCAGGTTACGGAAAGGCGTGTGCAGGGCAGATTGTGATTGAGACTGCGCTTTAGAAGGCGGTGAACTCGTCGTCGCGAACGTCGGAGGCGCAGTTGCGGGATCCCAGTTCAATGGCGGCGCCGCCGAGGTTGACGGCGCGGCGCATGTGGCCCAGGGCGGCCGTCGAGGAGCGCGCGCCCGTCGATCCGGAACCGGACGGCTTGAGGCGATTGGGGATGGCTCCCGACGCCTGAACGCGGCCGGCATCGTCGACCTTGAAGAAGGCGATGGTCGATTGCAGAACTTCGGCCTGGCTGGAGAGTTCCTCCGCGGTAGAAGCCGTTTCCTCCGCCGCCGCCGAATTCTGCTGGATCACCTGGTCGAGTTGCTGGATGGCTTTATTGACCTGAGCGGCGCCGGAACTTTGTTCGGCGCTGGCGGCGGCGATTTCGCGCACCAGTTCCGCGGTCTTCTGAATATCCGGGACCAGTTTGGCGAGCAGTTGACCGGCTGCTTCGGCGGTTTGGACACCGCCTACCGAGAGACGGTCGATTTCCGCGGCGGCTGTCTGGCTGCGCTCGGCAAGCTTGCGTACCTCCGACGCCACCACGGCGAAGCCGCGGCCGTGTTCGCCGGCGCGGGCAGCCTCGACAGCGGCATTCAGAGCCAACAGGTCGGTCTTGCGCGCGATTTCTTCGATGATGTTGATCTTGCCGGCGATTTCCTTCATGGCTTGAACGGTCCGCGCCACAGCCTGGCCGCCCGCCTTGGCGTCTTCGGCGGCCATCGAAGCGATCTTATCGGTCTGCCTGGCGTTGTCGGCATTCTGGTCGACGCTGGAGGCCATCTCCTCCATCGAAGACGTGGTCTCTTCGGCGGCGGCGGCCTGTTCGGACGCGCCCTGCGAAAGCTGCTGCGCGGTGGAGCTCATTTCCTTGCTTCCCGTCGCGACATTTCGGGCGGCGGCGGTAACCTCCGTCACCGTGTTGCGCAGATTCTCGAGCATGCGGACCAGGGCGAGCCCCAGAGTATCCTTATCGGAAAGGGCTTTTGCGCGTACGGTGAGATCGCCTTCGGAGATCCTTTCCGCGACGTGCGCCGCAGCCTGGAGATTTTGCACCATCCGTACGAGAGCCTGGCCGAGGGCATCCTTTTCCGAAAGCGCCTTGGGCTGGATGGTCAGGTCTCCTTCCGAGATGGCGACGGCCACGTGGACCGCGCCGTTGAGATTTTCGACCATTCGGACCAGTGCGTGTCCGAGCACGTCCTTTTCCGACAGGGCTTTGGGTTGGACGGAGAGGTCGCCCTCGGAGATGCGGACAGCCACCTGGACGGCGCCGTTGAGATTTTCCACCATGAGGTTCATGGCAGCGAGCATGTGACCGAGTTCGTCGGTGGACGGGGAGGCTACCTTTTGCGAGAGGTCTCCTTGCGCCACCCGGTCGACCAGTCCGACGGCGACGGCGAGGGGGCGCGTGATGCCGCGGACCACGGCGAACGAAACCGCGAGGGCCGCGGCGAGGGCAAGGCCCAGACCCATCAGGACCCCGGTGCGTGCGCCGCTGACGGTTTCCTCAATGGATTTCGATTGGGTGTCGGCCGCGGACTTGTTGTAGGCAGCCAGGGTATCCCCCGCTTCCTGGTACCTTCGTTGCAGGGGTTTGAATTCCTTGTTGAGGAGCGCTATTGCCTCCCGGTTCTTTAGCTCCCTGCTCAACTGCAGGATTTCATTGAAGCGGGACCGTTGGGCTTCGCGGGCAGCCCTCACCGCTTCATACAGGGCCTTTTCCTTTTCGTCGGAGAGAAGTTTCTCGTATTCCCGGAGCACGATATCGTTTTCGGCGCGAAGGCGCTGGATCTCGGTTTCGAGAGAGGCCATCTCTTCCTGACTGCTCGAGTCCTGGCTGCTCGAGCTGACGTGTTGCAACAGGAAGGTAAACATCTTCAGAGTGTTCTTCTGCAATTGCCCCACGAGGTAGACACCGGGCAGCGACTCCCGGGTAATCCGCGTGGATGCCTGGCCTACAGTGCCCACGCGGCTGTAGGCAAATAAGCCGAGTACTACGGAAATCGCTATGACGGCCGCAAATCCGGTTCCGATCCTGGTTCCAATTTTCCAGTTTCTCATCAAGTGATTCTTATCGGCAGGTATGCGCTTTTGCAATAGTTCCTTCCAGTACCGGTAGGCCGATCGCGCCGGGCATAGAATCGGAGAGGGGCACTTATGGCCAGAGTTACGCAACTGGATGTGAACGGTGCGGCACGCCACCTGGACGCCGATGGGGACCGGACGCTGCTCAGCGTCCTTCGCGACGATCTGGAATTGACCGGGACCAAGTACGGGTGCGGCGAAGGGCAATGCGCCGCGTGCACGGTGCTGGTGGATGGACAACCGGCGAAATCGTGCCTGACTAAGGTATCGGCGGTGGCCGGTAAGAAAGTCGTGACCATTGAAGGGTTGGCGGTGGACGGCAAGCTGCATCCGCTGCAGGAAGCGTTTCTGGACGCCGACGCCATGCAGTGCGGCTGGTGTACGCCGGGCATGATTCTGGGCGCGGTGGGGTTGCTGCGGCACACGCCAAACCCCACGGAGGCGGAAATCGTGAGCGGAATGAATGGACACATCTGCCGGTGCGGGACGTATCCGCGGGTGGTCCATGCGATTCAGACGGCGGCCAGGAAAGGAGGCCGGGCATGATCACACGGCGGACTTTCTTTGCGGCGATGGGCGGAGGACTGGCGGTCTGGATTGTGGACAACGCGGATGGCCAGGAATCGGGCGGCGGGGCGCGTCGCGGCATGAACCAGGCGGCGCCCACGGATGTGAGCGCGTGGCTGCATATCAGCGAAGCCGGCGCCATTACCGTCTTCACGGGCAAGGTGGAAGTGGGGCAGAATGCCCGCACGTCGCTGACCCAGGCGGTGGCCGAGGAGTTGCACGCGCCGATGGATTCGATCCGCATGGTGATGGGCGACACCGCGCTGACGCCCTTCGACCAGGGCACGTTCGGCAGTCAGACTACGCCGCAGATGTGGCCCCGCATCCGCAAAGCGGCGGCCGCGGCGCGCGAGACTCTGGTGGCGCTGGCGGCTTCCAAGTGGAACGTGGACCCTGCTTCGATTGCGGTTGCCGATGGCAAGGTGACGGCCGGCAGCCGGTCGGTGGGATTCGGCGAGCTGACGCAGGGGCAGAAGCTGATGAAGACCATTCCGGCATCGGAGACGCTGACGCCGGCGACGGAGTGGAAAGTCGCCGGCCGGCCGGTAGCGAAGGTGAATGGGCGCGCGATCGTGACCGGGACGCATCAGTATGCCTACGACGTCCACCGGCCGGGCATGCTGTACGGCAAGGTGCTGTATCCGCCGCAATTCGGGGCCAAACTGGCGTCCTTGGACACGTCGGCGGCCGAGGCTATCCCGGGCGTCAAGGTGGTGCGCGATACCTTCAAGGCGAATCGCGACGGCGCGGGCAGCGACCTGGTGGGTGTGGTGGCTTTAGATCCGGCCACGGCCGAGAAAGGGCTGGCCGCGCTTCGCGCCGAATGGACGCCCGCCCCGGGACAGCCATCGAGCAAGGACGTGTTCGCATACTACAAGAAGCATGCCCGCGGGAGCGATGCGGCTCCGAACCCCAATCTGGTTCCCTACACCGTGGCCTACATTGCGCACACGCCGCTCGAACCGCGCGCGGCAGTGGCAGAGTGGGACGCCGCCGGCAAACTGACGGTATGGACCGGAACACAGCGCCCCTTCGGCGTACGCAGCGAACTGGCCCTGGACCTGGGGATTTCCGAAGACAACGTCCACGTGCTGATGCCCGACACCGGGTCGGGCTATGGGGGGAAGCATAACGGCGACGCCGCCCTGGAAGCAGCCCGGCTGGCGAAGGCGGCTGGCAAGCCGGTGAAGCGCACCTGGACCCGCGAAGAAGAGATAACCTGGGGGTACTTCCGGCCCGGCGGGTTGATCGAGGTCTTCGGCAAGGTGGACCCGCAAGGCAAGCTGACCGCGTGGGAATTCCACAATTACAACTCGGGACCATCGGCCCTGCAGTCGCCCTACACCGTTACCGGGGAAAAGACGGAACAACTGCACCAGACGCAGTCGCCGCTGCGGCAGGGGTCGTATCGCGGGCTGGCGGGGACGGCCAATCACTTCGTGCGCGAATCGTACATGGACGAACTGGCGCACTCGATCGGGATGGACCCGCTGGAATTCCGGATGAAGAACATAGAGGATGAACGGCTCCGGAACGCTCTTCAAGCCGCGGCCGGGAAATTCGGCTGGACGGCGCGCAAGAAGACGCCGGGACGCGGATTCGGACTCTCGGTGGGAATGGAGAAGGGCGGATACGTGGCCGCCTGCGCCGAAGTCAGTGTGACGGCCGGCATGGTCAAGGTGCTGCGAGTGGTGCAGGCGTTCGAGTGCGGCGCGGTAGTGAATCCGGAGCATCTGCGCAACCAGGTGGATGGCGCGATCGCCATGGGTCTGGGCGGGGCGCTGTTCGAGCAGATCGAATTCGCGGATGGCAAGATCGTGACCGATCGGCTGTCGAAATACCGGGTGCCGCGGTTCGCGGATATGCCGGCGATCGAGACGATTCTGCTGGATCGCAAAGACCTGACGCCGGCGGGCGCGGGGGAGACTCCGATTATGGCGGTGGCTCCGGCCATCGGCAATGCGATTTTCGACGCCACGGGGCAAAGAATTCGCTCGCTGCCCATGACGCCGGGGAATCAGATGCCGGCTGTGTAGGGGTCCGGCGCCCCCTCGCGGCATAAATAAACCTGGGGACAGGGTCGAAAAACCACTGCCTCTCGCGCCCATCGCGCGCTGGCTACCGCTCGCGCCCATCGCGCGCTGGCTACCGCTCGCGTTCATCGCGCGCTCCCATCTGCAAGCTGGACAGGGTCGATCTGGTAGCCAAGGCTGCGCAGTT
>Ga0182018_10002502_pt1 | contig 18228 bp, 15 predicted proteins | sample 812P2MmetaG_FD_120490 | JGI IMG/M metagenome (GOLD analysis project Ga0182018, IMG submission 120490) | Permafrost microbial communities from Stordalen Mire, Sweden - 812P2M metaG | ecosystem: Environmental > Terrestrial > Soil > Wetlands > Permafrost | place: Sweden: Stordalen | collected... | reverse complement strand
CGCGTGGATAATTTCTGGATGCGCCGCATCCCCTCCCGCATGGCGAATTGGCTGATGGCCAAACTCAGCGGCGTCGATATTCACGATTTCGGCACGACCTTCAAAGCCTACCGCCGCGAGATTCTCGAGCAGGTGCCGCTCTATGGCGAGTTGCACCGCTTCATCCCGGCGCTGGCCTCGTGGTACGGCGCATCGATCTGCGAAGTGCCCATCCGCAATGTGAATCGCGAGCGCGGTGCTTCGCACTACGGCATTACCCGCACCTTCCGCGTTTTCTTTGATCTCATCACCATTCGGTTCCTGCTGCGCTATCTTTCGCGTCCCCTGCACTTTTTCGGGACGCTGGGCCTGTTCAGCCTATTCGCCGGCAGTTCCGTCGTAGCCTGGCTGGGAGTGGAGAAATTCCTGCGTCACGTTCCGGTCATGGCTTCTCACGGCCCGCTGATGATGCTGTCCCTCGGTCTGCTGCTCGGCGGATTGAACCTGCTCGCCATCGGCCTGCTCGGCGAGATGCAGGTCCGCCACTACCACGAACCCCGCCACCGCGCTCCCTACTCCGTCGACCGCGTCCTCCGTTCGCAGAACGAAGAGCACAGCGTCTCGGAGTAAACTCCAAAGCCGATCTTCCGACCCAGAGTATAATGTGCCGTTTAGCCTCCTAGGAGCTTCTGTCGTCATGGCGCAAACTACGCAGCGCGAATTGCAGTTGGCCCGCCGCATGTCGCGCTTGGGCACCGAAACTGCTTTCGAAGTTCTGAACAAGGCGCGGGCGCTGGAGCACCAGGGCAAGAGCATCATTCATCTCGAGATCGGCGAGCCGGATTTCGACACTCCCGCCAACGTGGTCGAAGCCGCCGTGGACGCACTGCACAAAGGCTGGACCCACTACGGTCCCTCCGCTGGGCTACCCGAACTGCGCCGGACCATCGCCGACTACGTAAGCCGCACGCGCGGGGTGAAAGTTACACCTGAAGAAGTAGTCGTAGTGCCAGGAGGTAAGCCGATCATTTTCTTCACAATACTTGCATTAATTGATGAAGGAGATGAGGTCATCTACCCCAACCCGGGCTTTCCGATTTATGAGTCGATGATCCACTACGTGGGTGGCCGGGCCCTGCCTATCCAACTGCGCGAAGAGCACGATTTCGCCTTTGACTTGGACGAACTCGCGGCTCTCATCACCGACCGCACCAAACTCATCATTCTGAATTCGCCGCAGAACCCAACCGGCGGCGTGATGCAGCGCAAAGATGTCGAGCAGGTTGCCCAGGTCATCGGCGACCGCAACATCCTTGTGCTGTCGGACGAGATCTACAGCCGGCTGCTTTTCGAAGGGGAGCATTTTTCCATTATGTCCGTGCCTGGGATGCAGGAGCGCACCATTCTCCTCGACGGCTTCTCGAAGACCTATGCCATGACTGGCTGGCGCATGGGCTACGGCGTTATGCGCGCGGACCTAGCGGCGCACATCACCAGGTTGATGACGAATTCCAATTCGTGCACCGCCAGCTTTACCCAGATGGCCGGCATCGAGGCGCTGCGCGGCGATCAGAGTTCTGTGGATCATATGTGCGCTGAATTCAAGCAACGGCGCGACGTGTTCGTCGCTGGGCTGAATAAGATCAAGGGCTTTTCGTGCCGGATGCCCAAAGGTGCTTTTTATGTCTTCCCGAACATCACGAAAACGGGATGGAAGTCGAAACTGCTCGCGGATGCTCTGCTGGAGCAGGCCGGTGTCGCCGCGCTTTCCGGCACCGCATTCGGCGAGTTTGGCGAAGGGCACCTCCGCTTCAGCGTGGCCAATTCGCTGGAGAACTTGCAGCAGGCGCTCGACCGCATCGACCAGTGGACCAAACAGAATCTCTAGCCTTCCGTGCCGCATCCTTAAATAGAAGCAGAAGTAAGGGAGACCAAGATGTTGGGATGGTTGGTGCGCCGCCGCATTGCCGCTTTTGAACACTCTTTCGACTATGACATGTCCTACGCACGGGATATCTATGAGGCCAGTCCCCGAGCTTTTTTTCGCTTTTCTAAAATACTGGGAATCTCCAGCTATCGCGAAGCTGCGCCCAAAGAGGCTTGGTATGCGGCCAAACTGGCCGCCACGCTTTCCGAGGATTGCGGCCCCTGCACACAACTCGTGGTAAAGATGGCGGAGCGCGATGGCATGACCGCAGCGGCGCTCCGAGCCGTTCTACTCGGCGACGAAGAAGCCATGCCGCCCGACGCCGTGCTGGGATTCCGCTTTGCGCAAGCCGTTCTGGTTCGCGACATCGCCAAGTCGGATTCCCTGCGCCGCGAGATCGTGACCCGGTGGGGCCGCAAAGCCTTGGTCTCGCTGGCGCTTACCATTGCATCGGCCCGCGTCTATCCCTCTGTAAAATATGCATTGGGACATGGGCATGCCTGCACCAAGGTGAGTTTGGCGGGATCTGAAATTGCGGTACATCCCGGAACGGACTAGAAAACTGCCTGCAATGCCAGCCAAGAAAGAATCAACGTCGAGGCGTGCACCGAACCCCAGCCGGCCGCACAAGTTCCGCCGCCCACTTCCAGTGAGTTGCCGCACGTTTGCCGTCCAAGAGCCCGGCCGCGGCCAGCAGGAAGGCTCCGGTACAAATGGATCCAATGCGACGCACTCGCGAAGCGGTCTTTTGCAGCCGGAGTGTTAATTCTTTGTCCCGCGCGGCGTTTTCGACGCCGCTTCCACCCGCCACCAGGAGAGTATCGATTGGTCCGCGAAGAGTACGGTACGTCTCGGCTCCTGCCAGTACTAATCCGCAATTTGTCGGTACGACTCTGCTCCGGGTGGTTGTTGCCAGCAGCACGCTATAGGGCGCCTTTTGTCCCTTGTGCTCCTGGATGTAAAGCTCCGCCGCTCGAACAAAAACTTGAAATGGGCCCGTTACGTCAAGGATCTGAGTGCCTGGAGCTGCAAGAAAGACGATGGTTCTTGAACCGCTCCGGGCGGAACTCAGATTCTTCGATCTCCTCATGGCGCGATCCTAACGCCCAAAGTGGATGGCAGCAATGACAAAAGCACATCATTTCCTGCCATCTCGAAAATGGCACGCTGTGAACGCTGATCACGTGCTAATGGAATTTAGGACATATTCCCCGGGGGTCAGCCACTCGGAAAATACCGTACATCGACCGCTGAACATCGCCTTCTAGCGTGGACCACTCAAGTGGATCTTATGACCGCCATCCCGCTGTCGGGTATGATATTTTCGATGATCTGCATGGCTGGTGCGGATACACGATTCCGATTCAACCGCAGTCACTCTAAGAAAAACTCATGACCATGAAATTCCGCGTTTTCGCCACGTGCGACATTGGAGAAGCGATCAACCTGCTGCGCAACCGGGGATATGAAGTCCAGGTTTATCCACAACCGGAAGCGCCGCCGAAGAGCCTGATTCTCGAAAAGGTCAAATCCGGCATCGACGGCTTGATCACCACGTTACGAGATCCGATTGACGCGGAGGTTTTCGAAGCGGGTAAAAACACGCTAAAAGCCGTGGCTCAGTTCGCCGTAGGGTTCGACAACATTAACCGTGCCGATGCCAATCGCTACAAGATTCCTTTCACCAACACGGCGGACGTCCTGACTGAAGCAACCGCAGAGTTTGCATTCTTCATGCTGGGCATGTTGGCGCGAAAGATGTGGTCAGCTGAGCATCTCACGCGCGACAACCAATGGGGATACTGGCATCCTTACCTGCCGTTTCTGGGCGACGAGGTGACCGGAAAGACCATCGCGATCATCGGCACCGGGCGGATTGGACTGGCCATGATTAAGAAGTGCGCCGGCTTCGACATGAACATGTTGTGCTACGACCCGGCTTATGAGAACCACGATTACATCAAGGCCATTCAAGAGACCATGGACTTGCGCCATGCGCGCGAGATCTCCAAAGAGAAGAACTGGATCAAGTATGTGCCGTTTGAGGATGCCTTGCGTCAGGCCGATTTTGTCAGCGTGCATGTGCCGCTGTTGCGTGCTGGCGAAAGCGCTACGCCCACCTATCATCTATTCAACGAGCAGACCTTGCGGCTGATGAAGCCGACAGCATTCCTGGTGAACGATTCGCGCGGGCCGGTAATCGATGAATCCGCGCTGGCGAAGGCACTGCGCGAGAACTGGATTGCCGGCGCCGCACTGGATGTGTACGAGAAGGAGCCTTTGCCGCCGGATTCGCCGCTGCGTGATCCCGCAATTGCTGACCGCTGCCGCCTGATGCCGCACTTTGCCAGTGCGGCGCGCATCACCCGGCTTTCGACCGATCCTGACAAAGGCATGGCCGGGCGTTGCGTCCAGGGATTGATCGACGTGCTCGAAGCTAACTACGGCGGCGATCTCACGAAAATGCCCTTTGTCGTAAACAAGGAGGCGTTTGGAAAATCTTAGGCCGAAAACCGCTTTGGATGTGGAGTGATCACACATCCAGTCCGATCGACCTCATCAGGGCCAGCCCATTGCTCTTCGTGACTACGCCTTCTTGCAGCTTGTAATCGAAGTGCATCCTTCCGTTCTCAAAGTCCTCCTGAAAATGCACATTGTACAAATGACCATTCAATGCGTCGCCAATGTCGACCAGCGCTAAATCGTGAGTAGTCACCAATCCGATTGCTCCGCGATTCAGCAAAGCTCGCACGATACCCTCTGCCCCGATGCGGCGATCGTTGGAGTTTGTGCCTTGCAGGAGTTCATCCAGCAGGAATAGCAAGGGCGGGTCAGCACTCGTAAAGTCAAAGAGTTTACGGAGCCGAGTGATCTCGGCATAAAAGCGCGAGCTTCCCTCCTGCAAGGAGTCGTTCACCCGAATGCTGGCGCCCACGTGCAACGGTGTCAGGCGAAGACGCTGTGCTCGCACGGGCCCACCAGCCATGGCGAGGACAGCATTGACTCCGACAATGCGCAGCAGCGTGCTTTTGCCAGACATATTCGAACCGCTTACCAGAAACACTTTTCTGCCATCGGATAGACGGACATTATTGCGAATACAGGTTCCTGCAGGAATGAGTGGGTGTCCAATCTCCGTCCCGTCGAAGGATGCAGCCCCTTGGACAAACTCAGGAAATGGATCGTCGGGATGCTCATAACTGTAGGTGGCCAGACACAAGAGCGCCTCGATCTCGCCAGTCACTCTCAACCAGGTCCGCACCGTGTGACCGTGAGCAGACCTCCAGCGTTCGGCCGCAAATGCCACCTGCACGGAATAAAGGATTGGGATATTGAGAACGCGAACAAAGACATTGTCGCGTGAATCGCTCAGATCAACGATAGTGCTCAGCCGGGCGATGGCGCGGGAACCTGTGAGCTGGTGCGAAGTGAGCTCGTGTTGCAGTGACTGCAGGCGAGACGCACGGAAACTGTGCCGCTCCACCCGCGCCAGGACGCCCGAAAGCAAAGCCAAATCACGGAATGCCTGCTCGGAGCCGTGCAGCACTTCCTCCAGCGGCCTGCGCAGCCGGTACGTTAAGAGTGCCTCAACCAGAACGATCAAGAGGAAAGGCGTGGCGATTCCAAAGTAGCCCCAAACCACAGCGGCTGTAACTGCTGCCATGCCAAGGAACGGCGCCAGCCATGGAATCCACTCCGGCTTCATCTGGTTCGGCGCTTCCGCCCAACACAACAACGCTTCGGGATATACCCCTACGCCGGCGTCTTCACCGAGTATGGCCAGGTCTTCCCTGAGATCGAGTTCGTCACGCAGTTCACGAACCGCGCTATGTCGTTCTTCAATCTCGCTGACCGCTGACGGCGACAGCAGCCATTTCGCGAGAGCCTCCTCGCCGATGCGAGTGCGTGCGGTGGAGAGAAGTTCGAACAAACCGCCTCGGCCAAATAAGTCGAGGTCGTCGGCGTACACATGATGAGGGTCGTTGAAGCGTTCGCCCGTTTGTCCTGAGCCTTGCCAGCGGTCCTCGATTCGAGCCAGTCCACTCCGATAGAAGGAGACCGCACGCTGGGCCAAGTCTCGGGCACGCAAGATACGCGAGTGATAAGCTGCGACAAACACGAACAGCACCAGAGGCACAAACATCCACCAGGGCGAGAGAGCGTGTCTTCTAAGAGATTCCCAGGCTATGCCCGCGGCCACCACGGCCAGCGCTAAACGAACGTTGCCGAGTCGCATATGAAGCGCTTCGTAATGAGCGACACGACGTTCGCGATCCTGGAGACGCTTACTGTATTCTTCGACGGCCAGCACAGTTTGAGAATACATCAGGCGTTTCGAGAGCGGCGGAACCCTTACCCAGGAGGCTCCTCTTTGCCCAAAGTTTGGCCGGTTCCCGCTAGAATGTAGCGTTGGCCATTTTGCTCCAAGGGTGCGAATGAAAAAAAAACACGCTTTCCTCCTTCCTGTTGTTGTCCTGCTGCTCTTAACTTCCGTGATGCCGGCGCAAACCTCTGGCCCAGAGAGTGAACTCAAGCAGGGTCAACCCAAAGAGGATCAACTAAAGCTGATTCCTCAGCCCAAGGAGGTGCAACTTTACGCAGGTGGTTTCCGCGTCAGGCCGACTACCAGAATTCTCGTGGAGTTCGGACATCAAGCCGAGGACCGCATTGCCGCAGAAACGCTGGCCGAAGAGATTCACGACCAATCTGGCATGAAGGTAAGCATTACCGGCTCCCGGGAGAAGACAAGACAGGTGCGAAGCACCATCGTGCTGGCGCGCTTGCAGGACAGGAGCGTCAAGGAGTTCCTGCAATCGAAGGGACTGAAAGCGGATACGATCGGTGACCAGGGGTATCTGCTGTTTTCGGACAAATCACACTTGATCGTCGCCGCCAATACCGGCCAGGGTCTGTTCTACGGCGTACAGACGTTGCGGCAGTTACTTCACGAAGATGGCGGGAAGCTGGTCTGTCCGGCGGTTGCGATTCGCGATTGGCCGAGCATGGAGTGGCGAGGCGTACAGGACGACATCAGCCGCGGCCCTATTCCCACGGAAGAATTCCTGAAACGTCAGATCCGCACTCTGGCGGCCTATAAGGTAAACATGTTCGCTCTCTACATGGAGCACGTGTTCGACTTCGCCAGCCAGCCTTTAGTGGCCCCGAAAGAGGCCGCGCTCACTCCGCAGGAGATCAAGGTTTTGGTGGACTATGCCCAGCGCCTCTACGTCACGATTCTTCCCGAGCAACAGACGTTCGGGCATCTCCATCACATGCTGAAGTACGAAATCTATTCCGATGTTGCGGAGCGGCCGCACGGCCATGTGCTCACGCCGACCAAGGAGCAGTCTTACGAGATCATCAAGGCCATGTATGCGGACCTGGTCCCGCTCTTTCCTGGACCGTTTCTGCATGTTGGCGGCGACGAGACTTTTGAACTGGGGCACGGGCAAACCGCGGCGCGAGTTGGAGAGGTCGGCCTCGGCCGGGTTTATCTCGAGCACATACAGAAAGTGAGCGGCATTCTTCAGCCCTATCACAAGCAGCTTATGTTCTGGGGCGACATCGCGCTCAAGTATCCGCAACTGCTCGGCATCTTGTCCAAGGACCTGATTGCCGTCCCTTGGGATTATGATCCGAGGCCCAGCTATGACAGCATCATCAAACCGTATCGCGATGCCGGCCTGCGGGTGATTGTGGCTCCAGGCGCGAACAACTGGAATCAGGTCTGGCCGAACCTGGATGCGGGTTTCGTGAACATCCGCAACTTTGTGCGCGACGGACAAAAGCTGGGCGCGATGGGCATGCTTAACACCACGTGGAATGACGATGGCGAGTCGCTCTACGGAATGGCCTGGCCCACGCTCATCTTCGGGGCGGCTGCGGGATGGCAAGCGGGCGAATCGAGCATCGAGCAGTTCAAGAACGCTTACGACTGGGCTTTCTACCGCAACGGCGACGCCACATTCCGAAACGCATTTGAGAATCTGGACCGTGGACATCAGGCACTGGCTAAGATCAAGGTCGATATCGAGACGGACGATTTGTTCTGGATCGATCCCTTCACTCCGGAGGGCGCGAAGACGATGCAAAAGCTCGCGCCGGCGGCTCCCGAGATCCGTTTGGGCGCCGAGCACGCTCTGGAGTCGCTCTACCGCGATGGCGCCAAAGCCCACGCAAATCAGAGCACGCTGGCCGAGATGATACTGGCAGCATGGCGCTGGGATGCGCTGGGCATGAAGGCCGAATTCACCGAGGAGATCAACCGGTTTTACTGGGACGCTTTCCACAACCAGGCCGATGTGAACCGCGTGGAAAATGATCTGGCGGAAATCACCGACATCAACGCGCGACTGGAAGATCTGCGCGACGCTACCACGCGCGTGAGCCAGATGTACCGGGAAGCTTGGCTGCGGGAGTATGGCGCATACTGGCTCGAGAATGTTTTGGTGCGCTATGACGACCTAGCCCGCGAGTTCCAGGAAAAGATCGTCGCCGTACGCCAGGCGCACCGGCAATACGATGCGACCAAGACTCTAATAGCGCCGCAGGAGTTGGGATTCTACTTGCAGCCGTAGATTCGCGCCCGCAAGAATGAAAAGGCTATGCTCGCTTCCGTCACCCGTCTTCGTGTTCGCTCTATGCGGTATCTTCCGGCATTCGTGTGGCAGACCCTTCTTTCTCAATGCCAAGTTGTGCGCGCATCTGGGTTTTCTGGGGGGAGACTTCTCATCGACGCCGGGCGCACATTCTGGACCTTGACGATGTGGGAAAGCGAGAGAGCTATGAAGACCTTCCGCGGTTCCGAACCGCATGCGAAGGTTATGCCGCGTCTTGCGGAATGGTGTGACGAAGCTGCGTATGCCCACTGGGCCCCAAACGGCGATTCGGTCCCGTTGTGGCAGGAAGCATACGAACACTTGATAGCGGAGGGTCGCCTGTCTCGCGTGGCACATCCGTCTCCCAGCCATGACTCTCGGCATTTTGTAAAACCTCGTTTGAGGCCCTTGATTGGGATCGATCTGAAGCCCGCCCGCAAGACTTGAGTAGGGCTTCCCGCACGAGAACGAGTAGACGGGCTTGGTTAGGCTCTTTCAGCATGTTTTCCGACCGCACCAACTGGAAGCTCACGCGCAATCGCCTGACCGAGGCGATCGAAGAGGTACGATCGAGCGGCGGGCACGTGCTCGATCTCACAATTTCGAATCCAACACGGGCTGGCCTGCGCTACGACGAGCCGCTCATTCTTCATTCGCTGGCCTCGCCCCACGCCATGGATTACGACCCTCAGCCAAAGGGCTTGCCCAGCGCACGCGCGGCTATCGCGGATTACTACCAGACTCAGCACGGGATTCACAACCTCGACCCCGAACGACTGATTCTCACCACCAGCACCAGCGAGGGCTATTCGTTCGTGTTTCGCCTGCTGTGCAATCCGGGCGACGAGCTGCTGGTGCCGAAGCCGAGCTATCCCTTGTTCGAGTTTCTGGCGGACCTCCAGGACGTCAAGCTAGTGCCGTATCCTCTGATCTACGATCACGGCTGGCAGATGGATTTCCCGTCTATGGAGAACGCGTTGACAGAGCGCACTCGCGGCGTGGTCGTGGTTCATCCTAACAATCCCACGGGTTCATATGTGCATCCGCAGGAGCGGGAATCCCTCAATTATTTTTGCCGTGAACATGGACTTGCGGCGATTGCCGACGAAGTCTTTCTCGACTACGCTCTCGATCGAACTGCCCTACGAAGTTTCGTTTCCAATCACGACGTGCTCACCTTTACGCTGAGCGGGGTTTCGAAGATTTCGGCGCTTCCGCAAATGAAGGTGGCGTGGATCGCCACCAGTGGCCCAAAGTCGGCGGTTGAGGCAGCACAGGCGCGGCTTGAAGTGATCGCTGATACATATCTTTCGATGAGTGCGCCGATCCAGTGGGCGGTCCCGGCATTGCTGGTGCAGCGGAAAAGCATTCAGCAGCAATTGCTCGAGCGTGTGCTCGGCAATCTGGCCGAACTCGATCGCCAGCTTGCCGCTCAAAAGGCGTGCGAGCGTTTGATTGTGGAAGGCGGATGGTACGTGGTTTTGCGCGTTCCAGTAACGCAGACCGACGAAGAGTTGGCGGTTGATCTTCTCCGCCGGAAGTCTGTGTTGGCGCATCCTGGACACTTCTACGATTTCCCGAGCGACGGATATCTGGTGTTGAGCTTGATCACGCCGCCGGCGGAATTCGCGGAAGGGGTCGGTCGCCTCTTGGAGTTGCTGATTGCTGATTGAAAAGCCCGTGGGGATGGTCCAAATCAGCAATCAGCAATCAACAATTTCTATCTTTTCCCCAGAAACGGATTGCTCTCCCTTTCTTCCCCGATGGTAGTCAGCGGTCCGTGGCCGGGGACGACGCTGGTGTCGTCGGGTAGAGCAAGCACTGTGTCGCGCAGCGATTGCATGATCTTCTGCATCGATCCGCCGGGCAGGTCGGTGCGTCCGATTGATCCGGCGAACAGGGTGTCTCCCGCGATCAGAGTTTTCTCGGCAGGGAAGTACAGGCAGATGCTACCCTCCGTGTGACCCGGGGTGTGCAGAATGTTGGCCGCGTGCGCCCCGGCCTTCACGGTATCGCCGGTGGTCACGCTCTGGTCGATCTCGACTTCGCCGGGCGCTGCGACGCCGATCCACGCGGCTTGCACGTCAAGCATTTTGAGCAGGGCGTAATCGTTCTGGTTAAGGAGGATGGGCGCTCCCGTGGCCGCGCGCAGCTTCATTGCTCCTCCCACATGATCGATGTGGGCGTGCGTGATGACGATTTGCTTGACTTGCAGGTTATGCTTGCGGATGAGCGCGAGGACGTCCTCAATGTCATCGCCAGGATCGATGACCATGGCTTCGCGGGTGGTCTCGTCGCCGATGATCGAGCAGTTGCACTGGAGCGGTCCGACGGGAAAGATTTCGTGGATCATGCCTTCATTGTAACGATTGCCGAGTTGTAGTTACCGAGTACCGAGTAAAGCCAGAACAAGGATCAGGTTGAGACACTTGTCGTGCGGCGCTGCTGGCGAGACAATACGCCAACGGGTCGGGGAGGTTTTGTGGCAGCCAAATACCGTCAGCATGGATATCAAGACCGCGACCGGGAGGAAAAGCCGCGCAAGGAGTCTGTCGAAAAGCCGGCATCGGTCCCGCCGGCAAGACGCGACTACAGCATGGGGCCAAAACCCGTGAATATGCCTGGAACCCGCGCTGTTTCGCGATGCGCGCAATGCGGCACGTTGCTGCAGGCGATTCCGCCGACGGGTCTTTGTCCCAAGTGCGGCTTCGAATTGCATTCCTGCAAGCAGTGTATGTATTTCGATCCGGGAACGCGCTTCGAGTGCATGCAGCCAGTCACGGAACGGGTAGCCAAGAAAGATGTGCGCAATGATTGCACGTTCTACGAGATCCGCGTTACCCGAGAAAAAGAAACTTCCACGCCCGCCAGCCTGCGCCCGAACGACGCGCGGCAGGCCTTTGAGAATCTTTTCAAGAAGTGAGCGGGTGGTGCCGACGGCATGCTGCAGCAGTCAGGTTCGTCTATCGGCGATGCCGAGGAGCCCGCAGAGATTTCACGGCGAAAGTTGCACACCCGCTGCGAAATATTCCTTTACCACATTGATCGAGAGTTTCGCAGTGGCAGTTCTTCATCATCTTCTTGAGCAAGCGCTGCACTGACTTTATTCCCTCCATCAGGCCGTCCAGTTCGGACAGCTTTCTTCGCGACAGCTCTTGCCAGCGCTCCGAGGCCCGAGCGACATTACGGAAGCCGAAGAACAACTGTCGAATTTCATCCAATGCAAAACCAAGCTGTCGCGCCCGTTGAATGATGGCGAGCCGGTAAAGCGCCGTCGCGTCGTAGCGCCTTTGCCCGCTGATTCGTCGGGCGGGAGGGAGCAGCCCAATCCGCTCGTAATAACGGATCGCGGAGGGCTTGAGCCCAACCTGTTGCGCTACCTTGGAAATTGTTAATTGGGGCACCGGTTCATTCTAGTGCACACGTTCTGGGGACCTCCTGCCACTTGCAAGTAATTTACAAAAATACAGCTTGTCTTGAAAGTCCACTTTAAGTTGTAGCGTGTTTGCAGGTGCCCCCTAGCGCCAAATCTGTCGCATGCAAGGACAATCCCGATGAAGCGAACGAACTGGATATTCGTATCTTTACTCTTGCTGGCCGGCACCTGTGCTGCGCTGGCACAGACGGACGAAAGCGGGGAACTTACAGCGTCGCCACCCGCCATAGCCCAACCTCAGCACGCCGAAAAAGAGGAAGCTGTTCTTGACGCACAGCGAGAAAAGCGCGCTTTACAGATCTTTCTAAAATCCATAGAGAAGGAAATCGTGTCTGCCGCCGAGGCCATGCCTGCCGACAAGTATGGGTTCGCGCCGACCGACGGCGAATCCAAGGGCGTGCGCACCTTTGGACAGCAGGTGAAACATCTGGCAGGCTACCAACCATATTCTCGCCGCGGCCGCATTAGGAGAGGACCCGCCGCCCGATGCCGGAGACGAGCTTGGACCAGAAACGGTGCGCACGAAGGCGGAGATTCTCAACTATTTGCGGGGAGCGTTCGCCCACCTGGGCAAAGCGATCGATGCGATCGGCGACAAGAATGTGACGGTCAAGTCGTCCCCAATTTCACCTTTAACGGCTATAGGGGTGACTCGATTGGCGCTTGCTGTCGAGGCATTGATGCACTCCCTTAATCACTACGGGCAAATGGTGGAGTATTTGCGCATGAACGGTGTCGTGCCCCCGGCTAGCCGTCCATGAGCGAGAGTCTGACGACCGCGCTCACGGTTTTTGCGTAGGCCTCAAAAGAATCTCGCTCACAAAAGACTGCGGACTCTGCGTCACCAGCATAGCCACGGCGTGCGCCACGTCTTCCGGTTGCAGCATCTTCGTGGGGTCTTTGCCAACATGCGGGCTTAGGTCCGTGTTGGTCGAACCGGGGCAGACCACGGCCACGCGGATATTGTGGCCGCGCAGTTCCTCCGCCAGCGAGTAGCTAAGTCCATTCAACCCCCATTTTGAAGCGGCGTAGGCAGCACCGTTCGGCAGGGCATTCTTTCCGGCGAGGGACGAAATGTTGATGATGTGGCCAGAGCGGGCACGAATCATCAGCGGCGCGAAGGCGCGAGTTGTGTAGTAAACGCCGCGCAGGTTCGTGTTCAGGATCTGCTCCCAGGCATCGGGCGGGAGCTGGTGCAGAGGACCGCCGAAGCCGCCAATGCCAGCATTGTTGACCAGAATGTCGATCTGACCGAAGGAGGCCTCAACCTCCTTCGCCGCCGCCTCGACCGACGGAAGACTGGTCACGTCGCAGGAGACTACCTCGGCCTTCCCGCCAGTCTGAGCGATTGCCCGGGCAGTCGATTCCAGAACGGCGCGAGTGCGCCCGCACAGGATGGCGGTCGCACCCAAACTCGACAACTCCCATGCAATGGCCGCGCCAATACCGCGGCCCGCGCCGGTCACGACCGCGACTTTCCCAGATAATGGGTGAACGACTGGAACCGTGTTCATTAGGAATTCCTCATGCTGCAACGCCGACAAGCCGCTTCGTGCCGACCGAAAGAGGGGCCATCTGATCGGTGGTGCATCTGCATCTTATACAATAACGGGGAGGGTGGCCGGGAAGTTGCTTGCCTTCAAGAGAAGAGGTACATATAATCCGGCAACCGGGAATGAAGGGCAAGTCCCCTCGTCTCCCGCAGATGCAAGCGATTGTGTTTCCTAGAGTTATCGATTCCCAAAGGCCCAAGGAGCCACACTGATGAAAAAGATTCTGGTCACGGTTGTGCTTGGGGTTGCTGCGCTGGCAGCGGCCCAGACCGCTGCTCAGCCGCCACAAGGACAACCGTCCGCCTCGACACCACAGGCACCCTCCGCGCCAGCCACGCAGGCGCCGGTAATCAAGGACCCCGCCGAGTACAACGCTTACGTCGGTGCGATCGGGCAGAAGGACCCGGCGGCGCAGATCAGCGGCCTGGAAGCGTTTCTGGCGCAATATCCCAATAGCGTGATGAAGGTTGCCGCGCTGCAAACTCTGATGCAGGATTACCAGCAGACGAACAATCAGGCAAAAACCGTCGATGCGGCCACAAAACTGGTGGCGGCCGATCCGACCAACGAACGGGCCATATTCTTGCTCGCCTACTTCGATCGCCTGAAGGCGCAAGGCGGAGACGCTAATGCTCAGCAGGATTTGGTGGATGCGAAGAAATACGGGCAGATGGGACTGGATGGTCTCTCGAAATTCACCAAGCCCGATGGCACGTCCGACGCAGATTTTCAGAAGATGAAGGACCAGATGACCGGGGTTTTCAACGCCGCCATCGGCCTCGCCGCCCTTACCGCCAAGGACTATGACGGTGCAAGAAAGTACCTGCGCGCTGCCGCTGACAGCAGCCCTGACTTCCAAAAGGATTTCAGCGTGGTTTATCCCCTGGCGCTGGCCTATGCCGGACCCACTCCGCCGGACCCAAAGCTTATTCCCGATCCGGTCAACGCGATCTGGTTCACCGGTCGCGCTTCTGTCCTTGCGCCGAACCCGCAGTATCAGCAGCAATTTGAGAAGTACGCCAAGAGCCAATACATGAAGTATCACGGTGGAGACGACGGCTGGACAGATGTCCTGGCACAAGTGAAGGCGAACCCGACGCAGCCTGCCGGATTCTCCATCAAACCCGCGCCCACCCCGGCCGAGCAGGTTCACGCCCTGGTGACCACGAAGAAGCCGGAAGATATGAATTTTGCGGAATGGCAGTTTGTGTTCACTAACGGCGCGCAGGAAGATCAGGACGTAGTCTGGAACGGCATCAAAGGCAAGGCTGTGCAAATGAATGGCACGGTCATCAAAGCTACGGCGACCGAGTTTGACATTGCCGGCAGTTCGGACGACATCGAGGCCAAGAAAGCCGACATCACTCTTACCTTCGAGGATAAAGTTCCGCTCAGGCTCATCCCCAAAGAAGGAGCAAGTCTGGACTTCCAGGGCGAGCCGGCCTCCTATACTCCAAACCCATTCATGATGACTATGGAGAAAGGCCAGTTGCTGAAACCCAAGGCTGCACCGAAGCCCACCGTGCATCACAAACCAGCCTCGAACTAAGTGAATCTGATATTCGAGCAAGAGGCAGCCCGCGAGGGCTGCCTTTGGTTTTTGGGGGCGATAGGAAACACCAAAGGTTACGTAAAAGGAACGTCAATCGATTGGCACAAGGTGAGTAGCTACACAAGTTATTCAAGCTATCAGAGCACATCCGGCGAAGACGCAAACTCCCCCAACGCGAATCCGCAATTCGTCAATCTGGGAGGCACTCCCCCAAACTTCGACATCACCTCTGCTTCGCCAGCCGTAAATGCCGGGAGCGCCAGCCTTTCCTGCAGCGTTGGCTGGTGTGATCCAGCCGGCAGCTCCCCCAACTCCATCTATGGCAGCACCGATTTCGCTGGCAATCCACGTATAAACGGCAGCGGCCAGATCAACATCGGAGCCTATGAGCAGTAAGCGGTAAACGGGGAGGAATAGTAGCAATCGGCAATGCTTGTGTGGGAACGGGCGAGTTGTCCGTCCCGCCGAGCGAAGGCTTCCTGCACCTTTGTCGCCCTGTCTCATCATCACCGTCGATCCAGCCGCCTCTTGTGGGTATACCCCCACCCCCCACCCCTCGCTGTGATTGGAATCATCGAGTTAGCAAGAAATTCCCCGCAAAATACGTCTTTCAGAGGACTTACGTGTCAAAATACGTGAAACAAATCAGTTAGCTTGCGATGGTCGGGTCATCAGTCGTCGCCCGGCGTTGCTTCCGCAATCATGATCGGCTGATGGGGCTGTGGATGACAAGGTCAGATATCACAAGTGGACATCTGCACTGACGGAGTTATTCTAGAGTTGTTTTCGCAGGCGGCAATCCAGTATCGAGCGAGCCCCCGGGTGACGCGGACAATCCACAGTTGTGTGTTGTCTGGCAAGAAGGAACCTCAGAATGCCACTATCCGACGCGTTTATGGCCGTGCGTCCCGCCGTGGTGGCTTTCATGCCATCGGTAATTCAGCGCAACCCTCAAGAGCGCGGGGATATGTTCCCGATCGTCGGAACGGGCGTAATCCTGGATGACGGCCTAATCGCTACCAATGCCCACGTAGTTGAAGCCTTGCTCAAGTTGCCACGGCCTCCCAATTTTCCGAAAAATAAGTTCCCGTTCGTAGCCGTCCTCTTTCACTGGGTTAAGCCGGGTGACAATGCTGCAATTTCGCAAGAGAGCGTCGCGGAGATTCCGCTTGAGGTCTTCGGTATTTTCAGCGTTGAGGGAATGATTCCGAGAGGAAAGGGAGTGTATTACGGCCCAGAGAAACCCGATTTTAACATCGTGCACGTACGGGCCAAGGGTTTGCCAAAGGTTGAATTGGAGGCGCGCACCGATCGCTTAATCGAAGGTGCGGAAGTCGGAACCATCGGTTACCCAATGGGGACATCCGCTCTCAGAGCACCCGGATGGCTACATCAATTCGGTCCTTTCTTGCAGCGCGGAATCATTAGCGCGATACTTCCGACCCGTGGTAAGTCACCGCATTCATTCGTGATTAATTTGATGAGCATGGGGGGAGCAAGTGGCTCACCAGTGTTCCTAGCTGAGAGTGGACACGTCATAGGCATTCTCAATGCCGGATTAACTCAGCCGATCCCTCTGTACACGAAAGTCGAAGATTCATTGCAAGCGACTGGCCTAGTCCAGACCTCCACTAATTTCACATACGTGGTCCCCTCATATTACATTGCAAGTACTCTGAAGCACCTCAGAAGCGACAAACGGTTTGCTCTCCCGCCCGACACTCTCACCCTTCAAGAAATTATTCAGCGCTCGCCCGCTTCAGAGCGGAAGGGTTCAGGCCAAATAAAACCAATCAGTGAGAGTTGTAACCCTTCCGATGACGGAAGGGTTTTTGATGTGCGAGTTGAGCCGGTCTCATATGAATGAGTCAGGGGCGGGTGCCAACCCCTTGCGTTTCTTTGGGTTGGCCCACCTTTGCTATTTGTCGGCACCATCATAACGGAGGCTGCTCCATCCGTCGCTGTTTTCGACGGAGGGGCGCCACGAACGCTGGCACAGTCGGTTTGCTGTTTTCCGGCGCGGGACCGCAACGGTCTCGACAAAATCACCCGGAGGATAGAGTCGTGGTACCCACCCGTCGAAAAGCGCGACGGGTGGGGCAGCCTCGGACGAAAAGGTCAAGGTGCCAGCACGGCAGCGAGTCATTTCTTCGCCGATAGCAAGCTCACGGCCCACCCCGAAAATACTGGTAACAGGGCCGCCAGTGGCGGCCCTAACGCTGCCGCTCCGCTCAGCGTGAGACCTAGGGCTTCGTTGACGGCGTCGCGGGCTTCTTTCCACTGTTTGAAGCCTGCCGCCGAAGCGGGCCGTTCTCCACAAAGCGTTTCACGCAGTTTCACCCCGGTGGCAAAGAACGTGGCATAGACGGGCACATAGGCTATGAGCAGCAGGAGCGAGTACAGAGCGCCATAGATGATGACGTATTCTTCCGGGAAGTAGTTCGGTCCCCGATCTGCATTTACGGCATTGCGCAGAGCGGCTCCGGCTACGGTGCCCAGCGCCAGAACGATACCGGCGATAAAAAGCAGCCGCAGCGCATCTTCCCGCAACTGCACATAGCGCATGATTTTCTGGCCATCATCCCACGGCAAGTCGAACTCGGAGTCCCAAACCGAACGGACCATATACATCTGCCACACGGCCCAGCCCGCCACCAGCATTCCGATACCACCAAATATCGGCAGGTTGGAGATCGTGTACTCTCCGAGTGTTGCTGGCGGCAACGGCGCGGTAAGGAAATACTGTTTAGCGCCTAAAAAAATGAGTACGATGCCGGTTGGCAGCAAGGTTAGGCTAGCCGCCCGCATGTGCCGGAGAGGAGAAACTGCGGTGGTCTTCAGGCGTCGAAAGGTTGCCGCAAGATAGAAGCTGCACACAACCCACAAAGCCGACTGGGCCATGATGATCGTCAGCCAAAGCTGAATCTTTGGCAACAAGCTCTCGTTGGCCACGACTCTAAAGACTCGCAGTCTCCATCCGGTTACGAAGAGCGATGCACCCATTCCCGCCACTAATGCGCCAATCAGGATGAACAACGGCATGAGAGAGAAACTCGGTGGCTTAGGATCTTCAGGAGCGCTCATTCTCTATCTCCATCGGAAGAGATTCCGGCGGCTGGAATCGGCGGACCTCTTCGGTTGTGACTCTTGATTTTGCTCTAGGGCGGCGTTACAGTCATAGT
>Ga0182018_10002501_pt1 | contig 18232 bp, 7 predicted proteins | sample 812P2MmetaG_FD_120490 | JGI IMG/M metagenome (GOLD analysis project Ga0182018, IMG submission 120490) | Permafrost microbial communities from Stordalen Mire, Sweden - 812P2M metaG | ecosystem: Environmental > Terrestrial > Soil > Wetlands > Permafrost | place: Sweden: Stordalen | collected... | reverse complement strand
CACGTTCGCCAAGCGGACGTTATTCGTATCCGAAGCTCCGCCCGGCAAGTCCGCCGGATTGTCGCTCAGGAGCACATGAATCTGCGCCATGTTGTATTCGCGCGATTCGCCGAGCTGCGACGTGGCCGATTCGCCCGCCGCTGGCCGGCGAATAATCTCGTAGGGGAAGTTGGTTCCGTTAACGAATGGCATCGACAGTTTCTTGGCGCCGGTGCCCTGAGGCGTGGTAGCTCCGGTGACATAGTAGTTCCCGTTGATGACCATGTCGTGGGTGGTGGTGTTAGAGAAACCAGCCCAGGCGCCGTTCATGTTCGCCGCCGGCTGCGCCGCACTGCTCCCATCCCCGGTCACGCTGCCGTCCCCGTAGTTGGTGCCGACTTGGGCCATGGACGTACAGTTCGTCGTGGTTGTGCTGCAGGCATTGGAGTTGTTGGCAGTCGGAACATATACCGTGCCGGTTTTGTCGCCCCCCATTGGATTGTTATTCGGCAACACGGTTCGAATGATGTTGCCGAATGCCGATATCTTGCTCTGAAAGGTCAAGGTGGAACCGCTGTTAGTGTACGGATAGAAATCCCCGTTGGCGTGTACGGCGCCGGCGAACGTCATCGGCGAACCGGGGAAGATGGAGCAATCGGCATCGCAAAACACTCCGAACTGGAACACCGGAATGAGCGCCACCTGCGCCTGCCGTTCCATGCTGACTTCCTGTCCACCCATTAAAGACGCTGTCGCCAGCATGTTGACGGGGATGATCTGCGCGTACAAACCCGTGTTCGGTCCGGAAACGATCGGTCCCCAGTTCGAAGTCACCGCTGTCGTTGACGATGCCGGGCAAGTCACACCCTGCGGCGTCGCCGAATACTGTGTCCAGGTGACTCCCACCATTGAGGGCTGATTCACTGCGAGCCCCACATTGCATATTGCGCTGGCAGACGGGGCCTGCGTGTTCTGGAACACCGCGGCCAGGTCGGAGTACATTTTCTCAATGCCACCCTCGGCGGCGTGGAAGGCCAGGTTGTTCTGCAGATCGGTCCCGCCCACTCTGCCTTCGGTGTTGACCATCATCAACAGCCCGATCGCGATTCCCGACAGCAGCAACAGCATCAGCAATGACGCAATCAGCGTGAATCCTTTGGCGTGCAGTCTCGCGCTCTTCATACCATGACTCCCCGTGGTCTCAATCCCCATTTACTCCGCTCCCCATCGTCTGACTTGCCTTCGCTATCCCCGCCGCTTAATTTGAATAGTTATTGACGTACGTCAGGTTCCGTGCGCTTACCGATGTCTGCAAATCCATTCTCTGAAAACCGTTTCCCGGGCCGAACTGCGAGCCCTGCAGCGTGCTATCAATCGCCATGTTCTGAATGTTGATCTTGGTGATCTGGTTGGGAAGAAGTCCCGTCGAAGCGCCGGAGCAGCCATCGCTGGCAGCGCCCGGGTTGCTGCAGGCGACCGCCGGCAAATTGGTGGTGTCATTGAAAAGGTCATAGGTGAACTTCAGGTAAACGACGTTTTCCGCCACCGGGGCAGGAGTGTGTCCACTGACTTGCCGCATCAGTCGCGACGGAGTGGGGCTGTTGTCGATGTAATAGCTGATCACCAGAATGCGCGTCGCAAATCCGGTAACGGGCACTTTGGAGTTGTATTCGCTGGCCAGACTATTGCTGACTGCTGCCGCCTGGTTCATGTTCAGCGCATCACCGGCGGCGAAGGTGGCGACGCCTCCACTGGCCGCGGTAGTGACTTCGGCAACCACGTTCGTTGTACCGAAGGTAAACAACACCAGATCGCCTGCGGTCAGTCCAACCGCCGAATCGCTCACCGCCTGCGCTCCAGCGTTGCCGGTCGGAGAAGTGCAATTCACACTCGTCGTCCCGGGCAACGTAAAAGTTACTTGCGTCGCGCTCGTGATGGTCGCCGTGTAACAGTCCAAATAGAAATTGTTGTCCGTATACACCACCGTGGTCACGTCGGTGGGTCCCTGTGCCGCGAGGAGAGTCGGTCCGTCGTTATATCCCGTCATCAGCCCGTAAAGATAAGCCGCGCCGCCTTGCGCGGGATAGGCAACCGAGGTGCCGTTGATGTAGCACGGGTAAGGCGACGTCGTTTGAGCGCAGCCATATACCGGAGAGGTCGCGGACGGAAGGGCGATCGCCGCACCGGGGTTTAGTCCCGCCCCGGCGAGGCTCAGATCCGTCGTCAACATGTTGGAGGCAGCCCGAAAATCCTGTTGCAACTCCGCCCGTTGCGTGGTCGTCCATGTCGCCTGCACACCTTGGATATAGATCTGCACCGCCGCGCCCAGCACAAGCGTACCCAGTGCCATGGCAATGATCATTTCCAGCAGACTGAATCCACTCTCGCGCTCGGCTGAACGACCGCTCATAATTCCCCTTTACTGGTACTGCGAAATGTAGCTATTTAGAATGTATGTTTTCGGGGTTTTTTCGGACTGGGAAGTCCCGTATTGCACGGTGACAGTCACGCTTCGCAACGTAGCGATCAGGTTCCCCGATGAGTCGTACAGCGGCGCGATCTGAATGGCGCGCTGATAGCCGGTCAACGGAATAAATGTGTCATCCGCGGTTTGGAAAACGCCATCTGGGCCGGGATCCTGCAGAGTTTCCTCGCCCGCAACCGCGTCATCCGCCGTCCCAAAGATTCCGTCCGCTCCCGCGTTGTAGATCGGTTGGAATTGCGCACTAGTCGAAGTGCCGATAAAGATGCCGCAGGGTGACGGGCTGGTGGTGCAGAACTGGGTGCCCGAATTATTCTGGATTGCGTCCCAGTTAATCTGCGTGGTGTTGCGCGCGGTCACGATGCTCTCGTACGCCTCGTTCGCCAGTTGCTTGGCGATAATGTCCTGCTGCGAGGTCTGCGTCGAAGCCATGGCCAGTCCGAAAACACCCAGCAGGCTTACCATACCCACCGTCAGCACCGCCATCGAAACCACAACCTCGATTAGCGAAAACCCTCGCTCCGCTGGCTTCCCTACTCGAGACTTCCCTCTATACCTGATCCTTGATGCCATCATTGACGTATCCATTGATAAGTGCCCCCCGAAGCGGGGTAGAGCCGCCATCCGTGAATGCGACCCGTGCCGCCCCACAGGTCTACCGCCCGGTCACTGAAGGCATTTCCCGAGCGCCCGAGGTAGACCACTCCCCCATCCCAATTTCCGAAACCGGAACAAAGATTCGAGGTCTGCACTGAACCGTCAGGGCAGAAGTAAATCGTTGTTGCTCCTCCGGTGGTGCTGGCCGCCGTATAGCCAAAGTCAATCGCGTTCGCCCCGGTTCCGTAACTGTCCGGAGCCGGTGTGCCTGAGGGCGGCACGAGAAAAGCAACGTCCGTCGGGAATTGATAGGTCACGGTAGCCGGTACGTTACCGCTCGGAAGTGCTGTCTCTCCCGAGGCCGGAGCCCACGCCACTGCGATCGTTTTCGGAGTGACAGAGTTTGAAAAAGTCACCGAGTACGATGTGCGTTGCGCTACCGCGTTGTCGCGTGCCTGCCGCAGCGCCGCCAGCGTCATGTTGTATGCATTGACCACGTGCTGGGTCTGCAGCAGCGGTACCAGACTGATAACCGAGACCACCGTCAACGTGATGGTGATCGCTACCACTGTCACCATTTCCACCAGGCTGAAGCCGCTCGCACCGTGCCGGCGATGTCCCGCATTTGTTCCCAGACTTCTCATAAGCATTTGCCGTTTTCTGCGGCTCGCTGCCCCGTGACAAATCGTCACAAAAACTCGTGTAACTGCCATGACCGGTATCTCCCCGACCCTATGCAGATCGCGGTCCGACACCGGTCTCGGTAATCTCAATGTTAGGAACTGTCCCGTGGCACGTCAAAGTACCGGGGTACACCGGCCTTTCGTACATTGGCTTTAAGTAATGTAATTCCGGGAGAGTTACGATCGTGCCAGGAGTCGCCCTGTGCGGTCGCCGCGAAAGGGCCACGAAACGTCTTTGTCAGCTTATCGCCGGCTAATAGAAAGGGGAAAGATAACTAAAGTTGTGACTACCGTGCGCTCTCATGAACCGGAAGAAACCTGGAGGGCCAAGAACAGACGCAAAAGAACATAAGAAAGAAAGTCTAAATTGTACTTCCACTGTGACACCGGTAACTTGTCGTTGTCACCGGCCCTCTCTTACGATTGTTCCACTATGGAACCAAGCTGCCTCGTGGTGTGTCCGGATCAGGACGCAGCCAACCTGCTCACGCTCATCCTCTCCGAGTTGGGGATGGCGGCCGAGCACACACCCTCGGTCTCTCGCGGATTGGAACTGCTTGAAAGCCGGCATTTCGACGCCGTCATCCTCGACTATCGCACCGACCAGAGTTGTGACGAATTCCTGGCGCACCTGCGTCAGTCCGCAAAAAACCGCGCCAGCCTGCTGATCGCCATCGTCGACGGCGACGTTAACGCCCGTCCCGTGTTCGGGCTCGGCGCCAACTTTGTTCTCTATCGCCCGCTCTCTTCCTCGCGCACCCGCACGAGTTTGCGCGCCGCCCGCGGCCTTATGCGCCGCGAACGCCGCCGCGCTCTTCGCGCGCCCGTGCGCTCGAGTGTCACCGTCGCCTATCCGGGAGCGCCCGAGATGAACGCATTTATGGCCGACCTCAGCGACGGCGGTACTTTGATCGACACCGCCAACATTCCGCGCGTATGCAAGGTTTATTTCGAGTTCGCGCTGCCCGGCCAGCAGCAACTAGTGCGCCTTTCCGGAGAGGTGGCGTGGCAGGACGCCAGCGGTCGCACCGGAATTCGGTTCCTCGACGTGCCTCAATCCTCGCGCCGCCTCATTCAGACCTGGTTGGAGCACAATCATGCGCAAACGACAAGCGCTGTGCCGGCGCAGGCGCCTTTAAGCAACTCGTCTTCGACCGAGTCTTGGGGGGATTCCGACGCGAACAGAGAGTCGAGGCTCGAGCCCAAAGACGTCCTCGTCTCCAATGCCGGCAACCGCCGCGGGGAGCAACGTTTCGCCTGCAAACTCGGAGCCGACGTCTACCATATCGGAAGCACCGTCCCCAATCGCTGCACCCTTTCCGATCTTAGCGAGGGTGGTTGCTACGTCGAAATGCCGACCCCATTTGCCCCGCAGTCGAGTGTGGAGATTCTGATCCGAACCGCCGACACGAAGTTGAGAATCAGGGGTCAGGTGCTGACCACCCATCCCGGTTTCGGCATGGGCGTCCGCTTCGTGTACCGCGATTCCGCCGAACGCGAGGAAGTTCTGCGCTTGCTCTCAGTTCTTTCCGCCGGTTCGTCGCTGGACGAACAACCCCGCTGATCCAGGCGGCGAAAGACTCAAACTCATACGCTAAGCCGGCCGCTCCGACAGCGCCACCGCCTCGCGAAAATATTCCAGCGAAAGCTTCAGCCCGCTCTCCAACTCCACTTTTGGTTCCCATCCCAGCAGCCGCTTCGCTTTTGAAATATCCGGACAGCGCTGCTTCGGATCGTCTTGCGGCAACGCTTCGAATTTGATCTGGCTCTTCGACTCCGTGGTCGCGATCACTTTCCGCGCGCACTCCAGAATGGTGAACTCCGTTGGGTTCCCAATATTCACCGGTTCATGCTCCGCGGATCGCGCCAGCCGCAGAATCCCATCCACCTCATCGCTCACGTAGCAGAAGCTGCGCGTCTGGCTGCCATCGCCGTATACCGTAAGATTGTCTCCGCGCAGCGCCTGCCACATGAAATTCGGAATTACCCGCCCGTCGTTGATCTGCATGCGCCGCCCGTAGGTGTTGAAGATGCGCAGAATCCGCGTGTCCACTCGATGATAGCGGTGATACGCTATGGTCACCGCCTCCGAAAACCGCTTCGCCTCGTCGTACACCGAACGTGGCCCGATCGGATTTACATTCCCCCAATATGTCTCCGTCTGCGGATGCACCAGCGGATCCCCATAGCACTCCGAGGTCGATGCCATCATAAATTTAGCGCCGCAGCGCAGCGCCGTTTCGAGCGCTTCAAACGTCCCATAGGAGCCTACGCGCAGAGTCTCGATGCCGTGTTCGGCATAGTCCACTGGGCTCGCCGGACTCGCGAAGTGAAACACATAATCCAATGCACCCCATTCGCCGGGCTGGCAAACATCTTTCTCCACAAACTCAAATCGCGAATCGTTGCGCAGATGCTCAATGTTCGCCAGCCGCCCGGTCAGCAGATTGTCCGCCGCGACCACCGAATAGCCATCGCCCAGCAGCCCGTCGCACAAATGCGATCCCAGGAAGCCTGCCCCTCCAGTCACCAGCGCGCGTCGCGTGTTCGTGGCTCGCATATTCGTGGGTCGGATATTCATCGGTGTCAGGCCCGCTCCTTTTTCTTCGCAAGCGTTCTCGCCGGCAACTCTTCTGTCAACGCCGCTGGACGCCCCACGCTGTAATAAGAAAATCCATGCTCCACCATCACCGCCGGATCGTACAGATTCCGCCCATCGAGCACGATCGGATACTTCACCAGCGCGCGCAGACGCTCCAGATCCAGCGCCGCGAACTCTTCCCACTCCGTGAGGATCAATAGCGCATCCGCACCCGTGGCCGCCTCATACGCGTCCGCCGCGAATTCGACGCCCGACTTCAGCATCTCTTTCGCGCGCTCCATGGCTGCCGGATCGTACGCGCAAATGTGACAACCCTCGCGCACAAGTTCCTGCACCAGCAGCAGCGCCGGCGACTCTCGAATGTCGTCCGTCCCACCCTTGAACGCCAGACCGAGTACGCCCAGGCGCTTGCCGCGGAGAGTCCACAACACGCTCCGCACCTTGCGCAAAAACCGGTGGCGCTGTTCTTCGTTAATGCGAATCACTTCTTCCAGCAGCCGGAAGTCGTATCCGCTCTCTTTCGCGACTGCCCGGAACGCCATCAGATCCTTGGGAAAGCACGACCCTCCATACCCTATGCCCGGACTCATAAATCGCGGCCCGATGCGCGAGTCCGTCCCGATCCCATCGCTCACCTGCTCCACATTCGCGCCCACCGATTCGCAGATCGACGCCACCGCATTGATAAAAGAAATCTTCATCGCCAGAAATGCATTGGAGGCGTGCTTGATCATCTCCGCGCTCTTCGAACTCGTGATGATCAACCGCGGCGGCGCTTTGGCTGCGGCCGCGTCGGGACGTGGAATCGCATCCCCCCGCCCGTAATACCATCCGCTGGTCAGTGGCCCATAGATCTGGCGCATCACTTCCGCGGCCCGCTCGCTCTCCACTCCCACCACGATGCGATCGGGATAGAGAAAATCTGTGACTGCCGTCCCCTCGCGCAGAAACTCGGGATTCGAAGCCACATCGAAGTGGGACGGATCGGCTCCATTTCTCATGATGATGGTGCGGATCCACTGGCTCGTATACACCGGAACCGTGCTCTTCTCCACCACCACCTTGTATTCATCCACGCCCCCGGAGATTTCCCGCGCCACCGACTCCACATACGACAGATCCGCGTCGCCGCTTTCGGTCGGAGGCGTTCCGACTGCGATGAACACGACGTCGCTGCTACGCGTGGCCGACTGCAAGTCGCCGGAAAACTTGATGCGCCTGCCCCGATGCCGCGTCAGCAACTCGGGCAGAAACTTCTCGTGAATCGGCACCTCGCCGTTCCTCAGCGCCGCGAGTTTACTCTCGTCGTTATCGACCAGGACGACCTCGTGCCCCAGATCCGCAAAACACGCGCCTGTCACCAACCCCACATACCCGGAACCGACCACCGCGATGCGCATAGCGAGCCTGCTCTCCTTGAATTTTCATTTGCACCTCCGGCTCGTCGGGGTGCACTTTCTTACTTTAGCAGTCTTTCCAATTCTGACAGCCTATCCATCGTAATCAACGCTTAGGCCAGCCCAGGAACGGGAATTTGAATCTCACAAGAAACGGCGACCCCCATCACCGAACGGTCGTCATTCTGTGGCGTTTTCAAGGAAAGTGTGGTCCGATGTGCCTCGGAGAGGCTCGCGGCGTCAGTCTCGGACGGTGCGGTGGACTTGTCCGGATCGCATCAGATCCGAACGCAGGGAAAGAGGACTGTCGGTATGGAAGTATTTTTTGTAGGCGGCAATCCAGTCCGTCGCGATGTCGCGCTGTGCCGCAGACAGATCGAGTTTGCCCGCGCAGACCATTTCATGAAGGTGTTCTTCCAGGGCGTCCTTGACGTGCGCATTCCACGTGCGGGTGTAGGGTTCCGGCCACAAATTGTGGATGTCTTCCACACCACCCAATCCCGGAGCAATCAGGTAATCGATTTCATAGTCGTCCGCGTGAGCATTCACGATTCCGTATTCCCGGAAGACCTCTTGACGCAACGACGTTGATACCTCTCCAACCACTTCCTCATGAGCCATCGTGCAAACATCGCTGATCGTAACTCTCCTCATGGCGCCGGGTGTCAGACTGTGGTCGGGTTCCGCCCCTCGCTCGAATGCGACAACCGCTGAGTTTGCCCTGCGCAATGGGGAGTTCTGGAAGACGAGCCTGACAACCACAGCGCCAATGAAAAACGCGAAAAACGCTGCGCAAATGAACGCTGCAGAGCGCATGGGCGAGTTGAACTGCAACAACCACCGCCATGAACTGACCGGGGATTTAGGCGTCAGTTCGACTAATTGCGCTCGCAGGAGCGCACGCGGCCCGGCGATGGGTGGCAATTGTGGATCGAGAGTCTGGCGATGAACTCGCGCGAAATCGGTAATTGTCGCTTCGATTTCCGCCATCCGAGCGCGGCAGTCCCAGCAGGCGGCGAGGTGGGCGGAAACTTGAGCGGCGCGACGGGTGGGGAGCTCGCCGTCAGCAGCTAAAAGCAGTTCTTGGTCCGATAAGTGCAGGTCCGGCAGGTGCATGTCGTCGCTCAGCATATTCTTGTCCTCCAGTTCTATCTCCCGTCCGCGCGTATCAAACGCGCCAGCGATCGGGTTAGCGATATCGATACCGCCCCCAGAGATATGCCGAGCGCCGCCGCTATTTCCCGGTAGCGGAGACCCTCCGCACGCAGCCGAAGGCAACCCTGATCCGCTTCCGGGAGAGCGTGAACAACGGCCACCAATCGGCGCCGCCTTTGCGCGGACGACAACTGCTCTTCAGGGTTCGGCGATGGATCCAATTGGATCCATCGCCGAACCCTGAAGAGCAGTTGTCGTCCGCGCAAAGGCGGCGCCGATTGGTGGCCGTTGTTCACGCTCTCCCGGAAGCGGATCAGGGTTGCCTTCGGCTGCGTGCGGAGGGTCTCCGCTACCGGGAAATAGCGGCGGCGCTCGGCATATCTCTGGGGGCGGTATCGATATCGCTAACCCGATCGCTGGCGCGTTTGATACGCGCGGACGGGAGATAGAACTGGAGGACAAGAATATGCTGAGCGACGACATGCACCTGCCGGACCTGCACTTATCGGACCAAGAACTGCTTTTAGCTGCTGACGGCGAGCTCCCCACCCGTCGCGCCGCTCAAGTTTCCGCCCACCTCGCCGCCTGCTGGGACTGCCGCGCTCGGATGGCGGAAATCGAAGCGACAATTACCGATTTCGCGCGAGTTCATCGCCAGACTCTCGATCCACAATTGCCACCCATCGCCGGGCCGCGTGCGCTCCTGCGAGCGCAATTAGTCGAACTGACGCCTAAATCCCCGGTCAGTTCATGGCGGTGGTTGTTGCAGTTCAACTCGCCCATGCGCTCTGCAGCGTTCATTTGCGCAGCGTTTTTCGCGTTTTTCATTGGCGCTGTGGTTGTCAGGCTCGTCTTCCAGAACTCCCCATTGCGCAGGGCAAACTCAGCGGTTGTCGCATTCGAGCGAGGGGCGGAACCCGACCACAGTCTGACACCCGGCGCCATGAGGAGAGTTACGATCAGCGATGTTTGCACGATGGCTCATGAGGAAGTGGTTGGAGAGGTATCAACGTCGTTGCGTCAAGAGGTCTTCCGGGAATACGGAATCGTGAATGCTCACGCGGACGACTATGAAATCGATTACCTGATTGCTCCGGGATTGGGTGGTGTGGAAGACATCCACAATTTGTGGCCGGAACCCTACACCCGCACGTGGAATGCGCACGTCAAGGACGCCCTGGAAGAACACCTTCATGAAATGGTCTGCGCGGGCAAACTCGATCTGTCTGCGGCACAGCGCGACATCGCGACGGACTGGATTGCCGCCTACAAAAAATACTTCCATACCGACAGTCCTCTTTCCCTGCGTTCGGATCTGATGCGATCCGGACAAGTCCACCGCACCGTCCGAGACTGACGCCGCGAGCCTCTCCGAGGCACATCGGACCACACTTTCCTTGAAAACGCCACAGAATGACGACCGTTCGGTGATGGGGGTCGCCGTTTCTTGTGAGATTCAAATTCCCGTTCCTGGGCTGGCCTAAGCGTTGATTACGATGGATAGGCTGTCAGAATTGGAAAGACTGCTAAAGTAAGAAAGTGCACCCCGACGAGCCGGAGGTGCAAATGAAAATTCAAGGAGAGCAGGCTCGCTATGCGCATCGCGGTGGTCGGTTCCGGGTATGTGGGGTTGGTGACAGGCGCGTGTTTTGCGGATCTGGGGCACGAGGTCGTCCTGGTCGATAACGACGAGAGTAAACTCGCGGCGCTGAGGAACGGCGAGGTGCCGATTCACGAGAAGTTTCTGCCCGAGTTGCTGACGCGGCATCGGGGCAGGCGCATCAAGTTTTCCGGCGACTTGCAGTCGGCCACGCGTAGCAGCGACGTCGTGTTCATCGCAGTCGGAACGCCTCCGACCGAAAGCGGCGACGCGGATCTGTCGTATGTGGAGTCGGTGGCGCGGGAAATCTCCGGGGGCGTGGATGAATACAAGGTGGTGGTGGAGAAGAGCACGGTTCCGGTGTATACGAGCCAGTGGATCCGCACCATCATCATGAGAAATGGAGCCGATCCGTCCCACTTCGATGTGGCTTCGAATCCCGAGTTTCTGCGCGAGGGGACGGCAGTCACAGATTTTCTCTATCCCGATCGCATCGTGGTGGGAGTGGAGAGCGAGCGGGCCGCGGAAGTGATGCGCCAGATCTATGGGCCACTGACCAGCGGATGGTATTACGGGCGGGGGGATGCGATTCCACGTCCCGACGCGGCCGCAGCCAAAGCGCCGCCGCGGTTGATCATCACGAGTTCGAAGAGCGCGGAGATGATCAAGCACGCCTCCAATGCATTTCTGGCGATGAAGATTTCTTTTATCAATGCGGTGGCGTCGATCTGCGAATCGGTGGGCGCGAATGTGGAGCAGGTGAGCGATGGGATCGGGACGGACTCGCGCATCGGGCCGCGATTTATGAGTCCGGGCATAGGGTATGGAGGGTCGTGCTTTCCCAAGGATCTGATGGCGTTCCGGGCAGTCGCGAAAGAGAGCGGATACGACTTCCGGCTGCTGGAAGAAGTGATTCGCATTAACGAAGAACAGCGCCACCGGTTTTTGCGCAAGGTGCGGAGCGTGTTGTGGACTCTCCGCGGCAAGCGCCTGGGCGTACTCGGTCTGGCGTTCAAGGGTGGGACGGACGACATTCGAGAGTCGCCGGCGCTGCTGCTGGTGCAGGAACTTGTGCGCGAGGGTTGTCACATTTGCGCGTACGATCCGGCAGCCATGGAGCGCGCGAAAGAGATGCTGAAGTCGGGCGTCGAATTCGCGGCGGACGCGTATGAGGCGGCCACGGGTGCGGATGCGCTATTGATCCTCACGGAGTGGGAAGAGTTCGCGGCGCTGGATCTGGAGCGTCTGCGCGCGCTGGTGAAGTATCCGATCGTGCTCGATGGGCGGAATCTGTACGATCCGGCGGTGATGGTGGAGCATGGATTTTCTTATTACAGCGTGGGGCGTCCAGCGGCGTTGACAGAAGAGTTGCCGGCGAGAACGCTTGCGAAGAAAAAGGAGCGGGCCTGACACCGATGAATATCCGACCCACGAATATGCGAGCCACGAACACGCGACGCGCGCTGGTGACTGGAGGGGCAGGCTTCCTGGGATCGCATTTGTGCGACGGGCTGCTGGGCGATGGCTATTCGGTGGTCGCGGCGGACAATCTGCTGACCGGGCGGCTGGCGAACATTGAGCATCTGCGCAACGATTCGCGATTTGAGTTTGTGGAGAAAGATGTTTGCCAGCCCGGCGAATGGGGTGCATTGGATTATGTGTTTCACTTCGCGAGTCCGGCGAGCCCAGTGGACTATGCCGAACACGGCATCGAGACTCTGCGCGTAGGCTCCTATGGGACGTTTGAAGCGCTCGAAACGGCGCTGCGCTGCGGCGCTAAATTTATGATGGCATCGACCTCGGAGTGCTATGGGGATCCGCTGGTGCATCCGCAGACGGAGACATATTGGGGGAATGTAAATCCGATCGGGCCACGTTCGGTGTACGACGAGGCGAAGCGGTTTTCGGAGGCGGTGACCATAGCGTATCACCGCTATCATCGAGTGGACACGCGGATTCTGCGCATCTTCAACACCTACGGGCGGCGCATGCAGATCAACGACGGGCGGGTAATTCCGAATTTCATGTGGCAGGCGCTGCGCGGAGACAATCTTACGGTATACGGCGATGGCAGCCAGACGCGCAGCTTCTGCTACGTGAGCGATGAGGTGGATGGGATTCTGCGGCTGGCGCGATCCGCGGAGCATGAACCGGTGAATATTGGGAACCCAACGGAGTTCACCATTCTGGAGTGCGCGCGGAAAGTGATCGCGACCACGGAGTCGAAGAGCCAGATCAAATTCGAAGCGTTGCCGCAAGACGATCCGAAGCAGCGCTGTCCGGATATTTCAAAAGCGAAGCGGCTGCTGGGATGGGAACCAAAAGTGGAGTTGGAGAGCGGGCTGAAGCTTTCGCTGGAATATTTTCGCGAGGCGGTGGCGCTGTCGGAGCGGCCGGCTTAGCGTATGAGTTTGAGTCTTTCGCCGCCTGGATCAGCGGGGTTGTTCGTCCAGCGACGAACCGGCGGAAAGAACTGAGAGCAAGCGCAGAACTTCCTCGCGTTCGGCGGAATCGCGGTACACGAAGCGGACGCCCATGCCGAAACCGGGATGGGTGGTCAGCACCTGACCCCTGATTCTCAACTTCGTGTCGGCGGTTCGGATCAGAATCTCCACACTCGACTGCGGGGCAAATGGGGTCGGCATTTCGACGTAGCAACCACCCTCGCTAAGATCGGAAAGGGTGCAGCGATTGGGGACGGTGCTTCCGATATGGTAGACGTCGGCTCCGAGTTTGCAGGCGAAACGTTGCTCCCCGCGGCGGTTGCCGGCATTGGAGACGAGGACGTCTTTGGGCTCGAGCCTCGACTCTCTGTTCGCGTCGGAATCCCCCCAAGACTCGGTCGAAGACGAGTTGCTTAAAGGCGCCTGCGCCGGCACAGCGCTTGTCGTTTGCGCATGATTGTGCTCCAACCAGGTCTGAATGAGGCGGCGCGAGGATTGAGGCACGTCGAGGAACCGAATTCCGGTGCGACCGCTGGCGTCCTGCCACGCCACCTCTCCGGAAAGGCGCACTAGTTGCTGCTGGCCGGGCAGCGCGAACTCGAAATAAACCTTGCATACGCGCGGAATGTTGGCGGTGTCGATCAAAGTACCGCCGTCGCTGAGGTCGGCCATAAATGCGTTCATCTCGGGCGCTCCCGGATAGGCGACGGTGACACTCGAGCGCACGGGCGCGCGAAGAGCGCGGCGGCGTTCGCGGCGCATAAGGCCGCGGGCGGCGCGCAAACTCGTGCGGGTGCGCGAGGAAGAGAGCGGGCGATAGAGAACAAAGTTGGCGCCGAGCCCGAACACGGGACGGGCGTTAACGTCGCCGTCGACGATGGCGATCAGCAGGCTGGCGCGGTTTTTTGCGGACTGACGCAGGTGCGCCAGGAATTCGTCACAACTCTGGTCGGTGCGATAGTCGAGGATGACGGCGTCGAAATGCCGGCTTTCAAGCAGTTCCAATCCGCGAGAGACCGAGGGTGTGTGCTCGGCCGCCATCCCCAACTCGGAGAGGATGAGCGTGAGCAGGTTGGCTGCGTCCTGATCCGGACACACCACGAGGCAGCTTGGTTCCATAGTGGAACAATCGTAAGAGAGGGCCGGTGACAACGACAAGTTACCGGTGTCACAGTGGAAGTACAATTTAGACTTTCTTTCTTATGTTCTTTTGCGTCTGTTCTTGGCCCTCCAGGTTTCTTCCGGTTCATGAGAGCGCACGGTAGTCACAACTTTAGTTATCTTTCCCCTTTCTATTAGCCGGCGATAAGCTGACAAAGACGTTTCGTGGCCCTTTCGCGGCGACCGCACAGGGCGACTCCTGGCACGATCGTAACTCTCCCGGAATTACATTACTTAAAGCCAATGTACGAAAGGCCGGTGTACCCCGGTACTTTGACGTGCCACGGGACAGTTCCTAACATTGAGATTACCGAGACCGGTGTCGGACCGCGATCTGCATAGGGTCGGGGAGATACCGGTCATGGCAGTTACACGAGTTTTTGTGACGATTTGTCACGGGGCAGCGAGCCGCAGAAAACGGCAAATGCTTATGAGAAGTCTGGGAACAAATGCGGGACATCGCCGGCACGGTGCGAGCGGCTTCAGCCTGGTGGAAATGGTGACAGTGGTAGCGATCACCATCACGTTGACGGTGGTCTCGGTTATCAGTCTGGTACCGCTGCTGCAGACCCAGCACGTGGTCAATGCATACAACATGACGCTGGCGGCGCTGCGGCAGGCACGCGACAACGCGGTAGCGCAACGCACATCGTACTCGGTGACTTTTTCAAACTCTGTCACTCCGAAAACGATCGCAGTGGCGTGGGCTCCGGCCTCGGGAGAGACAGCACTTCCGAGCGGTAACGTACCGGCTACCGTGACCTATCAATTCCCGACGGACGTTGCTTTTCTCGTGCCGCCCTCAGGCACACCGGCTCCGGACAGTTACGGAACCGGGGCGAACGCGATTGACTTTGGCTATACGGCGGCCAGCACCACCGGAGGAGCAACAACGATTTACTTCTGCCCTGACGGTTCAGTGCAGACCTCGAATCTTTGTTCCGGTTTCGGAAATTGGGATGGGGGAGTGGTCTACCTCGGGCGCTCGGGAAATGCCTTCAGTGACCGGGCGGTAGACCTGTGGGGCGGCACGGGTCGCATTCACGGATGGCGGCTCTACCCCGCTTCGGGGGGCACTTATCAATGGATACGTCAATGATGGCATCAAGGATCAGGTATAGAGGGAAGTCTCGAGTAGGGAAGCCAGCGGAGCGAGGGTTTTCGCTAATCGAGGTTGTGGTTTCGATGGCGGTGCTGACGGTGGGTATGGTAAGCCTGCTGGGTGTTTTCGGACTGGCCATGGCTTCGACGCAGACCTCGCAGCAGGACATTATCGCCAAGCAACTGGCGAACGAGGCGTACGAGAGCATCGTGACCGCGCGCAACACCACGCAGATTAACTGGGACGCAATCCAGAATAATTCGGGCACCCAGTTCTGCACCACCAGCCCGTCACCCTGCGGCATCTTTATCGGCACTTCGACTAGTGCGCAATTCCAACCGATCTACAACGCGGGAGCGGACGGAATCTTTGGGACGGCGGATGACGCGGTTGCGGGCGAGGAAACTCTGCAGGATCCCGGCCCAGATGGCGTTTTCCAAACCGCGGATGACACATTTATTCCGTTGACCGGCTATCAGCGCGCCATTCAGATCGCGCCGCTGTACGACTCATCGGGGAACCTGATCGCTACGTTGCGAAGCGTGACTGTCACCGTGCAATACGGGACTTCCCAGTCCGAAAAAACCCCGAAAACATACATTCTAAATAGCTACATTTCGCAGTACCAGTAAAGGGGAATTATGAGCGGTCGTTCAGCCGAGCGCGAGAGTGGATTCAGTCTGCTGGAAATGATCATTGCCATGGCACTGGGTACGCTTGTGCTGGGCGCGGCGGTGCAGATCTATATCCAAGGTGTGCAGGCGACATGGACGACCACGCAACGGGCGGAGTTGCAACAGGATTTTCGGGCTGCCTCCAACATGTTGACGACGGATCTGAGCCTCGCCGGGGCGGGACTAAACCCCGGTGCGGCGATCGCCCTTCCGTCCGCGACCTCTCCGGTATATGGCTGCGCTCAAACGACGTCGCCTTACCCGTGCTACATCAACGGCACCTCGGTTGCCTATCCCGCGCAAGGCGGCGCGGCTTATCTTTACGGGCTGATGACGGGATATAACGACGGACCGACTCTCCTCGCGGCACAGGGACCCACCGACGTGACCACGGTGGTGTATACGGACAACAATTTCTATTTGGACTGTTACACGGCGACCATCACGAGCGCGACGCAAGTAACTTTTACGTTGCCCGGGACGACGAGTGTGAATTGCACTTCTCCGACCGGCAACGCTGGAGCGCAGGCGGTGAGCGATTCGGCGGTTGGACTGACCGCAGGCGATCTGGTGTTGTTTACCTTCGGTACAACGAACGTGGTTGCCGAAGTCACTACCGCGGCCAGTGGAGGCGTCGCCACCTTCGCCGCCGGTGATGCGCTGAACATGAACCAGGCGGCAGCAGTCAGCAATAGTCTGGCCAGCGAATACAACTCCAAAGTGCCCGTTACCGGATTTGCGACGCGCATTCTGGTGATCAGCTATTACATCGACAACAGCCCCACTCCGTCGCGACTGATGCGGCAAGTCAGTGGACACACTCCTGCCCCGGTGGCGGAAAACGTCGTTTACCTGAAGTTCACCTATGACCTTTTCAATGACACCACCAATTTGCCGGCGGTCGCCTGCAGCAACCCGGGCGCTGCCAGCGATGGCTGCTCCGGCGCTTCGACGGGACTTCTTCCCAACCAGATCACCAAGATCAACATTCAGAACATGGCGATTGATAGCACGCTGCAGGGCTCGCAGTTCGGCCCGGGAAACGGTTTTCAGAGAATGGATTTGCAGACATCGGTAAGCGCACGGAACCTGACGTACGTCAATAACTATTCAAATTAAGCGGCGGGGATAGCGAAGGCAAGTCAGACGATGGGGAGCGGAGTAAATGGGGATTGAGACCACGGGGAGTCATGGTATGAAGAGCGCGAGACTGCACGCCAAAGGATTCACGCTGATTGCGTCATTGCTGATGCTGTTGCTGCTGTCGGGAATCGCGATCGGGCTGTTGATGATGGTCAACACCGAAGGCAGAGTGGGCGGGACCGATCTGCAGAACAACCTGGCCTTCCACGCCGCCGAGGGTGGCATTGAGAAAATGTACTCCGACCTGGCCGCGGTGTTCCAGAACACGCAGGCCCCGTCTGCCAGCGCAATATGCAATGTGGGGCTCGCAGTGAATCAGCCCTCAATGGTGGGAGTCACCTGGACACAGTATTCGGCGACGCCGCAGGGTGTGACTTGCCCGGCATCGTCAACGACAGCGGTGACTTCGAACTGGGGACCGATCGTTTCCGGACCGAACACGGGTTTGTACGCGCAGATCATCCCCGTCAACATGCTGGCGACAGCGTCTTTAATGGGTGGACAGGAAGTCAGCATGGAACGGCAGGCGCAGGTGGCGCTCATTCCGGTGTTCCAGTTCGGAGTGTTTTGCGATGCCGATTGCTCCATCTTCCCCGGTTCGCCGATGACGTTCGCCGGCGCCGTACACGCCAACGGGGATTTCTATCCGTACACTAACAGCGGTTCCACCTTGACCTTTCAGAGCAAGATATCGGCATTCGGCAACATCATTCGAACCGTGTTGCCGAATAACAATCCAATGGGGGGCGACAAAACCGGCACGGTATATGTTCCGACTGCCAACAACTCCAATGCCTGCAGCACAACCACGACGAACTGTACGTCCATGGCCCAAGTCGGCACCAACTACGGGGACGGCAGCGTGACCGGGGATGGGAGCAGTGCGGCGCAGCCGGCGGCGAACATGAACGGCGCCTGGGCTGGTTTCTCTAACACCACCACCCACGACATGGTCATCAACGGGAACTACTATGTCACCGGAGCTACCACGCCTCAGGGCACCGGCGCCAAGAAACTGTCGATGCCATTCGTTAACGGAACCAACTTCCCCTACGAGATTATTCGCCGGCCAGCGGCGGGCGAATCGGCCACGTCGCAGCTCGGCGAATCGCGCGAATACAACATGGCGCAGATTCATGTGCTCCTGAGCGACAATCCGGCGGACTTGCCGGGCGGAGCTTCGGATACGAATAACGTCCGCTTGGCGAACGTG
>Ga0182018_10002500_pt1 | contig 18256 bp, 16 predicted proteins | sample 812P2MmetaG_FD_120490 | JGI IMG/M metagenome (GOLD analysis project Ga0182018, IMG submission 120490) | Permafrost microbial communities from Stordalen Mire, Sweden - 812P2M metaG | ecosystem: Environmental > Terrestrial > Soil > Wetlands > Permafrost | place: Sweden: Stordalen | collected... | reverse complement strand
TTCCGGTCGTACGGTAACGAGCTGTGGGAATTCGACGAGCAAGGATTGATGCGCCGGCGGATCGCCAGCATCAATGACGTTCCGATCGCGGAGAACGAGCGAAAGATTCGCTAGCTACCTCGGTGCCAGCGAGCGGTTGGCCTCAACGACTAGGACTAAGGCTTCCTTCAGGTTTCTGCGGACTTCCGCGAGCGTGCGGCCTTGCGTGTTGACACCAGGAATCTCTTCGACCGTGCCGATATACCAACGCTCCTTTTTCTCGATCACGGCTGTGAATTCGCGCTGCATGATGGTGTCTTTGGCGAGTCTAGCACGGTCGCGTTTTCAGGCGCGGCGCAAAACCGGGAGGGATTCTTCGACTGCGTTCCGCGCATCCCGGCTTCGCCGGGATGAAAACCAAAATCGCGCGGGACTTCGCTCAGAATGACGGCGTACCAAAAGGCGCTCTAGTGCATCGGGTGGGCGGCGTCGAGATCAAGATTGAGATCGAGCACATTGACGCGAGCCTCGCCGAGAAAACCAAACTGGCGGCCCTTTGTATGCCGCGCCACGGCCGCACGCACATCCTGCTCGCTCATGCCGCGCTCCTTCGCCACGCGCGGAATTTGAAACTCAGCGGACGCCGGAGAAATATCGGGATCGAGACCCGATCCGGAGGTGGTCGCCAGGTCTGCCGGAATGGGCGTGTTCGGATTGGTCGGCTGAAGCTGCTGGACGCTCGCGGTGACGCGGTCCTGCAGCGCCTTGCTCGTCGGACCCAGATTCGATCCGGACGAAGCTGTGGGATCGTAGCCGGCGTTGCCCGCCGCCGATGGCCGCGACCAGAAATATCCCGGCTGCGTAAATGGCTGGCCGATCAGATGCGAGCCGACGAGTTTGTCGCCGGACTTGATCAGCTCACCGTTTGCCTGCTTCGGAAAAATCACCTGCGCGATTCCGGTAACCACAAGTGGATAGATAATTCCAAGCAGCACGGTTGTCGCCAGCGTGAACCAGATCGAGATCAGAAGATTCTTTTTCATATTTGCCTCATGCTATCTCGCCCATTGGGGGCGATCTGCTTCGTGGTCCACCAGCGCCGGATTGCGATTGCCGACCAAATAACTTCCACCGCGCCGAAGGGCCATGCTCCCTGCAAAAATCCGTAGACGGACGCCAACAGACAGGACGCGGCGAACGCCAGGATGAATCCGGAGTGGCGGCTTTCCATGGCGTAGCACACCACCATCACGGAGACCGCGAACAGTCCGAACAAGCTCAGGGCCGTCATGCTTTGTCCTTTGCATCTTCATTTCGATCCATCCCGTGCCGCTTATGCCAAACCGACGTGCGTGATGATCAGATCAATGATCTTGATTCCGATAAACGGCGCGATGATTCCGCCCAATCCATAGACGAGCAAATTCCAGCGCAGCAGTGCCGAAGCTCCCAGCGGGCGATAGCGCACGCCGCGCAGCGCCAGCGGCACGAGCGCGATGATGATCAGCGCGTTGAAAATGACGGCGGATAAAATCGCCGACTGCGGCGTCTTCAGTCCCATGATGTTCAGGACGTTCAATACCGGGAAGGCGCCGGCAAACATCGCCGGGATGATGGCGAAATATTTCGCCACGTCGTTGGCCACCGAAAATGTGGTCAGCGCTCCGCGGGTGATCAGCAACTGTTTCCCGATCTCGACCACCTCGATCAGCTTCGTCGGATTGGAATCGAGGTCCACCATGTTGCCGGCTTCCTTGGCGGCTTGCGTGCCTGCGTTCATGGCCAGGCCGACATCGGCCTGCGCGAGCGCCGGCGCGTCGTTCGTGCCGTCACCGGTCATGGCGACGAGTTTCCCCTTGGCTTGCTCCTTGCGAATCAGTGCGAGTTTGTCTTCCGGTTTTGCCTGAGCGAGAAAATCGTCGAGACCCGCCTCGCGCGCAATCGCGGCCGCCGTCAGCGGGTTATCGCCGGTGATCATCACGGTGCGAATGCCCATCGCCCGCAATTGGTCGAAGCGCTCGCGCATGCCGCCCTTGATGATGTCCTTCAGATGGATCGTGCCGAGGATGCGGCAATCTTCGGCGACGAGCAGGGGCGTCCCACCGGCGTTCGATATCGTCTTGACCGCCTCTTCGACCTGCGGCGGGACTGGATTGCCCTTCTGCGCGCAGTGCTGGACGATCGCGTCGAACGCGCCTTTGCGAATTTCGCGGCCGTCGAGGTCCACGCCCGACATGCGCGTCACCGCGGTGAATGGGATAAACGTCGCCGCGTAGGCCGAAAGCTCGCGGCCCCTCAGGTTGTACTTCTCCTTCGCCAGCACCACGATCGAGCGCCCTTCCGGCGTTTCGTCGGAAAGCGAAGAAAGCTGCGCGGCATCCGCGAGATCGGCTTCCGTCACGCCCGGCGCGGGAATGAACTCAGTTGCGCGGCGATTGCCGAGCGTAATCGTTCCAGTCTTGTCCAGCAGCAGCGTGTCCACGTCGCCCGCCGCTTCCACCGCGCGCCCTGACATCGCGAGCACGTTGCGCTGCACTACGCGGTCCATCCCGGCAATCCCGATGGCGGAGAGCAGGCCGCCGATCGTCGTGGGAATCAAGCAGACCAGCAGCGAGATCAAAACGAAAACAGACTGGGGCGAACCCGAGTAGATGGCCATGGGTTGAAGCGTGACCACGGCGAGCAGGAAAATAATCGTCAGCCCGGAAAGCAGAATATTCAGCGCGATCTCGTTCGGCGTCTTCTGGCGTTCCGCTCCCTCGACCAGCTTGATCATGCGGTCCAGAAACGTCTCGCCGGGATTCGACGTGATCTTCACGATGATTTCATCGGAAAGCACGCGCGTGCCGCCGGTTACCGCGGAGCGGTCTCCGCCCGATTCGCGAATCACCGGCGCGGATTCTCCCGTGATGGCGGATTCGTCCACGGACGCGACGCCTTCCACCACCTCGCCGTCGCCGGGAACGAATTCGCCCGCGACAACTTTCACCCGGTCACCGGCGCGGAGCTTCGACCCCGAAATCTCCTCTATCGAGCCATCGGTTCTCATGCGCCTTGCCACGGTCTCGGCGCGAGCCTTGCGCAGCGTGTCCGCTTGCGCTTTGCCGCGGCCTTCGGCCATGGCCTCGGCAAAGTTCGCGAAGAGCACCGTAAACCACAGCCATATCGTGATCTGAAGCTCGAACCCGAAGCCGGCGAGATGCATCATCCGGTCGCGCACCAGATCGAAGGTGGTGATCACCGAGCCGATCTCGACCACGAACATCACGGGATTCTTCATCAACGTGCGCGGGTTCAGCTTGATGAACGAATCCCTCAATGCCCCGGCGACGATGCCGCCGGTCCAAAGCGACTTCCTTTTGCGCTCCCTGGAAACGACATTGTGGGAGGGGTCCGGAAGGTTCGCCGGGGATACGAATTCGGGCTCGTGGGTCGATGGTGTGGTCATGGCTGCCTCAGAAAACCTTTCCGGCGTGCATCAGCAGGTGCTCGAGGATCGGGCCCAGGCTGAGCGCCGGGAAAAATGTAAGTGCGCTGACGATCAGGATCACGGAAATAAGCAGGAACGTGAACAGCGGCGTGGTGACGGGGAAAGTCCCGGACGATTCCGGAACGATCTTCTTTCGCGCCAGGTTTCCGGCCATCGCGAGCACCGGAATCACCATGAAAAAGCGTCCCAGCAGCATGTCGAAAGCGCCGCTGATGTTGTACCAGGGCGTATTTCCGTTAAGCCCGGCGAAGGCCGAGCCGTTGTTGCCGGCCATAGACGTGTACGCGTACAGAATCTGCGACAGTCCATGCGGACCGGCGTTTGAAATGGACGATGTGCCAAACGGTGAAACGATTGCAACGCCCGTGAGGCAGAGAACTATGAGGCAGAAAGCGAGCACCGTGATCATGGCCATCTTCACGTCGTACGCCTCGATCTTTTTCCCCAGATATTCCGGCGTGCGGCCCACCATCAGCCCCGCGATGAAGACCGAGAGAACGATGAATACGACGATGCCGTAAAGCCCCGCGCCCACACCGCCGAAGATGACCTCGCCGATCATGATGTTGACCAGCGGAATCATCCCGGCGAGCGGAGTGAATGAATCGTGCATGCCGTTGACGGCACCGCAGCTCGCGTCCGTCGTAGTGGTGGCAAAGAGCGCGGTGTTCGCTATCCCGAAGCGCACTTCCTTGCCCTCCATGTTGCCGCCCGGCTGCATGGCGCTCGCATGTTGGTCAATGCCGTGGAGCAGCGGATTACCGTGAGCTTCCATCGCGTAGATGACAGTCACGCCCGCCAGGCACAGAAGCGCCATGGCGGCCCAGACGGCCCATCCGTGACGCTGCGAACCCGTCATCCGGCCAAGCGTGTAAGTGAGACCAGCCCCAAGCGAGAGCATCATCACAATCTGCATGAAATTCGTAAGCGGATTGGGGTTCTCGAATGGGTGGGCGCTATTGGCATTGGCGAAACCGCCGCCATTGGTGCCGAAAATCTTGATCGCTTCCTGAGAAGCGATGGGCCCTTGCAGGATCACCTGGTCGGTTACGGTTTGCGATGTGGTCTTGCCGTCGGCGCCGGTGGTTTGTACCGTTTGGGGGTTCACGAACTTCGCCGTGTCGTAAGGTTTCAGGTTCTGAATCATGCCCTGCGAAACGAACACGAGCGCGATCACCACGCAGGCCGGCGCCAGGACCCACAACATGGCCCGCGTCACATCCACCCAGAAGTTGCCGATCGTCTTCGATTCGCGGCGAGCAATCCCGCGGATGACGGCAATGGCGAGCGCGATACCGACCGCGGCGGAGGCGAAGTTGTGATACGCGAGCCCGGCCATTTGCGTGAAGTAACTCATCGTGGATTCGCCACCATAGTTCTGCCAGTTCGTATTGGTGGTGAACGAAGCGGCAGTGTTAAACGCCAGAGCAGCCGGAACGGAGGGGAAATGCTGCGGGTTCAAGGGCAGCCATTGCTGAACGCGCTCGATCAAATAAAGCAAGGCCATGCTGACGCCGCTGAAGAGCAGCATCGACACCGTATATTCCTTCCAGTCCATCTCGGTCTTTTCGTCCACACCGCAGAGCCGGTAGAGCAGTCGCTCAAGCGGTCGCAGCACTGGATCGAGAAAAGTCTTCTCGCCCGCAAAGACGCGCGCCATGAAGACGCCGAGCGGCTTCGTCACGGCCAGAAGCACGACGAAAAACAATCCGATTTGCAGCCAACCGTTCGTAGTCATGGCTAAAACCTCTCCGGCCAAAGCAACGCTGCCAGCAAATACACGCCCGTGAGAATGCAAATTCCCAGGAGCACAATGTTACCGATCATCGAAGTCGCTCCTTACTTTAGGCGGTCGCACGCCCACACATAGGCGATCGCCAGGACGAAAAAACCAACGGTGCAAGCCACAAATATGATGTCCAGCATCAGAATGACCCCTTCGTGACGTGCCTCATCGCCGCGCGTCCCGTTCCGTAGGAACCCGCGGCGATGCGGTTCTCGAGATACGTGCTGACAACTAATTCTTGCGCGGGCCTCTCGACTGCAGCAGCGAATTTCGCAGGTGTGGCTTCGCTTTTCGGGATCGCCCGCGCTTCGGGCGTTTCCGGCGCGTTGTGTGGAGTGAGCTCGTCCAAAGTACCGGTCGAACTACTGTTCGGGGTACCGGTTGCCGTGACGACAGTCACCGGCAGCCTCCTCGGATCGGCATGCCGAAACCTCCGTGCCTCGCTCGAGAATTGGTACAGGGCATAGAGCATGAAACCGCATCCGGGACCCAGTACAACGAATACGAAGATTAGCATTGCCGTACTCCTTTTCGAGCTCCACCGAGCGCCCGGCTTGCGCGCTCGTGGCCGGAGCCGAATGCAGGCTACTCCCCGGACATTAGGAAGGAATAAGAGACCTGTAAGGAATTTGTAAGCGATGGAAGCGCTTCAAACGGAATCGGTTAGCGCCATAAGACGATGCGCGACCCAGGCTTCGGCCCCCGGTGGAATGTTGCGGCGGCATCGTATTTGTCGCCACGGCGAGAGATGCACGGCGGTTTTGTAAGGGCATGATCCGCCCCAGCGGACCCGGCAAACGATCCTGGCGAGTTTTCACCTTTTCACGGAACGCCAGCTTCCGGCACGCCGTGCTTGTCGCTGCGTCGGAGTTCCGCCGCACCGGGCACGGTATACCGTGCCCCTACGAAGAGAACCCAGCGGCCGCTGCGAAGTGAGTTACGATAATGTTGTTGCTCGCGGATGGAGAAGCATGGCCAGCCAGCATCGAGTGGTGATCGTCGGCGGCGGCTTCGGCGGCCTGAGCGCCGCGCTCAGGCTTGGGCGCGCCCCGGTGGAAGTGACTCTCGTTGACCGCTGCAACTACCACCTGTTTCAGCCGCTGCTGTATCAGGTGGCGACTGGCACGCTCTCGCCCGCGAACATCGCATCACCCCTTCGCAACATCCTGAAGCGCCACAAAAACACGCGCGTGCTTCTCGCCGAGGCAACTGGAATTGACGCCGCAAACCGCCGCGTGATTCTGAGCGATGGCTCGATCGAATACGACACGCTGATCGTCTCCACCGGCTCAAGCCATCAATATTTCGGCCACGACGACTGGGAGGAATTCGCGCGGGGGCTGAAAACCGTTGAAGACGCCACGGACATGCGCCGCCGGATCTTGCTGGCATTTGAAACCGCCGAGCGCGAGACGGATCCGGAAAAGCTGCGCGCTTACATGACGTTTGTGATCGTCGGCGGCGGGCCTACGGGCGCGGAACTTGCTGGAGCGCTTGCTGAGATTGCCAGGGACACGCTGCGCCGGGACTTCCGCAACATCGATCCGTCGCAAGCGCGCATTATTCTGGTGGAAGGCACCGACCGCGTGCTCCCCGTATACCCGCCAAAGCTTTCCGAGGCGGCCCGCAAGATGATCGAGCGTCTCGGCGTCATCGTCCGCACCGGCGCGATGGTCACGGACGTAAAGAAGGAATCGGTCACGGTCCGCGAGGGCGACCGGACTGAAACCATTCCCACGCGCACCGTTCTGTGGGCCGCGGGAGTTCTGGGTTCGCCGCTCGGGCGCATCGTGGCCCAGGAAACCGGCGCGACGATCGACAAAGCAGGGCGCGTCAGCGTCGAGCCGGATCTCACCGTGGCAGGGCACCCCGAAATTTACGTGATCGGCGATCTCGCGAATTTCGTTCACCAGACGGGAAAGCCTCTGCCCGGCGTGGCGCAGCCCGCGATTCAGGAGGGCCGCTACGTCGCTGAGGCAATCGCGCGCCGCCTGCGCGGTGAAAAATCCCGGCCGTTTCACTACTTCGACAAAGGAAATCTTGCGACGATCGGCCGCGGCGCCGCGGTTGCCGATTTGAATTGGCTGCAAATCTCGGGATTTCCCGCGTGGCTGCTATGGATTTTCGTTCACTTGCTCTACATCGTTGAGTTTCAAAACCGGCTGCTGGTATTCGTGCAGTGGGGATGGTTTTATTTGACGTTCGACCGTTCGGCGCGACTGATCACGGGGAAAAATCCACTGCCGCTCGATCTTTGAGAACCTGGCGGCGAATCAGGCCGTGGCATCCGGACGCGCTTGAATCTTTCCCGCGCGAATCGCTTTGACAAGCGCCGCATGGTCGCGCTCCGTCTGATCGGCATAGGCCAGGGAAAACTCCTCGATCGCTCGATCGAACGCTGCGCTTTTACCGAGATAACCGGCGATTTGCGCCGGGTCTCCGGTTCGAGCGTGCGCCCGGGCCAGTGTCCATCCGCAGATCTCGACATATTCGATCCAGTCCTGCCGGGACATTTGAGTTACATCAATCTTCATGCGCATGTCCCGAAGCTGACGGAAGTAGTAGTCGCGGCCTTCATCGTCGCGCGCCCAACCGAGAAAGATATCGCTCGCGGACTGCAGCATGCGCTGCCCCGTGACGACGCGCTCGCCCTGGTTCTCATACCGGCTTTTGCCCGCATAGGGAGCGAGCACGGACGCACCGGCCTGCTTGAACTGAAGAAACAGCGGATCTTTCGCGCCGGCCATCAACAGGGCCACGGCGCAGCGCGTCCCGACGCTGCCGACGCCCACGACTTTTCTTGCGATATCCACGATCTGATAGCGATCCAGAATGACGCGCCGCTCTTCGGGAAGTGACCTCCGATAGCGCTCGAACATATCGCGCACGCGCTTGCCGATCCGGGCCATTCCCGCGGGGTGATAGACGAGCGGCGGAAGATCCAGAATTCGCGGCCGGCCATTTTTCACCGCGGTGATTCTCGGAAACACGTGCTCGGCCGTCTGCATTGCGGCGTTTTTCTCGACTTGCCGCCAGCGCTTTCGGGCCGCGCCCGTTTTAGCATCGGCGATGAAAATCTCCGCATCCAGATGCGAATACCAGACGTCCAGGGCGCGCATCCCGGCATATTCCCGCATGTGCTCGCGATAGGAGCGTACCGCCGTGCGCACCGTATCCGCGCAATGCCGCTCGCCGAAGCCGAGTTCGCGTCCGGCCAGCACGATGCTCGCTCCGAGCCGCTTCACGTCCCATTCCCACGGCGCGGGAAGCGTCTCGTCGAAATCGTTGATGTCGAATACCAACAGGCGTTCCGGGCTTCCGAAGCCGCCGAAATTCGCTACGTGACAATCACCGCAGGCCTGAACTCGAAGCCGTGTGGAGGGCGTCGTTGCGAGATCCGCAGCCATCAAAGCCGCGGCGCCGCGGAAAAATGCGAAGGGCGACTGCCGCATGCGGGCGTAGCGGATCGGCAGAAGTTCCGCGAGCCGTCCGCGGTCGGAATGCTTCAGCAGCTCAATACGATCGGGGCGCCCTGGGGGCGGCTGCCACTGCGCTTGCGAGGTTCTTGGCACGCGCTCGCGCAGGGCTTTTCCGCCGGCCATGCGCTCCTTGGCGCTCGGGCCGGGCTCGCTCGCTTCCGTGCGGCGAGATCTATGTGGGCGTTTCGTCATGGAATTTAATTAAGCCGGGATGTCAGCCGGAGTGATTGTCCGCTTGGCTCAAGGCAGGCGTCAAGCGCGCGGCCTGCCGGAGGTCCATCAGCAGGAATTCGCGTTGCGCATTGGCGCTGATTTTCCACTGTCCGGCCGATAGGCATATTAGAATTGGCCTACCCCAGCCGGCAAACATGCGAAGCTACGAAAAGACGGTTTGGGTGTCTTTGCTCGCCCTGCTGGCCCTGGCGCTGAGCGCTGTGATTCTCACGCGCAGCTGGTCGGACTATCGCGAGCGCCTGCGCGCGATCCGGCTGGCATCAAAAGGCGCCTCCAACCTCGTTGACACCCATCCGCTGGACACCGCTCAGCAGGTTGCTCCTCTCGCCGTGACCCACATCGAGGAGGATTACGCTGGGCAGGCGCTGCGACTGGGCGACCTTTCGGTGGATCTGGCATTTTCCGCGGCGATGCACGACGCGGCGGAGAATCCCGCTCCGCTTACGCCGAAGACGCGCGACCTCGCCGCGCGAGTGCAGACCGGAACGGCAGCGGTAGCCGCCGACCAGGCGCGGATCACCGAATTTACGGCGGCGATGGCTCGTGTGCAGGGCGGCGCGAAGGACCAGCTTCAGGATTTGATCGGCATCGCGCAGGCCCAGCTGGCTCTCGATCAGGACGATCTCGAAGACGCGCATCAGGAACTGATTCGCTCGGGCGGCGACAAGCAGGCCACCATCCAGCAACTGCTCGACCAGCGCAAAGCCGCCGGCACGCAAAACGCGGCCTCTCAGGCAGGTCCTCCCGCCGGATCGGCGCCCTCGATCGAGATCACGCAATCCAGGAGCATCGCCGCGGAAACTCGCGCGTGGATGTCGCTGCGCGCGAAGGAAAAACTGCTGCTCCAAGCGCAGGCGGATGCGCTGGCGCGCGCGGTCACACTATCCACCACGCACGAAAATCTATCGAAAGGAATGGGAACGGGGACATCGCCGGCGCAGAACGCCGCGCCCTCGAACGGATCGCAGCCCACGCCGCCAACAGATACGCCGCTGTCGCGCTTGCGCCTGCAAACGGAAGACAAAAAGAACCTCGCCGACGTTGACAAGCGCATCGCCACCGAACAACAGCTCGCCACCGTTTATTCCAGCTGGGCCGATCTCGTCAACGCGCGCGCCAAGGGCTTTCTGCACGAGATCTTTGTGTCCATTGTTTGGGTGCTGCTGATCGGCGTGCTCGTCCTGGCCGCCAATAACCTGATCCAGCATCTGTTTGCAGGCGTGGCGCTGGAACGCCGCGAGATGCACACGATGCGCGCCTTGATTCTGTTCGCGCTGCAGGCGCTGGGCCTCCTGTCCATCCTGCTGGTGATTTTCGGCATGCCCACCAATCTGGCGACGGTCCTCGCGCTCGCCGGCGCGGGTCTGACTGTGGCCATGAAGGATTTCATCGTCGCGTTCTTTGGCTGGTTCGTGCTGATGGGTAAGGACGGCATTCGCGTGGGCGATTGGGTCGAGATCAACGGCGTCGGTGGAGAGGTGCTGAAGGTCGGACTGCTCCACACCGTGCTGCTTGAAACGGGAAGTTGGACCGACGCGGGCCATCCGACGGGACGGCAGGTTTCGTTTGTGAACAGCTTCGCCATCGAAGGGCACTACTTCAATTTTTCGACGTCGGGACAGTGGCTCTGGGATGAAATTGAAGCTCAGGTCCCCGAAAGCGCCGATCCGTACGCCACCGGCGAAGCGCTGCAGAAGATCGCCGCAGAAGAGACGGCGGCAAACGCAAAGCTCGCCGAGACGGAATGGAATCGCCTCACCCCGTCGAGCGATAAGCGTGCGCTTTCGGCGACTCCATCGCTAAGTGTCCGGCCGACCGGGTCCGGCGTGAATATCGTTCTGCGCTATCTTACGCGCGCGAACGAGCGGCACGAGGTCCGCGCGCGCCTTTACCGCGCCGCCGTGGACCTGCTCCACAAAAAACAGGTTCCCGAGCCGGCTTCCCCGGTCCCTGACCCCAAACCCGCCGTGGGTCGCACGTAACTTTTCTCGGAATTTTCAGTAAGCCCGCCAGCTGAGTAATTTGAAGGGCGCGTCATTTCAAGTCTAAGGCCGTCGGATGCTTCGGTTGATAAAGGCCGACGTCGCCTCCACCGGGAAGCCGTATCTTCGTGATGGAACCCCATCTCGCTTCCTGAACTTGAGAGCACGTAACGCCCTTCTTCGCGAGGGAAGCAATTTCGGATTTCAGGCGGAAAAATGCGCGGTCCGCCTCGGCGTTCCTACTGCAGACAATTACATGAGCGCCAAAGATCATTTGCCCCTCCGAGGAAATGCGCGGGATTCATGTCAGGCGGCGTGTCCCGTGAAATCTCGAAAAACCAATCGAAATTAAAGTGGGAGACTAACGAAAATCGCGAAAATATGGAAGCTGGCGAAGCCGAGCGTGATTCCTATCGCCGATCCCGCGAGCACGTCGCTCAGGAAGTGCATACCGAGGATGATGCGCGAGGCCGCGATCAGAAAAGCCATGGCCAGAAGGGCCGTCAGCAGGTACGGGTAGAAGAGTCCCAGTGAAATTGCCACGGCGAACGCCGTGATGGAATGTCCCGAAGGAAACGAATATTTGTCCGGAGGCAAGATCGAGGCCCAGCAGTGCGGTTCAATTTCGCAGGGTCTTTTGCGCTGGCTGGTGCGCTTGAGCGCGCGGAATAAAAAGATCCCCGCCGCGGCGCTGGAAGCGGCCACCCCGATGGCGGCGAAGCGCTGCTCTCCACCGTAGAGCACCAGAATCAGGCCGAGCGCGTACCAGAGCCATCCGTCGCCTCCCCGTGTGGCCACAATCATCAGAATGCGGAACCACCGCGGGGCGCGCCAGCGATGCACGCGGCGCATCAGACGGTGATCGTTCGATTGAATCTGGTCCCAGACGGCCTTGGCGACGGTCATACCCACTCCTCCACCGCGCGCTGCGGTACGGTGATCCAGCGAGGACGCTTGCGTGATTCAGGACGTTGCAGAACTTCCGCCGCCCACCGGCGGCTAAAGGAACGCTCGTCGCGATAATTCAGATACGTGATGGCCGGGACGAGCACGGCCAGCGGCGTGATGACAGCGGTCCAGGATTTTTCGCGTATCATTTCGACGCCGATCAGAAACACGTCGCGCGTCAATTTCGAAAAGCGGCCGGATTCGCCTGCCACCCGGCCCATTCCGCTTTTCAAGCCCGCGAAAAATTCCTCTTTATCGCGCGCGCCGGGAACCTCGGTGTAAGCCGTTCCCACGGACGGGAGGGCGTGCGCGTCGCTTCCGCCGATGGCGATCTTGTCCCACTGCTCGGCAAGACTTGCGGCGTAGCCATTCGTCGCTTCGAGCATGTGGCTGTTGCGCGTTTCGACCGCCGGGAAATACTCCTGAAACCAGGCGAAGTCTTCGCTTTCGCGGCGGCCGGTTACGCTCGAAAACACATGGTTGATGCTGAAGAAAATCCTGCGCTCGGTCAGATACATCAGCAGCGCGACCAGATCGTTGCGCCGTTGCAGGAGCTGCGCGTGCTGGCGCTCATGGAAGTCGTAGACGCCAATGTGGACTTCCGTACCGCTGGGCATCCGGCACGTCAGCTCCTCGCTCAGGAAGAAATTGGGCTCGCGCCGGAGCTTTTCGGCGCCCTCAATCGAGTCGTGGTCCGTCAGCGTGAAGAGGTCCATGCCTCGCCGCTTCAGCAGGGCGTGAACTTCTCGGGGGTCGCTATAGCTTTCCCGGCAGAACCCGCGCACAAACGGCGTGGTGCAGGCGCCGGAAAAATACGAGTGGACATGCATGTCGCATTTCACGATTTCCACACTAAATCCACAGGGTTACACACAGATGACATTGCCGCTAAGATTCTGAAAACATAGGTATTTAACTGATTCGACACACGTTTCAGCTTTTAACATGCCCGTAAGAATCGATGGCCCCGCTGGTGCCAGAATGCGTCACTTATGGAGCGATTCTAGGTGCGGCGGATCGAGTTTGGCTTCTTCGACGCCGGTGGCGGCCATCGGGCGGCGGCCACGGCTCTTGAGATGGCGATCGGAGCCCAGCAGCGCCCCTGGGAAATCCGTCTTACGAACCTGCAAGAACTGATGGATCCCCTCGACATCGTGAAAAAATATGCCGGCATCCGCATTCAGGATGTTTACAACACGATGCTGCGCCGGGGTTGGACGCTCGGAAGTCCTCAACTTCTAAAGGTATTGCAACTCACGATCCGCGCGTATCACCGGCCTACGGTCCGTCTGCTCGAAGCACATTGGAAGGAAACCCAGTCGGACATGGTTATTTCGTTCGTGCCGCACTTTAATCGCGCGATGGGCGAAAGTTTCTCCGCTGCGTTTCCGGGGCGGCCATTCGTAACGGTGCTCACAGACATTGCCGACTACCCGCCGCATTTCTGGATAGAGCGCGCGCCCGCCGCGGCGGCCCAGCGGCAATATCTGATTTGCGGCTCGGACCGCGCGGTCCAGCAGGCGCGCTCGATGGGGCACGCCGACGACCGAATTTTCCGCGCTTCGGGGATGATCCTTCATCCGCGGTTCTACGGCGCGCCGGTCGAAAATCGCGTCGCCGAACGCGAGCGCCTGGGATTGCGGCCCGGTCTCCCCACCGGGCTTGTCCTTTTCGGCGGCCACGGTTCCAACGTGATGCTCGAAATCGCCGAACGGCTGGACGAGTCGCCGCTCGATCTTCAGCTGATCTTCGTTTGCGGGAAAAATGACAAGCTCGCGAACGCGTTGCGCGCGAGGAAATCCCGCATCCCGTGTTTTGTCGAGGGATTTACAACCCGCGTGAACGAGTACATGCAGCTTGCCGATTTCTTCATCGGCAAGCCCGGCCCTGGCAGCGTGAGCGAAGCGCTGGCAATGCAGCTTCCAGTGATCGTGGAATGCAACGCCTGGACGCTGCCGCAGGAACGTTACAACGCTGAGTGGATCGTCGAGAAAGAGGTCGGGCTGGTGCTGCGTAGCTTTGACAAGATTGATGCAGCCGTCGCGCAATTGATCGAGCCCGCCGCGCTGGCTCGCTACCGCGCTAACGCCGCCGCGCTCCACAATCGCGCCGTTTTCGAAATTCCCGACTTCCTCGACCAAATCTTCGAACGATCACGCGGCGCCATTCCTCCAAACGGCGCTCCCGTACTGGCGGCGAAACTCGCCTGACGCTGCCGTAAGCCTTCCGATTAACCGAAATCGGCCAAATTTCTGCGACCAAATGCCCGCTGGCCCGTCTAATGTGCTGTAGGCAATCCCCTCGTGGTCCTGTGGAACACTTCGTGTTGGGGCGGTAAAGGTTGGGCTGTGCGCTCGTGAACTCGACCCGAAGCCTTCCTTGTGGCAACATGCAGTACCTCGCATTGACTGAAAAGAAGGGGGTTCCAAATCATGGCTAAGGCGACTTTCGCAGCGGGATGCTTTTGGGGCGTGGAAGACGCGTTCCGGCAGGTCAAGGGCGTGACTTCAGCGACGGTTGGCTATATCGGCGGCCACACCAAGAATCCGACTTACAAGGAAGTCTGCACGGACAAGACGGGCCATGCCGAGGCGGTTGAGGTTGAATTCAATCCAAACGAGGTTTCCTATCGCGAGCTGCTCGCCGTCTTTTTCCAAAGCCACGACCCGACCCAGTTCAACCGTCAGGGGCCGGATTACGGTTCGCAATACCGCTCCGCGATTTTCTTTCACGACGCCGAGCAGGAAAAGGACGCCCAGGAATCGCTGGCGGCGCTGGACAAATCGGGAATCTTCAAGCGCAAGATCGTGACGCAGATTGTTCCCGCTTCGGAATTCTTCCGCGCCGAGGAGTATCACCAGAAATATTTCGAGAAACAGGGCATTCGGGCGTGCCATCTGCCCTAGGCGGCGCGCGTAAAGGGACGGACCCAACTGGAACGGGCTGTTCCACTTAAGGCAATTCGTTGACGGCTGGTAGCCCCTATTATAGTATTGTAAGGTTTTGGGGGAAACGGGTGGCACCCGTGTTGCATCTAATAGAGTTGTATTCGTATCGCACGGGACAACTTGGGCGCAAGCGGCAAAGTTCGGCAGCAGTTTCAGGGGATCGCCTTATCTATCCGTCCATACGTAGCTAAATCGAGAATGCGCCGGGGTGTCTCACCCGGCCTTTTGTACTTGGGAATTCATATCTGCGGGCCGATTAGCATTATTGGAGAGAACGCGTGACGCTGGCTCTTGAGGAAAAATACGATCAGGTAAGGCAACTCATCGCCATGGGCAAGGAGCGGGGATACCTGCTCTACGATGAGGTGAACGACATCCTGCCGGCCGAGGTTCACTCCTCGGAAGAAATTGACGATCTGCTCTCGACGTTTGAGCGCTACGGGATTGATGTGTACGAGGATCTTTCGACGGCCAAGGCTGCGCTGGCGGCTGCCGATCCATCCGAGCCGGCCGAAACAGCGAAGGAAGACGCGCCATCCGCGGCTTCCGAAGACGGCGAACTCGACCTCACTCCCGGAACGCTTGAGAAGACCAACGACCCCGTTCGCATGTACCTCCGCGAAATGGGCACCGTCCCGCTGCTGACGCGCGAAGGCGAAGTGGCGATTGCCAAGCGCATCGAGCGCGGGCAGTTGCTCGTGCTGAAGACCATCACGCGCGCTCCACTCATCTTGAAGGAGCTGCTGCAGGTCGGCGAGGATTTGCGCAACGGCTCCCGCTCGATCAAGGAAATCGTCCAGTTCGACGACGAAGAGCTGACCGAAGAAAAGATCGAAGCGAAGACCAAGGAAACGCTCAAGCAGATTGACAAGATCGCCAAGCTCTACCTGCTGGCGATGAAGCTGGCCTCGAAGCTCGATCGGGTCCCGCGCGCGAAAAAGCGTTCTTATCTCCACGCGAAGTATGCCGTGGCCCGCACGCGCATCGAGATGTCCGGCCTGATGCGCGAGCTCGATTTCAACCCGCTCGAAAAAAAGCGCCTCATTGACAAGATCCACCAAACGGTCGAGCGCGTCCACTTCCTCGAACGCGAAACGGTGAAGCTCGAGCGCCGCGTGGAAGCATCCAAGGCCGAAGTCCAGGCCGAGGCGCGCAAGGACCTTCGTGCCCGCAGGCAGGAGCTGGGCGAAATCGAGCTCGCCAGCGAAGTCAGCCCCGCGGAGCTGAAGCGCGCCATCGGGGTGATTCTTCGGGGTGAAGCCGAAGCGGCGCAGGCGAAAGACGAGCTGATCGAAGCGAACCTCCGGCTGGTCGTTTCCATCGCGAAAAAATATACCAACCGCGGATTGCAATTCCTCGACCTGATTCAGGAAGGAAACATCGGCCTGATGAAGGCCGTGGACAAATTCGAATGGCGCCGCGGCTACAAGTTTTCGACATACGCGACATGGTGGATTCGCCAGGCGATCACGCGCGCGATCGCCGACCAGGCTCGCACGATTCGCATTCCCGTGCACATGATCGAGACGATCAACAAGCTGGTGCGCACGCAGCGGCAGTTGGTGCAGGAACTCGGCCGCGAGCCGACCTCGGAAGAAATCGCCAAGCGCATGGATATTCCCGTCGCCAAGGTGCGCAAGATTTTGAAGATTGCGCAGGAGCCGATTTCACTCGAGACTCCCATCGGCGAAGAGGAAGATTCGCATCTCGGGGATTTCATCGAAGACAAGGCCGTCGTCTCGCCTTCGGACGCGGTGATCAACCTGAGCCTCAAGGAGCAGACGTCCTCGGTGCTGAAGACGCTGACGCCGCGCGAGGAAAAGGTCATCAAGATGCGCTTCGGTCTTGACGACGGCAGCGAGCACACGCTTGAGGAAGTCGGACAATCGTTCGCCGTCACCCGCGAGCGCATCCGCCAGATCGAAGCCAAGGCGCTGCGCAAGCTGCGCCACCCGTCTCGCTCGCGCAAGCTGCGCGCCTTCCTCGAAGGCTCCGCGAACGATTACTAGGGCTTTCCTTCTTGATGCGGAGGCGGGTCCTGACCCGCTTCCGCGTTGAGACTACGCTTCAAGAATTTCCTGCAGGCGATTCAACGCCGCAAACCAATAGGATTTCATCTTCGCGCATTCCTCCGAGCTCGCGAGCTTCATGTGGTCAACGGCAATCTGTGCCTTGCCCGCGCCCTTGTCGTAGAAATTAACGCTGAGCCGCGTGTCTTCGTCCCATTTTGCGCGAAGTGACTTGCCCGGCGTCGCAGTCGTGATTTCCATTTTCGCCCCCGGCAGCCACCGTTGCCGCAGCTTCTCATCCGTCCAGGCCGCGTACGCCTTCACCAACGGCACTGTAAGCGTGCGGCTGCCCGACGCGCTGAACTCGCCATCGCATTTCTGAAATTTCTGCCGTAGACCGCGCTCGTGTTCGTAACCAACCGCGACCATCTGGCACCACCAGGCCGGCACTTTCTGTTTCTCGTGGAGATACGCCGCGATTTCCTTGTGCGCCCATTTCTTCGCGCCGGCCTTGTCGAGAATCTTGAACCACTCCGCCCAAGCCTTACCGGTCTTGGCCTTCACTGCCTCGTCGGAGGATCGTTTTGTTTCCCTGGGTTTCTTCATGTCTCGAACCTCATGCACCGCGATAGGGGCTGCAGCGGAAACGTAATATAATCCGGCTCTTTCGGCAAGGAGCTCTAGTCGTGCCGCATAAGAAACCCAATAAGCCGCGTGAGCCGGATCGCGATTATTCGCACCGCTCGCTGCTCGATAAGCTCGGCGTCAAGCCGGGGCAGCGCATCGGCGTTCTCGGCGTCGAAGACGCGGCGTTTCTGAATGACCTCGCGGACCGAGTTCCGGAATTCGTGCGGGAAAAACCGCCCGCCGGCGCCGATATAATCTTCCTCGGCGCTGAAAGCCTGAAGGCGCTGGCGCGGCTGAAATCGCTGGCAGGCGCGATTCAGAAAGCCGGCGCGATCTGGGTCGTCTATCCCAAAGGCCAGAAGCACATTTGCGGAGTAGACGTCATCAACGCCGGCAAATCCTTCGGCCTCACCGACAACAAAGTCTGCCGCTTCTCCGAAACGCATACCGCGCTCCGTTTCGTCATTCCTCTCGCCCGCCGCTGACCGCGCGCGCACGAAATCCGCCCCGCAAAATTTCGACGCAGGCCTTCCCGCTGGACATATGATGTTGGAATGGCGACACGCCTCGAAGCCCGCGGCCTTACGGTCGAGCTGCCGACCCGCGCCGGCTGGGTCCGCCCGGTGAACGAAGTTTCGTTTGCGCTTGGTGATGGCGAGACGCTCGGCATCGTCGGCGAATCCGGCTCCGGTAAGACGATGCTTGCGCTCGCGCTGATGGGACTCGAGCCGCCGGGTGCGCGGCTGACGGGCGAAGCGTGGCTCAGCCCGCGCG
>Ga0182018_10002499_pt1 | contig 18256 bp, 19 predicted proteins | sample 812P2MmetaG_FD_120490 | JGI IMG/M metagenome (GOLD analysis project Ga0182018, IMG submission 120490) | Permafrost microbial communities from Stordalen Mire, Sweden - 812P2M metaG | ecosystem: Environmental > Terrestrial > Soil > Wetlands > Permafrost | place: Sweden: Stordalen | collected... | reverse complement strand
CCCTGAAACAATAACAAGAAGCCCTGAAACACTGCTTGTTGCGTTTCTGCGGCCCATGCCGGGGAGATTCGGAGACCAAACTAAGAATGAAACGAATAATGGAGAGCCGCGCCAACTGCGGCATTGCGATTCTATTTACTTTGATTTTACCGTGCGCGGCGCGGGCACAAAACGCCCCCGCGGTGCTGATGGGGCAATATAACAATTCCCGGACGGGCGCCAATCTTAACGAAACGACGCTGACGCCGTCCAACGTATTGGCCGGCACGTTTGGATTGCTGTTCACGCAACCGGTGGACGCAAACATTTTCGCGCAGCCGCTTTACGTTCCGGGCCTGACCATCAATGGTGCCGTGCATAACGTGACGATTGTAGCAACGTTAAACAACTCGGTCTACGCTTTCGACGCGGATACCGCGCAGCCCGCCTTGTGGCACACATCGCTAGGTACTCCCGTCGTCGTGGGGACCGCCTCACAGCCGACCGTCGGGATTTTGAGCACGCCGGTGATCGACGTCAGCATAAAAACCATTTTCGTGGTGACGTTTGCCATAGAAAACCAGCCGGTATACCGGCTGCACGCGCTCAGTCTCCTGACCGGGTCCGAGATTACGAATATCCTGGTGCAGGGCGCGGTGCCGGGAACAGGCGACGATTCTCAGCCCACCACTTCTTGCGCTGCATGGAACGGCGCCGTGGTGACGCCGCCGTGTATACCTTTCAAGGCCAGCGAAGAGTTGCAGCGCGCCGCCCTATTGGAAGGCCCTTCCAGCTCGACGATCTATGTGGCTTTCGGCGCCCTGGGCGGAGACGAAATCACCGAACCCTACCACGGTTGGATGTTCGGTTACGCATACGTGTCCGGCGTGTTCACGCAAAGGATGATCTTCACCACTACACAAATGGCGACGCAGGCGGGGCCCGTGTGTTCCGGAAAGGATGCTCCCATGAATCAATGCGGCCATGGCGCGGGAATCTGGATGTCGGGTCGCGGTCCGGCATTGGATGGGACGGGAGTCTACGTCGTGACAGGCAACGGCGGGTACGGGGGCCCCGGCACCGGCAATTGGGGCGAATCGGTATTGCGGTTGACGGGCACCGGGGTGGTTTCCGATTCCTTCACGCCAGCCGCCTTCCAGGAGCTGAACGGTGAGGACCTGGACCTGTGCGACGGCGGTACGATTCTGTTCACCAGCTCCAACGTGATAGCGCCGAACCTGGTGCTGGCAGCCGGCAAGACCGGGTTCGTATACGTCATGAACCGCGCGGCTATGGGCGGAATGACTGCGGGGAACGCGGGCGCGGTGCAGACCTTCGTCGCCACCTCCCAGGGTTGCGGAACGGGGCCCGGTAGAGACGGCTGCTATGAGATCCACAATCCGGTTTTGTGGAACCGTACCAGCGGAGCCTCGCTACTCTATGTTTGGGCACAAGGCGATGTGTTGCGGGTTTGGGACTTCGATCCGATAACCAACAATTTCCGGCTGGACGTCAACCAAGGCGTGCTGACCGCGCAGAATTACCCGGGAGCGGGTCTGGCGGTTTCCGCAAATGGAAACACCAATGGAATCGTATGGGCGATCGTGCCTACGACCGCTACGAATGCGCAGGTTCAGGGGTCCCTGTACGCTTTTGACGCCAGCAATGTCAGCACGCCACTGTGGATGAGCAAGGACTATTGGTTTCCGACCAAGTTCACGATTCCAACGATTGTGAACGGCAAGGTTTACGTGCCCACATCGTCTTCACCAACGACGGCGATTCCCGCCTTTACGCCTGAGCTTCTGGTTTACGGACTGTGCTTAAACTGCCCGCAGGCTTCGCACTTACCCGCGAGTCAGCAAGTGCCCACGGCGAAGCGATAGAGGACTCTTCGCACATCTTGGTCGGCCCAGCGCCTTCTTCGTGGCTTCTCACTTTTTCTCCGCCGCCCATTTCGCTCGCTGGGCGGCGGCGATACTAGCGCGACCGGCCTTGCTTATCGTGCGGCGTTTCGCCGGGGCTTAGGCCGCGACACGGCGTTCTCGGTCTTTGTCAGACCAGCATCTAGTGATCGAACGCCCCGCGCCATTGCCGCGCTCGACGCCCGATTGTCGTCACTCGGCTGTTCATCACACCGCGCTCGCTAGTGAGCGGTCGGGGTGCAACTTCTCTTGCGCCTCAGCCAGGTATTGCATTGCGTCCGTTCGCGTCTTTATGGACGCAACCCGGCTCACGATGGCCTGGCGTCGATCCGGCCAGACGGACAGCTCCTGCTGCATCGCCGAATGGATGATCGCGGGGAGATTTCCCGCATCGACAGTTTCGTCCGGGCGCGAAACCGCGGTCGCGGCCACGCGCGCGGCAGGCGCCTGGAAGGAAGGTGGGGCGGTGCCGGAATCGGCCGGCGCTGGAAGCGTTTGCGGGCAATCGCCCCGCGGCGCGCGAAGGGTGATGAGCGAATCCAGGTGGTTTGCCTGGGCATCGCGCGCCGTCAAAGGATTCAATCCAAACAACGCTTCCAATGTAGCCGGAATGGAGGCGTGGTCGTAGAGCCGGTGGTCGATCAGGTTCTTCGGGATGAGCGGCGAGATTACCACAGCCGCCACGCGGGGTCCGTACTGCTCAAACGTAAAGCCATAACGATTGTATCTCGCGCCAGGAGCGGTGTCGCCGGGCGCTGGAGCTTCAGAAGGCGTAGCGTGATCGAAGAAGCCGCCGTGTTCATCCCACGCGATAATGAATAGGCTGGTCGGCCACACGGCGGAGTTGCGGATCGCCTCGTAGGTTTCCTTAATCAAGGCCTCGCCATGCGTGACATCGGCCAGCGGATGTTGGGAGGTGCCCCCTTTATAGCCGTTCAAAACATCGTAACTCGGTTCGATAAAAATGTAGCGGTCGGAATAATCGGCTTGCGCCAAATCGCCCGCGAACAGGCTATACCGCCGGACATCGTCTAAGTGGATGCCTTTCAGCGCGGCAACCATGGGGAAATCGTCCCCACCGTAGAGGCGCCGTGTGATCCCGTTCTTTTCTAAGCTATCGAAGATAGTGCCATTCTTGAAGAGAAGACCGTCAACCGTTTCCCACTCGACGATTTCATCGGTCTCCGGGCTGTGGTCCAGCCCCGCGGACGACGCCGCATGCACGAACATGCGGTTGGGCCAGGTCGGCCCCGGCATCGAGGCGTGCCAGTTGTCACAGACCGTGAATTCGCTTGCCAGGGCGTTCAGCACCGGAAGTTGCTCCGGGCGATAGCACTTCATGATCTCGCCAGGATCGTTGCCGCCGCTTGCCACGTAAGAAGCCGCAAAGCCGCTGTCATCGACCGCCGGATACGGGCCGCCGGACTGATAGGTGGCGGCCGGCCCGCAGAGTTGGTGCAACACGTCGGGGAATTCGTGGTTGGGATCGACCGGCATACGGTAATCGGCGCCGGGCGAGACCGTGTATGGCTGGCCGTTTATGCTGTTCGATTCGGTTCCGATCAGGCCATTGATTTTCGTTGGCGCGCCGCTCTCGGCATCTGCGCCGGTGATCCCGGAGAACCCCAGCACATGGTCGAATGAGCGGTTCTCCAGCATCAAAACGAATACGTGTTCAATGCCGAGCGCCTCTGCGGTTCCAGCCATAACGCGCAATCCTCCTCACGAAATGTGGCCTGTGCGCCAGTCTACCATAAGGTCCGGCTCCTGCATAACACCATCGGCAGGCCACAATTAGCGTGCGGAAACGGCGGCCATGCCGGATAATGCCGGAACGCTTCTTTCGTCACCCGGCGGGATGGAGGATCTTATGCTGACTCACGGTGTCGCCGTCGGTGCTTTTCAGTTCACCAAAAACCACAGTCGATAAGACGGTGAGACCGCCAAGAACGAAGAACGCCCGATGGATGCCGCGAATCATCTCCGGCGGGCTCAAATGAAAGCGATCGGGAATAAAGAATGCGGTGGCAAGCGACGCCGTTGCGACGCCGAAACTGATCGACATCTGCTGCATGGTGCTGGCGATGGAACTCGCGCTGCTGGTCTGTACCTCGGTGATATCGGCATAGACGAGCGTGTTCATGCTCGTATATTGCAGTGAGCTGAAGAATCCGAAGCAGAACGCCTGCGCTACGATGAGCCAGACCGGCGTGCCCACCCCGATGCTGGCGAATAGCGCAATGAGCAGGCCGAGGGTTATAGTGTTGGAAATCAATACGCCGCGGTAGCCAAAGCGCGTCAGAATTCTCGGCATGGTCATTTTCAGGCTCATGGCGGCAATCGCCTGCGGCGTCATCAGCAAACCGGATTGTATCGGAGTGAACCCCAGGCCAACCTGGTAAAGCAGCGGCAGTATGAATGGAATTCCGCCGATGCCCAGGCGGGTGAAAAAGCTGCCGCTCACTGCCGCGCGGAATGTGCGAATACGAAACAGGCCCAGAGACAGCAATGGAAAAGCGGTCTTCGCCGCATGCCGTCCATAGCCTGTGAGCAGCGCCAAGGAAATCGCCAATAACGCCAGGATTTCACGCGCGCTCAGCGTATGTTCACCGAATACCTCCAGCACATACGACAGCAGCGCGATGCCGGAGCCAAAGAGGATCAGGCCCGTAAGGTCGAGAGGCTCGGACTTCTCGCGGTAGTCCGGTAGATGCAGGTAGACCATGCACAAACCTATGAGGCCGATCGGCAGGTTCACGAAAAAGATGACTCTCCAATGAAGATATCCGACGATCAGGCCACCCGCGATGGGTCCGAGCATTGGACCAACAAGACCTGGGATGGCGACGAAGCTCATGGCGCGGATGAGTTCGGATTTGGCAAACGTCCGTACCATCGTGAGCCGCCCCACCGGCACCATCATGGCTCCTCCGCAACCTTGCAGGACGCGGCACGCGACCAACACGTGGATGTTGGTCGATATCCCGCAGAGAAACGATCCCAATGTAAAGAGGCCGATCGCGGACGCGAACACCCGGCGCGTTCCGAATCGATCTGCCATCCAGCCGCTGATCGGAATGAAGACCGCGAGGCTCAATGTGTAGCTGGATAGCACCGCCTTCATGCTAAGCGGGGCCACCTTGAGCGCCTCCGCGATGGCGGGCACGGCCGTGTTCAGAATTGTGGTGTCGAGCGACTCCATGAAGAATGCGACCGCGACGAGCCACGGTAACAGTCGCTTGCTGGACGTGCGCGTTTCCATTAAATCAGGCTAACAAGTTACGTCCTGCAGGTGCAGAATCCGCCCCAACGAGTGCAGCCTTTGCTCCGTCAAGCCCAAAGTGGTGAGGCAGACGCTTCCGCCTGTGAAGCCCGATGAACGGTACCGCGCGTGCTCTGAAAACGGTAGCCCCTAATTAAGGAAATCATGCGGATATATTCAACTGCGACAATTGCCGGAGCCGTCTTGGCGGCCCTCCTCTTTGCGTTCTCCGCCTCCGCGCGCGACCACACCGCCCTGAACTGCACCTGGACGCTGGTGCCCGCCAAGAGCGATTTTGCCGGCCAGCCCGTCGTTCAAACCGGCACCGTGACGATCGACGAACGGCAGGGCAACATCACCGTATCTCGCAATTTCGTGTATACGGGCGCTGCCGAGACCTACTTCTACCGCGACATGACCGACAGCGAGAACAACGCCACGATTCACAGCGGCAAGGACCTCAAGAGCAAGACCAAGTGGGATCATGACGTCCTGAAAGTGACAACCACGCAATCCGGGGCAGTCACTGTCGAAAGCTACTCCCTTGCCGCGGATGGCGCCATGGTGGTCAGCGTGGTGAGGCCGGACCATACCCCGATCACCCTCGTCTTCCAGCGCAAATAGAGACCCTGTTCAACCGCGGTCCCCAGCCGGCTTTGCAGCGGACTACGTTGCGCACCAAAATCATTTAACGAGCGCCAACCGGCACTCACACCCGACGCCATGAGCAGTCTCTCGGCTTCGGCCTTCATCCCGGCCACCGAAAGTGCTATCGCGGATCGATCCCGATGGCTCGTTTCGCGTATAGCTTCGCTGACGGCGCTGTCTGGGTCACGACCACTAGACACGACTTACTCGCGCGCGTGGATCCGCGCGGGTCAGTTGTAGCCCATCCCCTCCAAAGCCTCGCGTACGATGTGGTAGATAGACGCCTGTACTTCCTGTATGCGGGGAATATAGTCCGAACGAACGACGATGGGGAAATCCGCCAAGCCTCGGCGCAAGATCTCGCCACCGTCATAACCCAGCAGCGCTACCGTGGTGAGTTTGCGCTTGCGCGCCTCCTCCAGCGCCATAACAATGTTGCGCGAACCACCGCTGGTCGAAATCCCCACGGCCATGTCACCGGCATGCGCCTGCGCGATTAGCTGCCGCAGGAAGATCACATCGGTACCCACATCATTGGCTACGGCGGTGATATTGGCAGGCTCCAGAGCGAGCGACACTGCCGGGATTGGCCGGAAGCCCTCGGGAGGGCATACGCAATCGAGCGCCCAATCGTTGGCGTCGGTGGCTGAACCGCCATTGCCAAATAGAATCAGTTTGCCGCCTCGCTGGACGCACTGCCACATGGCCCGCGCTGTTGCACCGATGGCTTCCGCCTGCTCCGCGGCCACCTGCGCCCGCAGGATTGCGTCGTCTTGTACTTTGAGCCGGATAGATGCGGCGACTTCGGACAGCACATCGTCCGTCTGTTGCTTCTGTTGTCCCAGGAACGGGTAGAGAAAGCCGGCATCGCCGGTGTCCAGTCCCAACTCGCGGTGCTCGAAGAACACGTGCACTGTCTCCCAAAGCACGTGGTATAGCATTTCGATAATCTCCTGGTGGATGAAGGGGTGCGGCGTGTGCGCGGCGACGGCATAATCGCCTGCGAGTCCGGGCAAGGCAAACGTCATGGCCTGGCGCGCGCGCGCCATGTCCAGCGCCGACCACACGTCCGGATCGCCTTCCGGCGGACCGAAGCCCATCGCCATATCGTCGGCGCACAGGATGGCTTCCATCCACGGACGGAAGGCCATCGATAGATCCAGCGCCGGCAGAGCCCGCTTTCCAACGATCACAGGGTGAACGAATTCGACTGAGACGTGTTGCGCATCGGTGGCGTAAGGCCCGCGTCCGAAAGCCAGCAGACGGCCTCCGCGCAAGAAGCGGTCCGCCATCTCACGCGAGGCCTGCGCCAGGCGGGGCGCCTCGGTGGCGAAGAACTCCTCGCAAAGCTGGTTGCGTTCGAGTAGCCGATCTTCAACGCGCTTGGCCAGATCGCACTGAGTGATCATTCCACGATCCGATCGTCCAAACAGCATCCTAACAGATGCGCGGCAGCGGGTCGCCCACCAACATGTCGATCACGCGTGTGCCGCCGTACAACGTCGAGACCAACACCGCACCCGCGGGTTGCTCGCGCACTTCGCCGATGATGGCCGCCGCCTGTCCACCGGGCGCGGCATGCAAAGCGGCTAGCGCGGCGTCCGCGAATTCCGGCGCCACGACTGCCAGGAACTGACCTTCATTGGCGATGTGCATCGGCTCGAGCCCCAGCAACTCGCAGGCGCCGCGCACGCTGTCGTGGATAGGAATCCGCTCTTCCGCCAGGCAGATTCCAAGGCCGCAGTCGAGCGCCAGCTCGTTAAGCGAAGTAGCTACGCCGCCGCGGGTAGGATCGCGCATCCAGCGAATGCCGGGCGCAGCCACCGCCGCCATCGCTTCCACCAGAGGAAGCACCGGGCGCGTATCGGAACAGATCTCGGCCTCGAGGTCCAACTCTCCCCTGGCCAGCAGAATGGTGATGCCGTGATCTCCTATGGGTCCCGAGAGGATCACGCGATCGCCGGGACGCACGGATTGCGCCGAGACCTCCACGCCGTCGATCAGCCGGCCAATACCGCAACTGCTGATGTACATGCGGTCGGCTTTACCATGCTCGACCACTTTGGTGTCGCCACCGGCGATGACCACGCCCGCCCTCCGCGCCGCTGCGGCCATAGCGCGCACCTCCTGCTCGAGCACTTCCGTCGGCAGCCCGGCTTCGAGTATATACGTGACCACCAGCGTTTCCGCCCGAGCGCCCGATACGGCCAGGTCATTCACTGTCCCGTTGACCGCCAGCTCGCCTATGGAGCCGCCCGGAAAGCGCAAGGGCTTCACCACGAAGCTGTCGGTGGTAATGGCGAGGCGCGTTCCATTCATCCGCACGTGGGCGGCGTCGCCCAGCGGTCCGGCCGATGGCTCACCGAGCAAGGGCACGAACAGCCCTTCGACCAGTCTTCGGCTGGCCTTGCCGCCCGCGCCATGCGCCATCTCGATCTGCTTGTCACGGAACCGGATCTTGGGAACCGCCTGCATGTGCATACCGCCTTCAGAGCGCCTGGGCCGGCGTTGTCAAAGCTGTCAACGCGGCCTTGCGATGCTCGTAATTGTAGTATGCCGCACACGAGCCTTCCGAGGAAACCATCAGCGCACCCACGGGCTGCTCCGGCGTGCATTCCTTACCGAAGAGCTTGCACTGGGCGGGTTTCAATACGCCTTTGAGGACCTCGCCGCATTGGGCGGCCTTCGGATCCGTCACTCGAATGCCGGGAATCCGGAAGCGCTGTTCGGCGTCGAATTCCGCGTAACTATCGCGAAGGCGCAACGCCGACTGCGAGATGAAGCCCATGCCGCGCCACTCGAAGTATGGGCGCAACTGGAAAACCTCGGCCATGGCCTTCAACGCCGCGCGATTCGCTTCCCAAGGTACCACGCGCTTGTATTGGTTCTCGACCTCCGCGCGCCCATCCTTTAATTGACGCAGCAGCATCACGATGGATTCCAGCATGTCGAGCGGCTCGAAGCCGGACACCACGATCGGTTTGCCCTCGTGGCGCGCGATCCACTCGTAGGGCCGGCAGCCGATCACGGTGGAAACGTGGCCGGGCCCGATGAATGCGTCCAGCCGCATGTCGGGCGAATCCAAGATGGCGCGGATGGCGGGAATGATCGTCACATGATTGCAGAATACGGAGAAGTTCCGGATTCCTGAGGCGCGCGCCCGCATGAGCGTCAGCGCGGTGGAGGGAGCGGTGGTCTCGAACCCGATGGCGAAGAACATCACATGCCGGTCGGGATTGGCCTGGGCCAGCTTGAGCGCATCCGCTGGGGAATATACAATACGGACGTCGGCGCCGCGCGCCTTGTATTCGAGCGGGCTGCCGCGCGTACCGGGCACGCGCATCATGTCGCCGAATGCGGTGAAGATCACCTCCGGCTGTTCCGTCATGGACAACCCGTCGTCAATGCGGCCCATCGGCAGCACACACACGGGGCAACCAGGCCCATGAATGAGTTCGATGTTAGGCGGCAGCAAGTCCTTCAGGCCAAAGCGATAGATGGCATGCGTGTGGCCCCCGCAGACCTCCATCAGCCGGTAATGGCGCTGAGAGTCAGTCAGCCGGCGGATCTCCTGGGTCGCCTTGGCGATCAGTTCGGGCTCGCGGAATTCGTCGACGAATCGCATGGCTTATCCTCGAATTCCGTTAACCGCTCCCTGACGGTCGCGGCTCCGACTCTCCGAGACCGTATCCTTCGATCTCTTGCATCGCCGCCTCATCCTCCCCGAGCATGGCAAGCACGCGCATCTGGTCGGCGGCATCGCGTTCGCTGATTTTGCTCATGGCGAATCCCACATGGATGAGCACCCAATCGCCCGCCTTGGCCGGATCTTCATCCAGGAGTCCCACATCGATCTTACGACGGACGCCGGAGACTTCCACCAGCGCGAGGTTCTCCCGCTCCGGCAGAAGTTCCACGATTCTTCCAGGTATAGCCAGGCACATAGGTCTACTCCGCCCCCTTGCGAGCCACGATGTCAAACGTAAACTTCAACTCGTCCTTCAGCTTGAGCGCCCCGCCCGCGACTGACGCCAGCTTGATCCGGTAGTCGCTCTGCCGGATCGTAAAATCGCCGAAGGCGCGCAGCATATCGCCCGTCACCGCCAACTGCGCCGGCAGTCGCTCGCGGCGCGTGACTCCGTGGAGCGTCAAGTTCCCGTCAATCTCCACGCGGTTGTTAGCGTTTGCCGACGCCGAGGTGCTCTCGAAGACGATCTCGGGATATTTGCCGGTCTCGACGATCTCTTCGCGCATAATGCGCTCCATCTCGCGGCGATCCTTATCGCTCATGTCATTCTGCACGGCAAGGGAGGCCGCCCGAATTCTCAGGTGCAGAGATGCCTTTTGGGGATCTGCAGGATCCCAGCGCACATCTCCCGCGAAGTCCGGGATAGCCACCACCGGGTTGTGTCCCAGCCCGGACAGCAATCCGCCCGCGAAACCGCGGACGGTGAACCGGCTCATGCCGGCCTCGATCACATAGTCGGCGATGGCGGCCTCCTTGGTCATTGCAGCGTCGATTGCAGCCATGGTATTACATGTTTCGCAGCTTCATGTACTTCTCTACGTCCGGGACAGCGGCTTGCAACAGGTTGAGACCGTTCAATCCGGTACTCGCCATCAATCGCCGCACGATGGGGTTTGACAGAATCAATCCCGCGCCGAATACCACCAAGGCAACCCCTGAGAGCATAAACAATGTATCCCGGGACTCTGCCCCGTGCTGGTCATGCTGTATATGTTCCATGTAAATTGTTCTCCTCTAGATTCTTCATGCCAATAAGCTGCTCCTGCAAAATCTTCGCGACCAGCGACTCGATGAGGGCGATCGCGCCGCCAACCGCCGACTCGACCGGAGCGCTCAGCCCCATTGATCCCTCTAATTCGTCGCCAAGTGTCGCCGGCTCACACCCCACCACCAACACCCGCCTCGGCCGTCCACCCATGGCCCTCACCATTTCTAGCACCCGCATGGGGTTCATACCATGCGCTTCTATCGGGACCGGTTGAGGTCCCTCGTCGTCCGCGTCACTGAGCTCCGGCTCCAGAACATACAGCGTGCCTGGCTCTCCGCCCTGCCCCGTGGCGTCCACCAGGATGGCGGCGTCATAGTCGTCTAGTAACGCATACGCCAGGTCCAGGCCCCGGATCCCATAGTCAACCACACGAACGCAATCCGGTAGCTCGCGGCGCGACAGGCGGCTGACCACCTCGACTCCGAACGCGTCGTCGCCCAGGAAGATATTCCCGATACCGGCGACCAGAATGCGCAGCACGCTCATATTGCCGGCTCGACCTCCTCCGGATCGAAAAAGAACCGATGGCCGGGCTGCCGCAGCATGCCCATGTCCCGCCCGGGATCTTCATCCAGCACCACCGCGAAATGAAACTTGCCTTCGTAATCCTGTTCGATGCACTCGATGGTAGCGATTTTCCCCGCCAGCGCCAAGTCGAACACATCGCCACCCTTCCGCGGGCGGAGCCGGACGCGAGAACCGGCCCTGAGCTCCACACCACCGACGGGGAGACATTCCACTGTGCTCTTGTCTTCGAGCAGTTGCCATTCCCACTCGTTCACTGCGCATCCTCCACGGGGCGTAATCCGCGGAGCGCGCCGTGCAGCTTCATGAAGTGCTCCTCCGGCAGCATCTCCGTTCGTTCCAGAATACGGCGGCCGCGCTCATCTCCGTTGCGAACCTCCGCCTTCTCCTCTTCCGTGAGAGTCATGATACGCAACGTGAGTATCTCGTCGATCTCCGTTCCATCGAACAAATCTCCGGGACTCTCCGGCGCTATCTGCGGGTAATCGTAGAGAATGATCGGCGAGGACAGCATGCAGGCGCGCTGTCCCGGTTCACCGGCCAGCACGGGCCACGTACCTATGTTTTGACACTCCGAAGCCGCCTCCCGCAACCGGTCCGGCGGATCGAGGAGGGAAACGAACTCGCCATCCCGCACGGCGAGAATCGTGTGCGCCGCCGCCAGCGCATAAGGCAACATATCGTCGCGGCTGAATTTTTCCGGACACGCCAACGCTGTCCTGTTCACCGCGTGGACCGCCACCTGGAAGATCCCTTCCTCCAAGAGCCGGGCGGAAACAGTCACTGCGCCTTCAATGGAGTCACTTTCGGCAGCACCAGCCGGAAAACCAAACTGCTCGTGCCGCGCGCGAGCCACCAAATCGTCCAAACAACAATCCCTGAGGCTCACTTCGCGCTCCACCGCGTTCTGCCACGATTCCGGCAGCGATCCCGGCATCACTTGCAGGAATCTAAGCCTCACATCAAGCTTGGTCTGGGCACTTCCGCAAACCAGACACTCGGTCCGCATAGTAGACGACTCGGTGCCGGGCTGCATGGCGCCGTAGGCCGGGGGAACCAACACGCCGAAGTTGAAGCGCCTTTGGTTCTTCACCGACGATGCCCGGTACGGGTACAGAATGTAACCCTCATAGAGTATGGCGTTAGCGATGCGCCCAGCCAGTTCCAGACTCACGAGCGCACTCCTTCTGCAACGCCTTCCAGAAGAACCTCGAGCATCTCTTCCCATGTCGGCGTACCCATCCGCACCTTGTGTTGATAGAGGCGCTCGAAGACGTCGCGGCGCAGGCAAAGCCAAGCGCTGTTGGGATAATACAACTCCATCATCTCTTTCCACGGTTTGACGGGCAGCCGGAATTTGGCCTCCTTATCCCACGGGATCGGCGCGACCTGCAGGTCCCCCGTTTCGGATACATAGAAGACCGTACCGCTAAATTGAAAACAAAGCGGAATCTCACCGTCTTGCAAACCCTGGAAGTACTTCACTGCGGCCACATTGAAGTCGAAGGTGCAGGGCACCGGCAGTTCGACGTGCATATCGCCCATGAAACCGGGCACGATTACGCTCACTTGGGTCCACAACATGGTGCGCAGGGTCTGGCCCCAACGATGCGGCTCGCCGAACAGATCCTGCAGGCGCTCCTGGTCCTTCGAATCGTAGCGGCGGCGGGCCGCCTCAATCTGGATCTGGCACCGCAGGGCGATGGTGTGTACCCGCTCGGGACCAGCGTTCGTCACCCGCAGATCGAAACCCAGCAGCGGCGACACGGCAAACCGGACCGCTTGAGATCCTTCGATCTGAAAGCTCAAATCAGGCATGAGACGCTCCCGATCGAGCCTTCAAGTCCGCAAAGAACGACTCCAACTCTTTCCAGACGTTGGCTCCGCCCGACAGCCCCTTCCAGTGGGAGCGGATCAGCCATACCAGTTTGTAGCATTCATCGATGGGCAGCAGATAATACTCCGCGGCAGAATATCCGCGGCCAGGACCTAACCGGTTCACCAGCAGGGCTTCCACATCCGATTCCATTTCCGCGAGAACCGGATTCTCGGCGGCAAGGTCGCTCCAGGTATCCAGGGATAATTGCGATTCAGTAGCGCCCGCCGGGCTGGGATACTGCGCCACCACTCGCCCCTCCGGGCTGCTCTTGAAGAAGAAAGCCATGTTGATCGGGATCATCAGGCTTTCCCACTCGGCATCGGTGAGGCGGAAGCCGGCCAGATATCGAATCCGCCGGGGAACGCGTTTGTATTTCGATCCAGCTTGCGAGCCAAAGAGGAGGGCACAAGCGAGGCAGGAACAGAGTAGCTTTCGCGCCTTGGGATCCACCAGATGGGGATGATCCTGCGCCAACTCCGCGGCGCACATTTCGCAGGTTTCGACGCGGCGGCGTTTGGCTGCGAACTGACCTAAAGCATCCAGGGCGCTCGCCAGACCGCCGGCACTCATACGCCGGCACCGTTGCCGTTGGCGCTAACGCCATTGGTGGCGCGATATCCCGCCAATTTCTCCAATGGCACAAATCCGGCGGCGGCGCCCTGCTCCTCAACCACTTCAATCGCAAGATGGACCAAATCGGGCGCCGCCTCGTACATGGCCTCCTCCACTGCCGATTTCAGCGAGCCGGCGGATGACCCGCAGCCCGACGCGGTTGGGCGCAGACGCAGCCGGATTACGCCGTCGTCAATCCCCAGCAAATCGACGCTGCCCTGCGCGCGCAAGCGCGCGCCGAGTTTCTCCACGGCCCGCCGCACGCGGGTATCGAGATCCAACGGATGCAGCCCGTTGGCAGCCAGCAGGTTGCCCACCAACTCATCGCGGCCTAGTTCGTCGAGGATCTCCCGGCCAGCGGCGCTTTTCTGCGCAACCTCGGTGATTCGATCCAGACCCGCGCCATAGAGTTCCATCAGCGATTGCACCAGTTCCCGCGCAGTAGCCAGCGAATCGGGGTCGGCGGACGACTCCAGTTTTCGGATGAGTTCCTCGATGCGCCCGGTGTGCTGCTGGACTGCCGTAGTTTTATGCATGATCGCCTTGTGCATGCGTTCCGTCGTTACTGTGAAAAGAGTGGCCGGCGGAAGCGGAACGCCGGCCACTTGGCACCCTCCGAGGTTCTACGAATGAACGCCGAAGGTGGGCGAGTGGACGGTCTCCAGCACCTTCCCTTTGCCCAGATACATGTGTACGCCGCACGGCAGACAGGGGTCGAAGCTGCGCACGGTGCGCATGATATCGATGCCTTTGAACTTGTCCGGCCCGTTTTCCTCGAAGATCGGGGTATTCTGTACCGCATCTTCGTAGGGCCCCGGCGTCCCGTAGACATCGCGCGGGTTGGCATTCCATGGGGTCGGCGGATAAGGATGATAATTGGCGATCTTACCCTTCCGGATGACCACATGATGCGATAGCACGCCGCGCACGGCTTCGTGGAATCCGCAGCCGATGGCGTCGTCCGGCACCTTGAACTCCGACCAGGTCCTGGTGCGTCCGGCGTGCAGCTCCTTCAGCGCCTGTTCGGCGAAGTGCAGCGCCGCCGCGGCGGAGTAGGCCTGGAAGTAAGTGCGCGCCCGGTCCCGCTCGATGGCATTGCTCCATTTCGGAATCTTCCACTCGAACTCGACCTCCGGCAGCGATACCGTTTTGGGTAGATAGATCTTGACGCTATGCCCAGTGGCTTTGAGATAGCCGATGTCCACCAGGCCGGCCAGCGCGGTCGACCAAAAGCGCGCGATCGGGCCGCCGCCAGTGTCCAGCGCCAGATAGTCGCCCGTCCGCTTATCGTACCAGCGCGGCGACATCACCCAGGTGTACTTGCCCGCGAAGTCGCGCTTCTGCGGTCTCGGGGTAGTGGTCTGATTCCAGGGATGGCGCTGATCGACGGGGTTGCCGAGCGGGTCCTGCTTAACGAAGGTCTCGCCGTTCTCCCAGTCGTCGTAGTAGGAACTTCCCAGCAGGATACGGATGTTCAGGTTGATGTCCACCAGATCGTGCGTCACCGCCTTGCCGTCGACGATCACGCCCGGAGTGACATACATGGCGCGGCCCCATTCGTTCATGTTCTTGTAAGTGTAGTCGCACACGGCGGGGTCGTTGAACGACCCCCAGCAACCCAGCAGGATGCGCCGCCGGCCGACCTCTTCGTATCCCGGCAGCGCATCGTAGAAGAAGTCGAACAGGTCGTCGTGCAGCGGAACTACCTTCTTCATGAATTCCACATATTTCATCAGCCGCACGATGTAGTCGGTGAAGAGCTGTACCGTCGGTACCGTTCCGACGCCGCCGGGATACAGGGTGGACGGGTGCACATGGCGTCCTTCCATCAGGCAGAACATCTCGCGCGTCATGCGGCTCATTACCAACGCCTCGCGATAGAATGCGCCGGTGAACGGATTGAGGGCCGTCATGATGTCCGAAATGTTGCGATAGCCGTGCAGGTTGGAGTGCGGGGACGCGGTCTTCTGCGCCTTGGCCCACACACTGGGATTGGTCTCTTTGACCATTTGCTCGCAAAAGTCCACGCCCACCAGGTTGTCCTGGAAAATGTTGTGGTCGAACATATACTCGGCGGCTTCACCGAGATTGACGATCCACTCGCCCAGCGCGGGCGGGCGTACGCCGAAGGCCATGTTCTGTGCGTAACAGGCGCACGTGGCGTGGTTGTCGCCGCAAATGCCGCAGATCCTGCTGGTGATGAAGTGCGCATCGCGGGGGTCCTTGCCCTTCATGAAAATGCTGTAGCCGCGAAAGATCGATGAGGTACTGTGGCACTCGGCCACCTGACGGTTCTCGAAGTCGATCTTGGTAAAAATCCCGAGACTGCCCACAATGCGGGTAATCGGGTCCCAGTTCATCTCCACCAGCTTTCTGGACTTGGTGGGCGTTTCCGTCATTGTTCCAGTTAGGGTACTCATATGATCGCTCCTTTGCCTATTAGTAAGTGCTCGGGTGATAACCGGTGGTCAGTTGAGCACGCGCGTGCCGCCATCTCGGTTCCTTATTCAGGCTCGTATTGGTGAACGAACGCAGAGAAACAAGCGCGCGGCCATAAACACTGGCAGCGGTTGTCGACATTTTGGCGCCGGGAGGCTCATCCATGAAGGGCATGAACTTATCCGGGAAGCCTGGCATGGTGCAGCCTATGCAGATTCCGCCTACGTTGGGGCAGCCGCCGATCCCCGCCATCCAGCCGCGCTTGGGCACGTTGCAATTGACCACCGGCCCCCAGCAGCCCAATTTCACAATGCACTTGGGCGAACCGTATTCAGACGCGAAGTCGCCCTGCTCGTAGTAGCCGGCGCGGTCGCAGCCCTCGTGTACGGTTGCGCCGAAAAGCCACTGGGGCCGCAGCTCATCGTCCAAAGGAATCATGGGAGCCAGTCCAGCCAGTTGATATAACAAATAGAGAACCGTCTCCATGAAGTTATCCGGTTGGACCGGGCAACCGGGAACATTGACAATAGGCAGGCCCGCCTTGGATCGCCAGTCCCAACCGAGGTAGTCCGCCAGTCCCATGCAACCGGTGGGGTTCCCTTCCATGGCGTGGATGCCGCCGTACGTCGCGCAGGTGCCGATGGCAACCACCGCAGTGGCTCTGGGAGCGAGTCGGTCGATCCAATCCGTGGTCGGAATTGGCTGGCCGGTATCCAGGTCGGTTCCCAGCGCGGCCCAGTAACCCTCCTTCTTGATCTTTTCGTTGGGAATGGAGCCTTCCACGACCAGCACGAAGGGCTCCAGCTTGCCTTCCTCCGCCAAGTACCAATATTTCAGGAAATCGTCGCCATTTTCATAGGCGAGGACTGGATTGTGCAGGTGTACCTTGGGGAGCCCTGGTATAGCCCCCAGAATGACATCCTCAATACTGGGCTGGGTGGCTGCTGTGACGGATACGGAATCGCCGTCGCAGCCCAGACCCGCGGTGATCCAAAGGATGTGAACTTCGGCAACCGGAGACGGTTTCTGAGTTTTGTGACCGTACGGAATAGTTTCGATCGGCATACTTGGCCCTCCTCACTCCTGTTTGGACGCCTTGGACGATCTTATGCGTTACGTTCGAGGTATAGCGCATTGTTACTTTGCTTACAGATCGCTGCCCGTCTAAGTGCTTGTTTCGCAAACACCAATGGGCATTGTAGGAAAACCGGTCCGACGGCTCAATCCGTAGCCGCCTGTATTCTTTTTCATGGTTCCCATGGTGGAACGTATCGGGGATTCCCCGATGACGCTGCTCATAAACAGAGCTAAAACTGGCTCTGGTTGGTCACCCATTGCACCGCATGCTGCACCAGTTCGCGCGCATTCTTGAGGGACAGTTTGTCTTTGATATGGGCATAGTAGGATTCCACGGTCTTCACGCTGAGATGCAACTCTTCGGCGATCTGGCGGGTGCCGTGCCCCTGCCCAACGAGGCGGAAGACCTCCAGTTCCCGGTCGGTGAGTTCATCCATGGTGGAACGTTTGGCGTCGCCGGGACGGCCGATGAATTGGTGCATCATCTTCTGCGCCATGCGGTCGCTGACATACACCTCGCCGCCCAGGATTTGGCGTATGGCGATCAGCACCCGATCCGTGGCTTCCTGCTTCATGATGTAGCCGTTGGCGCCCGCACGCAGGGCGCGTTCCGCATAGAGAGACTCTTCGTGCATCGACAACATCAGCACCGGCATTTTGGATCCCATGGATCGGATGGTCTTAAGCAACTCGATGCCATCCGGCCCGTCGAGGGACACGTCCACAATCAGAATGTCGGGTTTCGATGGAGCGATCGCGTCGAGCGCCGTGCGCGCATCCTCGGCTTCCCCACAGACCATCAGGTCGGCCTCCCGATTGATCAATTGCGAAAGCCCCTGGCGCACGATAGGGTGGTCGTCTACCACGAAGACCCTGATCTTGCTAGAGGGCGATTCGTGTGGCCGGCTCGTCATCGCGGGTTGCCTTCCCGGATGAGCGACTGTAGCTTGCAGGTAACAACCGTTCCAGCATGCCCGGCATGTCCGTCAGCGGAACACGGCTGAACCTGCAGCATCCCGCCAATCATTTTCGCGCGGTAGTTCATGATATGCAAGCCCATGCCCGCGCTGTTTTTCACATTTGCGGGCAGTCCCCTGCCATCGTCCCGAATGCT
>Ga0182018_10002497_pt1 | contig 18262 bp, 16 predicted proteins | sample 812P2MmetaG_FD_120490 | JGI IMG/M metagenome (GOLD analysis project Ga0182018, IMG submission 120490) | Permafrost microbial communities from Stordalen Mire, Sweden - 812P2M metaG | ecosystem: Environmental > Terrestrial > Soil > Wetlands > Permafrost | place: Sweden: Stordalen | collected... | reverse complement strand
TCGCCCGCTCCATCGCGGCCCTCGGATAAGCTTCCATGCTCCGCATGGTCTCCCATCCTCACCGCCCGCAAAGCGGACATATCATGTGCTATCTCAACCGGACATATCATGTGCTACCGACACGCCCATTTTCAAACTTGCGGACAACCTGCCCAGCGTTCATACTCCCGAACATGACCCTCAAGAATGCGGCGCTGCTGGCCCTGGTAGGGACGGTCCTGATTACAGCCTTCTTAGTCCTAACCTTCGTCTTCACCTTCCTGAATGTCCTGCGCGGAGTGGTTCCCCCAGTCGCGCTCTTCTCTTCGTTCATCTACGTATTCGCGTGTTTCACCGTAGCGGTGTTCTTTTTCGTGTTCCACAGAGCGCAGTCATGAATTAGACAGAGTGGTGAGCCGGTAATCTCGATACGTCACCACATCGCTCGCTGACCCCTGACCGGGGTTCTGAGTGAAATCGCCTTGGTTACAACAACTATGATGGGAACGAGAAAAATGAAAATCTTCGAACGCTTTTTTTCTCGCAAACCGGTAGTGGCTCAGTTTGAAATTTTCTTTTGATAAGGCCCACGCTTTGCCGGTTTCGGCATCGCGACGTTTACCATTTCGATCAAATCCTCAATCGTCCAAGCGTGATCGCACAACCCAGCTTCCATGGCGGGGGTCACGCGCAAAGTTTGATGAATGCGGACGAAGTTGCAATACATGAAATGGAGCGCCACGGCATAAGCGTGATTGTCGATCTTCTTGGAGAATCCATTCGTCAGGCGCGTGAACCGTCGCATGTGCATTCGCATCGTGACGTTCTGGCGCTCGACATAGGACGTGCTCACATGCTTGGGGTCTGGGTTTCCGCTGACAGCCTTCATCTCGCATCCGATGCAGGTTGCAGGGGAGTAACGGGTTTCATTTTCGAGAGAAGCACCGTAAATCTTGTGCAATTGCGCGTAGTCCACGTCAGCTCCGAAGGCGCTCTCTACTGCGTCCAAATATGCCTTGTGGCCATCTGTGGTGATCTGGACGCGATTCTTGATTCTGCTGGCACAATCATGCATGAAATCCGTGGCCCAGTCTCCCCCGCGCCCGCCGACCAGATAGCTCACAACCAGCTTAGTATCGGCGTCGATTCCAACCCACGTCCAAACGTCACCCCAGCCGATTTCTTTTTTCGCAGCACTGACGTTCTTTGCCTTGGCTCCGACATATGACCAAATTTCGTCACATTGAAGACGGCGCACCGTCACATCGCGGACATGCTGGTCGTGATATACCATGCACGCTTGGCCTAGATCGACCAGCAGTTTGGTCACTGTATTGCGAGCAACTCCTGTCATGCGCGACGTAGAACGGATGCTGTTTCCTTCGACCAGTGCCGCAACGACCCGGATACGACCTTCGTTCGTCAGCGTGTTCATATTGAGCATTATGCTTGAGCAAATTGAAATAGTCAAGCATTTTGTTCAGTTTGTTCTTGCAATAGGTAGCGCACGGAGTTACTATCGTCTGGGAGAGAGTCCCAAAGTTTTCCCCCCCATTGGCCGATTTTCACAATATCCTGTTGATAAATGGGTGGTATCATGCGTCGCATGAAAAACCCTGCGTTCTATTGCTGCGTCTAACCAGCACGGAGGTCGCATGGATGTAAATGTTCGTGCATTCCGCGTGGTGCAAGCAGCCATCGCGGAACCAAAAGAATCTACTACTGTGGACGCAAAAAGGGCATCAGCACGCAAGGGCGGGCTGATCGGAGGCCCTTCGCGCGCTACGTCTATCAGCGCAGAAAGACGGCGTGAGATCGCACGGAAAGCAAGCAACGCCCGTTGGCACAAGGGTACACACAAAACGGCTAAGTAAAGAGATTGAGGAAAAGATGAATATTGCTCTGACAGCGGATGAGGCTGGGATGACTCTCCAAAGCGAGAGGTTAGAGGGCATTTTGTCCTTTTTGGCATCCCGGTCTAAGAGTTCTGCCCGCACCCTGTCCCCGAATATTAGCGAAGTGTTCAATGGATGTGCAGCACAACTCCGAGGTATCTTGGGCAGCATCATTGAAAGTCGAACACGGGCTGATTATCAGCGCGAATTTCAACGCTCGTTCTCGAAGTATGTCGGGCTGACATTGGCCATGTCCCACTTCGCCAGTGCCGTAATTCCGAGGGAATCGATTGAACGCTTGAGCCGCGAGTCCATCTGCGAACTGGAAGCGGATTTCCGCGACAAGGGCATGGATGCATTCGGAGAAGACGTTCGCAACCAAGCTCTCTTCACAGTGTGGACTCTTCGCAAGGTCAATGATCTTGTCGATCAGATTATCGCTGCGAAACTAGACGACTCACAAAAGAAGGCTGACAGCGCTAGCTGTGTCAAGTTCAATTTCCATCTGTTTAGAGCACAGTTCGGCCTAGACTGCTTAAATCTGGCGATAGAGACGAACAAGGCGATTTACCCTGAAGTCATTGACGAACTCACTGACGGGCTTAAATCGATGGTCAATGCCTATGCGCACGCGCGCCAAGGACTGGAGCTGAGAGTCCCCACGGTCGAGCCAACCCTGACCATTGCTCCGATGGACGATGAGGATCGCGCACTTCTTGATATATCGTTGCGAAGTGCTGGCGATCTCGCGGCAGACTGAATGGCGCTAACCGAAACATCACCCATTGATGCAGGCGAAATCTATTGGATTACCATTGCCTCGAAAGCTGGCCGAGAGCAAGAGGGTAGGCGTCCGTGTATCGTGATGTCTCGTAAGAGCATAAACTCCGGAATCCGGTGGTTGTCATACCGATGAGCACGAACTTGAAAAAGGCTAATTCGTACAACATAACCATCCCAGCGGCTGAGATAATCAAGGACGTTAGCTCCAAGTCCACCGTCGTCGATAGCGTAGCCCTCTGCGGTCAGGTTTTTGCTGTCGACAAGAGAAAATTTGAAGATAGATTTGGAAAGCTGTCGCACCTAGCGACAGTGGCCGTTCAATTAGGATTGTCTTACCTTTTCGACATCCGATAATTCAAACTGAGCCACTACCCGCAAACCAGTACCAAAGACAGAGGCAGAAATCGCTGCGCTCATTGAGGGGTTTGCTAACGGTACTGGCGGGCACCGGGATTGGGATTACTTCATCAGTACCCGTTTTGAAAACGAACGAATCAAATGGGCACAGACAGAATGCTTCAAAGTGGAGGAGGAATTTCCGCGCACTGGCCGTGTTGGCTGGTGCAATGAAAAGGGTCCCGAACGCCTGCGAGCCATCGCAGCAGAGCTTCGGTCAAGCAAATAGCGATCAAACCTCAGTTGTTGCAAAATCGCCATTGCCCCAACTAAGCCCATCGCTGCTTGACCGAATGACTTATAGATTAAACCCCACCCCACCCTACGCCGTCTTCTCCCGCACATTCCACTGCACCGCGTGCTGCACCAACTCGCGCGCGCTCCTCAGAGAGAGTTTCTCCTTAATATGCGCCTGATACGACTCCACCGTCTTCACGCTGAGGTGCAGAGCCTCCGCGATCTGGCGCGTTCCATGACCCTCTCCAATCAAACGGAAGACTTCCAGTTCGCGGTCCGTAAGCTCGGAGATCGACGAATGCTCCGACAGGTTGGCCCCGCGAACATAATGTCGCATCATGCTGTTGGCGATCCGGTCGCTAACATAAATTTCCCCACTCAAAATGCGGCGTAGCGCCACCAGCACTTTCTCGGTTGCCTCTTGTTTCATGATGTAACCGTTGGCGCCCGCTCGCAACGCCCGTTCCGCGTACAGCGATTCATCATGCATCGAGAGAATCAGAACCGGCAGGCGCGGCATCGTGAGCCGCACCGTCTTCAGCAATTCCAATCCATCCGGGCCATTGAGCGATATGTCCACAATAAGAATGTCCGGCCGCACGGCGTGAATCGCTGCCAAAGCCGACTGCATCTCTTCCGCTGCCCCACAGACCGCCAGATCGGGTTCCTGATTGATGAGCAGCGCCAGCCCCTGGCGGACAATCGGATGATCGTCAACCACGAACACCATCTTCTTTCGTCCCGCCGATTTTCCGTCCGCCGATCTTGCGTCCGCCGATCTTCCGTCCAACGCTTTACTGTTCATGGGCAACCTTCTTCAATCCTTCCTTGTCGTCCGCGAGTGGAAACACACAGGTGATCGTGATTCCGCGTACTCCGCTCTCCACCTTGAGCGAGCCGCCAATCATGCGCGCCCGGTAGTTCATGATTTGCATTCCCATGCCTGTGTCATTGGTGGAAGGTTCTGGCAGGCTTGCCCCGTCGTTTTCGATTCTCAAAGTGCCGTATCCGTTGCTGCCGAAAAGACTGATGACGATATTCTTTGCTTGCCCGTGCTTGATCGCATTGTTGACCGCTTCCTGAGCAATACGATAAAGATGAGTGGACATGCTGGCATCGTGAACGAAAACGGGCTCATCCATCTGAAATCGGCAGGAGATATTGAACAGGTCTTCCACTTCCGCGGCCCATCGCTTCAGAGCCGACATAAGACCCTGGGCGTCGGAAATTACCGGGAGAAGGCCATGCGCCAGTTCCCTGGTTTTAGTGATGGCCTCGTTGACCAGCCTGACGATCCTCGCCGCTTCGACCGCCTCGGCCAGCCCTTTCTCCGCCAGTTTCTGTTCTTGAACCTTGCTCATGAAGGCGATCCCAGTCAGGTGTTGCCCCAAACCGTCGTGCAGATCCTGCCCGATGCGCCGCTGTTCTTCCGCGCTGATCTCCAGAATTGCTTTCTCCAGACGCTTTCGCTCTGTGATGTCGATTCCGGTCGCAATGATGTACGCGGGCGTTCCTTTTTCTCCGGGAAGGATGGTGCTTGACCATGCAATCAGCCGCCGCGACCCGTCTCTCGCCACCCACGAAGTCTCATACTCGCGCTCGCTCTGCTCGCCACGCAATCGCTCCACCACGACCTTGAAGCGCTCGGCCTCTTCCGCAACCATGCACAGATCCCAGAAGTACTTCTCCTTGACTTCCTCAAATGAGTACCCGGAAACCTGCTCGCAAGCCCGATTGAAGCGAACGATTCTTCCTTGCGGATCAAGCACCACGACCAGCGCGCCGACCGTGTGCAGGATCGCGGATGCCACATTCCGTTCTTCCTGCAGCGCTTCTTCCGTCCGCTTGAGCTCGGTGATGTCAAATGCGATTCCGTGGATAAACCACGGCCGGCCATTCTTGCGCCGGATCATTTTCGCTTCGCAATGAAACCACACCACCCGGCCATCTCGCGCCATCACTCGATACGCCGATCGCAGTGCCGTACCCGAAAGAAACATTTGCGCCGCCTCGACGCTCCAGCGCTGTTTGTCGTCAGGGTGGATCTGCTGATACCAGCGAATCGGGTCTTCCAGCCATTCTTCCTGCGAAAACCCCAGACTCGCTTCAATTTGAGGGCTCACATACGCTTCACCGATGCCTCGATCCAGATGGGCCATGAAAATCACAGCCGGAATCTGTTCCACCAGCGCCCTGTAAATGGCGTCGGCATTCGGCAACTGCTCTTCTTTCCCTTCCCCATTGAAGGCCTCGCCGGGGATCGGTTCCAATGAATTGTTAACGAATACCGAGGCAAGATCGATAAGAAGAGCTTCCGCATCCGCGGGACTTATGACGTTCGCCGGCGACGCCACATGAGCCTCCTGCGAAATCGATTCAACGCTACCCGCGGAACCCATACCGGCACCTCAAATAAACCGCCACCGGCACCCAAAAAAAACCGCCGTGGCGCCCAAAACAACGGCCGCTGTGCAACATAAAAACCCGCCGCTGGCGCTGAAAAAAACCGGCCGTAGAGACGTGGCTAGCCGCGTCTCAGCAGCGCCCAACTGCATGCCAAAAAAATATCCTTGTAAGAGCCGGCCAGTTTGCTGAACTCGATTTTGGGTGGCGCAGCGCTTTCAGCGCTGCGATAACCCTCTGTTTTCGAAGGGGCTTTAGCCCCTGAGGTCGTCAACGCCAGTTTTTGCAAGTTTCAAACTGCACCCGTCCGATTCTTACGCCTCCAACTCGGCTCTTTGTTCAACGAAGCTTGCGTGAACCTGCGCAGCGCATGGATGGCTCGACCATAAGTCATCACCGCATTGGATGATAGCAGCGAGCCCGGTGGCTGATCCATAAAAGGCATGAATTTATCCGGGAACCCAGGCATGGTGCATCCGATGCAGATACCGCCAACGTTGGGACAGCCGCCAATCCCGCCCATCCAACCACGTTTGCCCACATTACATTGCACCACCGGCCCCCAGCATCCCAGCTTCACGATGCATAGCGGAGAGCCATATTCCTCGGCAAATTCTCCCTGCTCGTAGTAACCGCCCCGATCGCAGCCCTCGTGAACCGTGGCGCTGAACAACCATTTCGGACGCAGCGCCTCATCCAGCGGAATCATCGGAGCTCGCCCCGAGGCCATATATAGAAGATAGAGCAGCGTCTCCATGAAGTTATCCGGCTGCACCGGGCATCCCGGCACGCACACAATCGGAATATCCGCAGTCGATTTCCACTTCCACCCCAGATAGTCGGGAAGCCCCATACACCCGGTTGGGTTTCCTTCCATCGCGTGGATACCGCCGTAAGTCGCGCAAGTTCCCGCCGCCACCACCGCCCATGCCCGTGGCGCCAGCCGATCGATCCACTCACACGTAGTGATCGGTTGGCCGGTCTTCTGATCCGTCCCCATCGAAGCCCAGTAGCCTTCTTTTTTGTTGTTCTCGTTTGGAATCGATCCTTCCACCACCAGAATAAAAGGCGCCAGCTTACCTTCGGCGCCCAGGTGAAAAGGCCTCAGAAACTCATCCCCATTTTCTATCGCAAGAAAGGGATTGTGGAAATTCACCTTAGGGATCCATGGTATCCCGCCGCGCACAATGTCTTCGATGCTCGGCTGCGTCGCCGCCGTCATGGCAATCGTGTCCCCATCGCACCCCAAGCCGGCCGTTACCCACAGGATGTCGATTTCAGAAATCGATGGCGCACCCACCGCGCTGCCTTCTCGAATCGTCATAGTGTCAGCCACTAGATTATGCTCCGGAGATGTACGTCCAAGACATCAGAAGGACGCGCCGGAACCCGCTCCAACCGCGTATTGTACCGAACTTGCCAAATAAAAATTGTCATCCTGAGCGGAGCGAAGGACCTGCTTTTTCCCCGCTGCAAAAGCACACGTAGCGCGTCGCTCGCCAAAGTTTAGAATCAACCCACCATGCCATCCGAAAATTCCCACGTCCTGATCATCACCGGCGCCGGCCGCGGCATCGGAGCCGCCACCGCCCAGCTAGCCGCCGCCCGCGGATTCCACGTCTGCGTCAACTATCTCCGTCAGCAGCGCGCCGCCGAACAGGTTGCAGCCGCGATCCAGCAAAAAGGAGGCACCGCCGTAGCCATCCAGGCCGACGTTAGCTCCGAATCCGACGTCGTCCGTCTTTTCGATTCCGCCGAGCGCCACCTCGGCCCCATCGCCGCCCTGGTCAACAACGCCGGCATCGTCGAACGTCAATCCCGTCTCGACTCCATGGACTCCGCCCGCCTCCACCGCGTCTTCGCCATCAACGTCTTCGGAAGCTTCCTCTGCGCCCGCGAAGCGGTCCGCCGCATGTCCACCCGGCACGGTGGACAGGGCGGCAACATCGTCAACGTTTCGTCCGGAGCCGCCCGCGTCGGTTCCCCCAACGAATACATCGACTACGCCGCCTCCAAAGGCGCCATCGATACTCTCACCATCGGCCTCGCCAAAGAAGTAGCCGAAGAAAAAATCCGAGTCAACGCCGTCCGCCCCGGCTTCATCCACACCGACATCCACGCTCTCGGAGGCGAACCCAACCGCATCGATCGCGTCAAAGTCCAGGTCCCCATGCAGCGCGGAGGCCAGCCCGAAGAAGTAGCCACCGCCATCCTCTGGCTCCTGTCCGAAGAAGCCAGCTACATAACCGGAGCAATCCTGGACGTAACCGGAGGCCGCTAAGAGTTGTCAGTCATCAGTTATCAATCGTCAGTAAAATCTGTAATTTCTTTGCACTTACTGAGAACTGACAACTGACAACTGAGAGCTAGGCCTTCAAGTGCCAAGGCACATTAATAATGTTGATCCGCTCATCCCCACTCAGCAGCAGCAGCGCCGTCAACATCTGCCCGCGCTGATTGTGCAGAAAATAGTGATACCAGTGCTGCTCCACGATCGTCGCAATCACCACTGCGATAGTCCGCTCCGGATTCTCCTTCTCCACCTTCGTTATGTAATCCAAAATCGGATGCACCACCAGCCGATAAGGCGACGGCAATGTCACCAGCTTCGGAATCCGCGCCCCCTCCGGCCGCTGCCCGCCCGCCCACTCCCACGGCGGATTATTTTCATCCGACTCGCACGTCACATGCACCGCCTCCACATCCGGAGACAACGTCATCGCAAACTGCAACGCCTTTTCCGTAGCGGCGCTCCATCGCTCCACCGGAACGATCACGATCGGCGGCGTCAGCACCGTCTCCAGCACCACCCCGCCGCCCTTCAAAACGGTTTCTTCTTCGACCAGCTGATAATGATGCCGTATCCGTCCCATGAACAGCAGCACCGCCGGCAACAGCAGCACCACGACCCACGCTCCTTCGACAAACTTCGCCACCACGATGATCATCACCGTGATCCCCGTCGCCACCGCTCCCAGCCCGTTGAAGAAAATATTCCGCCACTTCTCAGCCCCCGAATCCGTCTTCCACCAGTGCCCCACCATCCCCGCCTGCGACAAGGTGAATGCCATAAACGCGCCCACCGCAAACAGCGGAATCAACCGGTCCGTCACCCCGCCAAACAGAATCAGCAGCAGCGCCGCGAAAATCGCCAGCGCCCAGATCCCCTGCGAGAACACCAGCCGCCGTCCCCGAGTGGTCAAAGAATGCGGAAGATAATCATCGCGAGCGATCATCCGGCACAGGCGTGGAAAATCCGCAAACGACGTATTCGCCGAAAGACAAAGCACCAGCAATACCGAGAACATCGTCAGATCGTAAAAAATCCCCTTGCCCGTCACCGCCGCCGTCAGCATCGACAGCACACTCTGATACCCCGGCGCTCCCGGATCAGTAGCCATGATCCCGTAATATTTCAACAGCACCGCGATTCCTCCCAACAGCACAATCAGAATCGCAATGATCGCCGTCAACGTCGCCCGAGCCGCCGGAACCACCGGCTTCCGAAAAGCCTGCACCCCATTACTGACCGCTTCCACCCCCGTCAAAGCCGTGCACCCAGAAGCAAACGCCTTAACCAGAATCCAAACTCCCACCAACTGCATAGACGGCCCCACCGATCCCGGCGGAGCCACGATCGCCACCGGATGCCCGCCCGAAACTACCACCTTATAAAACCCAATCAGAATCACCACCACCAAAGTCCCAACAAACAAATATGTCGGGGCCACGAAAGCCGTCCCCGCCTCCTTAACCCCGCGAAGATTGACGATCGTCAATATAACCAGCACCGCCAGGCACAGCGCCAGTGTGTGTGGCAGCAAAGATGGCACCGCCGAAACCAAAGCCCCGATTCCCGCCGATATTCCCACCGCCACATTCAGCAGGTAATCGATCATCAAAGCCGCGCCCGCCAGCAGCCCAGCTCCACTCCCCAGATTCTCTCGAGCAACCGTGTACGATCCGCCGCCCATCGGATAAGCCGCAATCGTCTGCCGATAACTGAAATAAACAATCGTCAGCAGCGCGATCACCGCAAAAGTGAGCGGCACGATGTACCGAACTCCCACCAGCCCCAGAGGCAGCAAAATCGTCAAAGCCGCCTCCGGACCGTAAGCCGCCGAACTCAAAGCATCGAGCCCAAAGGTAGGAATTCCCTGAGTAGGACTAATCCGCTGCCCCTCATCCTCCGAAGAAGCCAACGGCCGCCCAAACAAAACGTTAACTATTCCCATATCCCTCACCGCAAGAAGTCAGCCCAGCGACAATACCAAAACCCACGGCCTCAAACCATCGGACTGTAGAGAGGTAGCACCCGATACCTGTGTGGGCCCGTTCCTTGCGGCTTTATCGCAAGGGGCGGGAGCGGACAGCGTGACAACGCCGGGTGCCCCACCTCTCGCGCTTTTTGGAGAAGTGGCCACCAGGGACTCCCACTTATTACTCCAAAGATTCCAACCACCGCAACTCCGCAAAATGATCCCCAAACCCACAAATCTCCCACATCCCCCCCGAAGAACAGCGTCTTTAGTCACAGAAGCGCCCGCTCTCGGAAGCATATACTGACCGCAACATCGCCTGATCCATGGAGGTAAGAATGAACTCCAAACCGCACCTTCCCGTATCGACTCTCGTACTCGTCCTAATAATCTCCTGCTGTATGAACGCCCACAGCCAGGCCATCAGAGAACCCTACGCGTTTCACCCCAATAAAGAGGTGAAAGTCGCCTACCTGCCGTCCGCCGTTGCGTCCTCGCCCAAAAACTCCGCCGTGCTCGCGGCCACTCTCGAAACGGCGATCATGCAGCCAGACGTATGTTGCGATCGCAACTCAGCCCTCGAACCCCAGATACCGGCAGCCAGGGATCTGTCTCTAAAAGATTTGGGAGAAAAACTCCGAGGCAAGCATTATCTAGGTACCGGTCTGCCGATCGTAGTCACCGACCAATATTGGTCCGGAGCATCGGCCAATGTAGAAGCCATCATCGGCACGCTGATGGAGCAGCGCCCCTTTTTGATGGATTGGAACGGCCGCCTCTACGTTTTGTACGGAGCCACGTACGACGAATACCTGGACAACAGTGGCGCCACAGAACACGTAATTAAGACTCTTCTCCTGGTCGATACCCGCTTCTCCGACAGTCGCCGTTACGTCACCTTCAACCGCCAAACCGATGACTGGGCAAAAGTAAACGGATTACTGTCACTGGCAATCACACGATAGCCGTCAACGCCACGCTCAACTCTTACAGTTTGCGGAAAGGCTCCGACTTCTCGGCGAACGGGAAGGGCACGACTTTACGGGCTGCGGAAAAAGTCGGTGTTGAACTTGATTTTGGCCGATGTTGCACTTGATTTTGGGTGGCGCAGCGGTTCACCGCTGCGGTAACTGCACCATTCTTGAATGAGGCTTTAGCCGCTGAGGGCGTAGATTTCGCTCAGAAACGACTTTTCCGCGCCCTGTTCTGTCGGTGCCTGTAGAGACGGGGCTAGCCCCGTCTGGCGGCGAGAATCAGCAAAGTAACAAGTGGGATAGGGTGCCCATTGACGGCCCGCCAATCACCAAATAAGGCCAAGATTTGCCGCGAAAGTGCGCCAAGACGCACTCAAGAAGGCGATCCAGCGCAGCCCAGACCACCAGACCCTCCCAACCCCGTGTCATCCTGAGCGCAGCCGAGCCATCCGCGAAGCGAATGGCCCGGCGAAGTCGAAGGACCCCTACTCCCTCCCGATCTTTGAGCCGCCGCAATAACCATCAGGCCGCTTTCGTAATCTTAACGGTCTCGCGCAAGCACGCAGTTGCGCGCTCGAATGGCCAGGGCGAATCAGCAGAGTAACAAGTGGAGCAAGTCGGCCGTCCAAGAAGCGCCAATCACCGAATAAGGCCAAGATTCGCTGTGAAAGTTGCTCCGAAACGCACTCGGAGGCGATCCAGCGCAGCCCAGACCACCAGACCTTCCCAACCCCGAGTCATCCTGAGCGAAGCCGAGCCATACGCGAAGCGAATGGCCCGGGAAGTCGAAGGACCTCTACTCCCTCCCAAGCTTTGAGCCGGCGGAGTGCTCACAAGGAAGATCAAGAAGCATTAAGCGTAACTTTTGAGAGGTCAGCAGCAAGCAGCGTAGTACCGATCTGCTGTAGCGTCTTGGATGGATTCTCCTGCCAAGGCAATATAAAGACACAATTAACAAACAGATCGTTTGAGAGGTTCACATCGGGATCGAAGTGTATGACTGAATCGTAGAATGTTATGCCCGACACGGATTTCCTTAGCAAAATATTCTTGCGACGCTCGACCATTGGAAAGTTTGTAAAGCTAACATTTTCGAACACCGTCAGCGGCTGTTTAACAAGAGACTCCATCTCTTTCGGAGCTTGAGCTCGGGATAGAAGTGTAATTATCTGAAAACTTTTGGCCTTGATTCCTCGTGCAATCCAATCCCTGTCGCTCTTAGTGAGGGCCATATCTTCTGTGGCTCTTCAACGCAATACATTTAGGACAATACCAAAACTCTTGCTGAAAAACTAAGGGATCACGGGTTCTGCCTTTGGGTGGCGCAGCGGTTCACCGCTGCGATAAATGACCTATTCCCGAGTCGGCTTTAAGCCGCCGAGGTCACACTGCGGCCAGCTCACTTCCCCTTCAACATCCTCACCACCTGCTGAAAGTCATCGACCGAATCGTAATGGACCACAATCCTCCCACGACCATTCCGATCCCGAATCCGCACTCTCATCCCCAGCACTTCTTCAAGCGACCGCTGCGCCGCCTTCACATTGGGATCCACCCACCGTGCTCCGCCGCCCTCAACCCTGGGAGCTCGATCGCTCGGCGGCCTGGCCACTCCCAGCACCAGGTCTTCCAGCTTTTGCACCGTCAGCTTTTCCTCAATCGCCCGCTTCGCAAATCTCCAGATCTCGGAGTGGTCCCGCAGGTGCAACAGCGTGCGCGCGTGGCTGTACGTCAATTTTCCCGTCAGGAGCGCTCCGATCACGCTTTCCGGCAGCGCCAGCAGCCGCATGTAATTCGATACCTGCTCCCGCGAGATACCCGCCCGCTTCCCGATCTCTTCCTGCGTGAGCATGAACTTCTGGCTCAAATTCGCGAATGCCTCTGCCTGCTCCACGCAATTCAGGTCTCGACGCTGAAGGTTCTCCACCAGCGTCATCTCCGCCGCCTGCTGGTCGGAAACCCGCTTCACGATCACCGGGATCGCAGTCTTCCCCGCCATCCGCGAAGCCCGCAACCGCCGCTCACCTAAAATCAGGACGAACCGCTGCTCCTCCTTCCCCGGACGCACCACAATCGGCTGCAACACTCCCTGCACCGAAATCGAATACGCGAGTTCTTTAAGAGCCTCTGGATCGAAATCCCTCCGAGTCTGGTAAGGATTCTCATCAATCTGATCGATCCCCAAAAGAAAAACCGTTTCCCCGTCGGCGGTCCGCCCCGAAGCCGAAGCCTGTAACTGATCCAAAACCGTTCCCGATGGGGATGGAGAGACGGGCGCCCCCGCCCGTCCATCCGCGAAATCAGCGGAAGAAGCAGAAGAAGCGATGGACGAAGCGTCGGCACCCGTAGGCCTGAGACCCGAAGCCTCATCGTTCCCAGCACGTTGCGGAACGGCGGGGACCGCCGCCACCGCGCGCGGCCCAGGCAACAAAGACTCCAGTCCCCGCCCCAAAGCTCGTCGCTTTTCCGCCAGCTTCTCGTGAACCTTCTCCGTCCCAGCCTTAGCCGCATCCACCGCATGTGAAGTAGTCATGAAGTAATTCCTCTTTCCAAACCAGTAATCGTTCCAACCGTTGTTATCTCTGCAAAGTTATCTTGTAAGCGCAGTCATCGCGATCCAGCCTTTACTGAGAGGCTGACGGCTGTCCACTAACATCGATGGCCATAAATATTTACGTCCATCAATCTAAGCCGCTTCCCCCGATGATCCGCTGGCCGCGGCTGCTTGCCGGTCCAGAATCTCCTTCGCCAGACGTATATAACTCTCCGCACCCCGCGACCGTACGTCATACAGCAGCGCCGGCTGCCCATGGCTGGGAGCCTCCGCCAGCCGAATGTTCCGCGGGATCGTGGTCGTGCAAAGCTTCTCCCCAAAATATTTCTTAAGCTCGTCGGACACCTGCTGAGCGAGGTTCGTCCGCTCATCGAACATAGTAAGGACCACGCCCTCAATCGCCAGCCCAGGATTCAGCTCGGCCCGTATCCTCTCGATGGTGTCCAGCAGCTCCGACACCCCTTCAAGAGCAAAGTACTCCGCCTGCATAGGGATCAAAACCCCATCCGCAGCAACCAGTGCATTGAGAGTAAGGAGATCAAGCGCCGGCGGGCAGTCGAGCACGATGAACTGAAAACGATCCAGCACCCCGGCCAGCGCATCGCGCAGACGATACTCGCGCCGCTCCGCCGTGACCAGCTCAAGGTTCGCGCCAATCAGGTTCTTGTGGGATGGGATCAGCCACAGCTGTTCGAGCTCGGTGAGGCGTAGCGCCTCCTCGGCGGAGGCTACGCCCGTCATCACATCGTAGACGCTGATGCGCTCCGGGTCTTTGATAAAGCCCAACCCGCTGCTGGAGTTCGACTGAGGATCGCAGTCGACGAGGAGCGTGTTGACCTCGGCAGCGGCGAGCGAAGCGGCAAGGTTGATGGCAGTCGTAGTCTTGCCGACGCCACCCTTCTGGTTGGCAACCGCGATGACACGTCCCATGGCTTTTATTTTCTGTTGTTGCGCGTCAGAATATTCCAAGGAGTTGGCGAAAGCAATGCCCGACTGTTGTGCAATGCGACAAATGTTTCACGTGAAACACTTCGCTGGTTTCGGCTGTCGGCGTCCGACTTGGTGAAGATGTGTTTCACGTGAAACACTATTGCCGGACGGCTCGGGTGGGATGTGTTTTTCTTGCAAATTGGAGAAGTGTTTCACGTGAAACACTTTTCTTGACTTCGTATCATAATGAGATTGTCGATATTATCCTACTTTATAAACCCATTTATCCCTTATTTAAGGCAAGAATTTCCCACTAAATCTGTTTTACGATGGATGAAATCCCACTATCATTTATTCCTATTGCCAATAGCCTTGCGTTGGACTGTGGGATTGGGATGGGGGGGTGCCATTTTATGGGGGTTAGATTGTCAAGTGAGGGAAGTTGGGAATTTCCTATCAGGAGGGCCAGGGTTGCTTGGGGGGCCAGGAGCTTTATGGCTTGGGGGAGGACGGTTTCGAAGTGCTCTACGGCTCGCAGGGTTACTACTTGGGTTCTGGGGAAGTCTTCACTTGCGGCTAGGACTTCGGCTCGGTCGGTTCTTACATCGATGTTGGTCAATGTTAGTGTGCGGGCTATTTCTCGGAGGAAGGTGGCTTTTTTGTGATTTGATTCCACCAGGGTCAGGTGGATGTCTGGGGCCCAGATTTTTATGGGTAGGGCGGGGAATCCGGCGCCTGAGCCTATGTCTAGGACTCGCGGGGGAGTCGTGTGAGGGTAGGGGTCCCTTCGACTTCGCTCAGGGCATGCCTTCGACTGCGCCGCGCCATCCGCTTCGCGGATGACGTGGCTCCGCTCAGGATGACAGAGTTCGGAGGGGGGTTGCGGTTGGGTGGTGCTGGGGTTCGCGGACAGGAGTGTCCGCGCCTCACTTGAACCGTCGGGGAAGACATGGCGGGCCAGGAAGAAGGACTCGCCGAAGTGGCGGGTTACTATTTCTTCGGGACGGCGGATGGCGGTCAGGTTGATACGGGCGTTCCAGCGTAATAATAGATCGATGTATGTCGATATTTGATCGAGTTGGGATGTCGGGAGCGATTGTTCCAGGTAAGGATCCAAGAGAGCGGCTATGCGGGCGGTGTCCAAGTGGCGCCGTTATTTATAAGGTACTTTTCGTAAGATATTGGGGTTGTGAATTCGATTGTAAAGCAATAATAAAGGTGCAACGAGCGGGACGGACGCGGTTAGGGTGGTCAGTCGGTTTCGAATATCCAGTTCACGGTGGACGGGCGGGGCGCCCGTCGCTCCACCGGAAGGCATAGGAGCTTGATGGAGAAGGTTTCAACTCGCTGCTGCGTGGCGGGCGGCGGACCTGCGGGGATGATTGCGGGGTTTCTGCTGGCGCGGGCCGGCGTTGACGTGGTCGTGCTGGAGAAGCACGCGGATTTTTTGCGCGATTTTCGCGGAGACACGATTCATCCCTCGACCCTCCAATTGATGTACGAGCTGGGCATTCTGGATGAATTTCTGCGGCGGCCGCATCAGGAGATGCCGCAAATCGGGGCTCAAGTTGGAGACTTCGCCGTACACGTCGCCGATTTCAGTCATCTGCCTACACATTGCAAATTCATCGCCCTGATGCCGCAGTGGGATTTCCTGAACTTCATCGCCGAAAAGGCGAAGGCTTATCCGCAATTCCAATTGCGCATGGAGTCGGAGGTCACGGAACTGATTGAAGAAAACGGACGCATCGCTGGAGTGCGCGCCAAAACTTCACTCGGGGTTCTGGAAGTTTGCGCCGACTTGACTCTGGGAACGGATGGCCGGCATTCGATCGTCCGCGAGAAGGCTGGACTCGAAGTGATTGACCTCGGCGCTCCGATCGACGTGCTTTGGATGCGATTTACCCGGGACCCGAACGATCCCGATCAAACTCTGGGGCGCTTTCGGGCGGGGAAGATCCTGGTGACGCTGAACCGCGACGAGTATTGGCAGTGCGCGTACGTGATTCCAAAGGGAGGGTTCGAGGGAATCCGGCAGGGAGGGTTGCCGGCGTTTCGCGAAGACATCGCCGGGGTCGCTCCCTTTTTGCGCGGGCGGGTGGAGGAACTGAAAGACTGGGACGATATCAAGCTGCTGACGGTCGCGGTGGATCATTTGCGGCAGTGGTGGCGGAGCGGGCTGTTGTGCCTGGGTGACTCGGCGCATGCGATGTCTCCCGTGGGCGGGGTGGGAATCAACCTTGCCATTCAGGATGCCGTGGCCGCCGCCAATATTCTGGCGTGGCCGCTGTTGCTGGGCAGGCTCAGCGATTCGCAGTTGCGAGAGGTGCAAGGGCGTCGCGAGTTTCCGACGCGTATGACGCAGCGGCTGCAGGTGTTCGCGCACAAACGCTTTATTCGTCCGGCTTTAAGCAAGTTAAAGGAGATTCGGCGTCTGCCGCTGCCGTTCAGGCTCCTGAATCGATTCCCGGTGCTGCGACGCATCCCGGCGCGAGTGGTCGGCGTGGGATTTCGTCCGGAGCATGTGCGTACGGCTGACGCGCATTTAGCGGCCTCTACCGTGAAGGGAAGCGACGCGGCGTAGGGGAGCCTCTGCTTTCTGCTGGCGCGGGCTAGATGCATAGTTCCTTCGCTTCGCTCAGGATGACACTCAAAAATGTTCATTCCACACGAGCTGACTAGATATCCATGGGAAGGAGTTATCTCAACATGTGCAGCCTAGTTAGTGACCTACTTATACCTCCTCTGCGGTGGGAGACGCGGCTAGCCGCGTCTCTACAGGTAGAGCGGGGAAGCTCTGCTGGCTTTGGCCCGGCTGTATGCAGACTATTCTGCTGCGTGCTTCTTGTTTTTATTTTCTCGGCGGTTGCTTTGGCGGCTCCGGTGCATGGGCTTTGGGTTTGGAAGAGCCCTACTGTTCTTGGAGCGCCTCGCGGGGCGGAGAAGCTGGTGGAGTTCTGCCGGTCCGAGGGGATCAATGAAGTTTATATATCTGTTTCGGAGCGGAGCGAGGCGGGTGAGGAACGAGAGCTTACTCGTCTTATCAAGCTGTTACATGGTTCTAACATTCGGATTGAAGCTTTGTTATCGAGCGCGGATGCGGATGAGGCGGGAAAGCATCGAGAAACGCTGTTGCGTCACGTCGATGAAATTGTGCAGTTTAATGGAAGGCACGCGGGCGAGCGATTTGACGGGATTCATCTCGACATAGAGCCGCAACAACGGCCGGAAAATAAAGGGCCGGGAAACCTGCGATTTCTACCGGAACTGGCCGAGGCTTTTCGCGCAGTACGCGCGGTGGCGGAGCGGGAGGGGATGACGGTTAACGCGGACATCCAGAACAAGCTTCTCAAGGGAGATGCCGGGGAACGTAAGATGCTTTTGTCGGCGGTGCCGCGGGTGACGCTGATGATGTATGAGCTGAGCAGTCCGGGGGACGGGGAGAGCGTGGAACAACAGGCGGAGAAGGCGCAGAAGTCCAGTCAGAAATTCCTGGAAATGGCTTACGACGGATTGGGCGAGCGGGATCTGGCGAAAATGGCGGTCGCGCTGCGGACTCCGGATTATGGCGAGCTGCTTCCGCAGATGCTGAAGAAGCTGGATGAGGCGAATGGGGGGAATCCGCATTACCTGGGGTGGGCACGACATTCTTATAACGATTCTTTGAAGGGGCAGTAGAAACTTGTCGTTTCTGAGCGGAGGCAGCGCCCTCAGCGGCCAAAGCCGTAATCAAAATAGTGCAGTTACCGCAGCGGTGAACCGCTGCGCCACCCAAAAGCAAGTGCAACGGCGAAACCAAGATCTAGTGCAAGACCGAAACCAAAATCAAGTGCAACACCGACTTTGGACGCC
>Ga0182018_10002496_pt1 | contig 18272 bp, 25 predicted proteins | sample 812P2MmetaG_FD_120490 | JGI IMG/M metagenome (GOLD analysis project Ga0182018, IMG submission 120490) | Permafrost microbial communities from Stordalen Mire, Sweden - 812P2M metaG | ecosystem: Environmental > Terrestrial > Soil > Wetlands > Permafrost | place: Sweden: Stordalen | collected... | reverse complement strand
CGGTGACGTTGACGAGCGCCAGATCCACGTCTATATGAAGGGAAACTCCCGGCTTGATGATTTGGCCGGGTGTGTCGTGCTTCACGTCGTCAGTGAAGAGCGACTGGGCGGTGATGGGCGTGCTAAACCCCGAGCTGACGGCGCTAAGAAACAAAAGAAGGAACATGTGCCCAAATGATGAGAGGAATCCATCCATATTTCGGCCCACTTCGCGCGAGAACGAGTCCAGAGGCAGCGTGGCCACAGTTTGGATCGCCTAGTTCCTCCGCGATGTCCCGGCCAACATTGCGTCAAACGGTACTAGAAAATTTGGAGCTATCATTTCTCTTCTCCTTCAATATCAAGAATTGGTGGCCGCTAGAGGGAGCAAGGTCGCGCACAACCGATCAGCCATCTTACGGCCCGCTCGGCGCTCATCACGGGCTTTCTCACGCTGAACATCGTCAAGCAGTTGACGCAGCCGCATACGCGCTTTGTGTAACTGTGACTTTGAAACACCTATCGAGCGTCCGAGCGCCTGGGAAATCTCTTTGTGCTGGTACCCCAGGACATCGTGCAAGACAAATATTGCGCGGTAGCCTGGAGGTAATTGCTCAACGCAGCGATTGAGAGTCACTCTGTCAAGAGCCCCCTCGAGGAGTAAGTCGCGGGTACCAATATCGATGGCCGGCGAGCAGCTTTCATCGTCCAGATGGGCAGCCGCTTCGATCGAGACCGTAGGAGGCGACTTCTTGCGCAGGCGCATAAGCACAAGGTTGGCAGCCAGCCTGTGCAGCCAGGTGGAGAAAGCCGATTCGCCACGAAAGGTATGGAGCTTGCGGAATAGCAGCACGAACACGTCCTGCACAAGGTCCTCGGCCTCGATGGGGTCCCTTAACATGCGCAAGCAAAGGGCATACACTCGGCGGCAGTGCTGTTGATAAATAGCTTCAAATGCCGCCGCGTCGCCTTGCTGAGCCAGCCGGATCGTGACGCTCAATGGTGAGCTGTCGGGCGTGTTTGGCTTTAGTTCTCCCAATCCATATTCGGGTGTGGACGCACGGTTTTTCTTGAGCAACAAGCGATACGCCTTTCTTTGTAAGTGACTCTTCATGTGAACAGTCTTGAGCTCAATTACGGCATTCGCGTGGGGTAAATTGATTGCTGTCTTCATTCGAATTTGCCTTGCTTGCGATTCCGCGAGGCGGCCATAGTGCAACGCTGCATCGCGGTCCTGCGCTGACCGTTGCAGGCTCCGATGAACCTCATCGTCGCGCCCATAGTGCGATTTCGAGAGCAGTCTCAGACTCACGGAGAAAACTCATGCCCGCACTAAATGAGAGTCAGGAATCGGATAAAAGTTTCGGATTCCTTAGGGCGGATGGAAATCAAGGAAAGTTGGAGAGGAACAGAGACGATCGCGGCCACCGGATTCCAGAGCCACTTCCAATTGTTCCGAATCGGGCTCAGGTCGCTGCGGGCCTTCGTGGCGCGGCATCGACAGTTATGCTTCTGACGATCTCGGCAATAGCGCGAGTAAACTCATTCGAGCGGAACGCGGGCGCGCCAAGGCATCTCTCGCCCTTTCTAAGAACAGGCAGCCACCAACAACCTTCTTCAACAGGCAATCGGTAGAACATGCTGGAGCACGAGCCTGCCAGCAGAGCCGTCAATTCAGCCAGGCTTCCCTGTGGGTTCAGGCTGAGTACGATGTCGAGTCTGGTGCGGGCAAGAATATGATCTATTTCTTTGCGCGATTCCGCAAAGTGGCAGGTGCAACCGACCTTTACTAGAAGAGGGCGGCAAACCGAAAGGGAGTAACGACTTTCGACGATCAGCAGCACGTTGACCAGCCGGATCTGATCCATTTCGGAAGTTGCGACGTCAGCCCCCTGTCTCTCCCCAAGGAAAGAGCGGACCTTGATTGGGATCGCCATTCAGTAGCCTAGAATTCGGAAGACGTGGATTGCTATCGGTAATGTCTGGGTCACGATCGAAAAGGCGGATTGCCTGATCCCTGAGAACGCGATCAAATAATTAGCTCGCTTTGGTACCGCCGATTGCGTTTGGGAATTCATGCTCACTCTGATTTTGCAAACCTCGACACAGGGTAAACACAGCGAAGGTCATCGGGGTGTTAGATGAGAGTCACATCATCTCTTGCAGTGACGGTTTTCCAGCCTGGGACTTTGCGGGGAAATATCCCCCTCCAAAATAGACCTTTCCGGATGGACTGAGAAATGCCGTCAGCGGCAGGCCGACCGGCAAATTCAGGAACGCTTGCGCTCGCTGCAGGCGAGCCGCAATTTCTGGCTGCGAATCGTAATCAAGCTTAACGGCTACAAACTGGTCATTAATGAATTTTGCGAGCTCGGACTGGGTGTAACTCTCTCGATCCATCTGCGAACAATATGGACACCACCCCGCTCCCATGTCGAGAAGAATTGGCCGGTCGAGATCTTTGGCTTTTTTGAATGCTTCCGCTCCCCACGGATACCAATCGACCAGCTCCTGGTTCGCGCGCTGAAGATAGGGAGAACTGCTCCCCTCCAGATGATTCAACCTTGCGGCTCCCGGCGCGGCCATCGAACTCGCCGCGCCAGCAGCCATCAAGGCGCACAGGAGAGCGGAGACCATGTGAAGCAATCTGCGCATTTCAGAGAATGAGACCCCATCTAATTCAAAAAGTTTCAGCCTTTGAGATCAAATACCAACCCGCGGGGGTCTACCCTTTTTTCTCTGGCTTGCGCTTCCCGATGCAGATAGGACAGGGCGAATAGCCTTCGCGAATAGCTTCCTCGACTGAGAGAAATTTCAGTTTGCCATGCAGATAGGGACAACTAGGAATGTGAAAGATTTTGTTATTTGCATCCAGAGAGACCGCTACAAGTCCCTTAACCGCAGGCGAATTAGGAGAGCCGGTCGGACTCTGGTGTTCGGGCCCGGGCAGGATAAATCGTTTCGCTGAGAATAAAGCGAAGCCCAACGGCACTGCCGCAGCCGCCGCCAAGGCCCAAGCAAGAACCGCACGCCGCGAGGGGTGGATTCTTTCATCCGCTCCTTGGTTCAGTTTCTCGTTCAGCCTCGCGCGCAGACGATCATGAAACCCCTTGGGGGGCGCCAAAACCCGTTCATCGCGATATAGACGAATAACGTTGCAGGTTCCTTCAAGGACTGCGGCACAGTGCCGGCATTTTGCCAAATGCTCTTCGAGCACAGCCCTCTGCTTCTGATCTAGCTCATCATCGACATAGTCCGAGATGTCCCGCCAAACTTCTTCACAAGTTATTCCCATGGATTCCTTACCTCTTTGAATGCTAACCGCACTTGGCCACCTTGCTGCAACCCCGGAGATAGAAAATCCCTCAACATCAAACGAGCGCGTCGCAGGCGCGTTTTTACAGCTCCACGCGTAATTCCTAAGACGTTGGCAGTTTCTGTGATGCTCAGTTCGTTCACGTCTCGGAGAATGAAGGCCAACCGGTAGTGTTCTTCGAGTAAAGCTAAAGCCTTCGCTAGGGCCTCACGAGTCTCTGAACGCTCTAGGGCCTCTGAAGGAATCTCGCGCCAATCCGCAAAATCCTTTGGGACATATGCTCCGTCGTCATCGGCCGCGCTTGTCAATGAAAACATCGTTCCATGCCTCATCTTTCGTTTGCGCATCCTGGCTTCATTGATGGCAATCTGAATCAGCCAGGTCCCAAACGCCGCCTCTCGCCGGAACTGGTGAAGACGGGCCAACGCTTTCAGAAGTACATCCTGGGTGACATCCTCGGCGTCCTCTTTGCTCCTCAGCATGGTGATCAGTGTCGCGTATACCGTACGCTCGTAAGGCCGGATAAGCTCAAGAAATAGATCCTTTTCGCCATCCAAAATTCTGCTGATCAAGTTCTCTTCAGTCGCTCTGATTCGGTCGTTTCGCGCATTACTTTCTGTGTTGTCTGTCATTGTCCATCCAGGCGTGCTCCTCTCCTCTAAGGCACGCCCGCTGAGGTCGCAATCAGGCAACGCAGTGGAGCCCTGTAGTTTTCCGTTCACAAGTCAGACACATTCTCGCTTGCCGGACAAAGTCTTTGTCCTCTTACTCTGCTCGTTTACAAACTCCATTAAAGCCCCCCGGCGACGTAGATGATTTGGTCGGTCTGCAAGCCAGCAGGGCACCGTTCCGCAACAGACAGAACCCGGTCTGAGACGCGCCCTTTGCTCCCGCTCCCCACTGAAAAGCCGCCCGGAAGTGAGATTCCCGTCCGGCGAATTAGTTTCCGGAGAAAGTTCGAATTCATTGGCGGTTAGGGCGAAGCTTTGAGCAGGATAAGGATTCTCCAATAGGTGCCGTTTCCTGAAACCTCTTGACGAGATGGGAATCACATTGACCCGTGTTGCCGATAGTTTGGATTCCTTACGAACAGGCGCGACACGTCTATGTAGGCAAAGATGAGCATGGCGCCGTCGCAATTGCGGACCTACGAGGCTGAGCTCATGAAGAGCGTCTGAGGAAAGCGTTAAGAAAGTAAAGATAATATAACGCATAGGTAACAGAGACCATGAACCCCTAAGAAAGGAGCCTGTTTGCAACCTACTTTAGTCCGTATTCTCGTGGTCGATGATTTCGGACCAATTCGACAGTTTGTCTGCGCGGCGCTTGGGAAAAGACAGCACTTGCAGGTTGTTGGCGAGGCCTCAGACGGTTTAGAAGCGATTCAGAAAGCCGTGGAACTGAAGCCGGATTTGATTCTACTTGACATCGGTCTCCCAACACTGAACGGCTTGGAGGCCGCTCGACAAATCCGCAAACTTCTCCCGGAATCCAAGATAATCTTTTTGAGTCAGGAATCTTCAGCTGATGTGGTGCAAGAGGCTCTGAAGATAGGCGCGCGGGGTTACGTTGTAAAAGCAGGGGCCGCAACCGGGCTACTCACCGCTGTTGAAGCCGTCATATCGGGAAAGCAGTATGTGAGTAGCGAATAGCCAAACGGCAGTTTCACAGTCCCATTTGAAGCGCAATCTAGCGAGGGGGCGCGATGTCGTCAACTGCTGGAGAATACTGGCAATTTGGCTGCGACAGATCCTGGAAAACCTGGCGAACTCTTCTCAAAATTATTTCGCGGGTAAAAGGTCCTTCGAGGAAGACCACACCCTTCGGGAGAATTTCAGATTACGCGCTTCCCTCTTCGCGCTTTAGCGAGGAGCTAGTGTGTGCGCACGGGAGGTCGTCCGAAACGGGATGCGTTCCCTGGAGTATCTCCTTGAAAGGACTCTTTCGACCGGCCTGATGGGAAGTTCGTTGCACGTGCATGGGCGCTGCGCAATTTGCAGCTCGTTGAGGTGATTAGGGAGTTCAGGAATGGAAAGGTGTGGCACCTCGCAGCCTGAACTCCCACTGGATATCCTTAAGGAGAGAATATCTAGTTGCTTCCGGAACTTCCCGAACCAGACCCGATGTCGTGTGATCTCACTGCGGCCTCCCTGACCTCCGAGCGGGAAACAGGGATGTCATAAACGTCGTATGCTGTCTGAATCCTGGTGAGGAAGTACTGTTCACCAACTTGTTCGAAGCTTACGCTAGGTTTGTCGGAACGAGCACTTTCGATCTCAACAGGATGCACAAACACATTCGAACGATTCTCATAGCTGCTGAAGACGAGCCCCACGGATTTATCTTCCGAAATGCGACTGACTCTGTACGTGCCTGCAGGAAGTGTCTTACCACCGGCCACAAAGTCGAAGGGTAGAGTTACAACGACTTCGCCCCGATATTGAGCCTTGGCGGCCACACCCAGCCCAAGAACGCAGATAAGTGTGAATAATATGCTTGCATACCTCTTCTTCATGATTTCTCCTTTGAAACGTTGGGGATCTCGTTGCTGATCCGTGCGTCGTCCCAGCTCTTTTATTACGGGAGCGACCGATAGTACTTGTTTCAACAATCATCCTCCGAACGTGTACAGACAGTGAGACGTGCTTGTGGCTGAAAAGTTTCCAAAATCCGGTGTAGAGAGCTTGCCGGTCGCCAGTCCGCTAGGGAGTCGTGGATATGCCATACCGGAACCGAGATGGAACGAGCCCCGTGATTTCCAAATAAGCCTGAAACCTTTGGGCTGCTCGTAAATCTCATTGAACTGGCGATTCTAGACGTGACCTCGGCAGGCATTGCGATCTTCCTGTCGGAGAGACCTCGCCCAGCGCCTTACTACAAAACTAGCCACGATAGGAGCTTCGAATGGGAAACGTAAAGCTTGTGGTCATTTACCCGTACCCCAAGGATGTTGGTGCCTTCGAGAAAGTCTATCAAACCGAACACGTCCCGCTGGCAGTGGCGAAACTGAGTGGCAAAACCAAAATAGTGGCAACAAAGGTGTTAGGTTCGCCGCAAGGCGCTCCTCCTTTCTACCGCATTGCCGAGGTTTATTTTCCGTCGATGCAAGCTCTGGAGGAGTGTGCCGCATCGGACGGCGGCAAAGAAGCCCTGGCACACGCCGTGAAGATTTCTTCAGGGGGGACACCAATTTTCTTGGTCGCCGAGGAGGAGACTTTCACGTTCACCCAAACGGCGGCTGGTTAATCTGATCGACCGGTTGATCTGCGTCAACAGGGGATGCAGTTTCACGACTTTAGGAATCCGGCGGTGAAACTCAATCGGTTACGGAGGAGGATGATGCGTTTCAGTCTTACAGTTAGTACGCTGATTGCATTTTCGATTCTAGCGGGCGTTTCAGTTCGATATATTCATGCTGCGAGCCCATCCTCGATGCCGAGCAGCGATGACGCCCCGCGGACTCCGGTGCTAATGGAATTGTTTACGTCCGAGGGTTGTTCGAGCTGTCCTCCCGCCGATGCTCTGTTAGAAAAGCTCGACCGTTCCCAGCCAGTAAGCGGGGCGGAGCTCATCGTTCTCAGTGAACATGTGGATTACTGGAATGATGTCGGATGGAAGGATCCCTATTCTTCGCGCGAATACAGTGAGCGACAAAGCGCATACGCCGCCCAGTTTGGACTCGGCGGCATCTATACGCCGCAGATGGTCGTTGACGGGCATTACGAGCTCGTCGGCAGCGACGAGCAGCAAGCGATCCGCGCAGTCGAAAAGGCGCTGAAGCTCGAAAAGATGCAATTAATGCTTTCTTTGTTTCACATTGAAGAACCCAATAAGCTCGGCGTGCGTGTCGAGACCGGTCCACAGCCTTCTACCCTCGCAGCGAAATCGGCGAACGTTTTCCTGGCCGTAGCTGATGAGAGCGACGAGTCGCGCGTGATCCGTGGAGAGAACGCCGGAAGAACTCTGAAACACGTGGCCGTCTTGCGAGACCTTGTCCCAGTTGGCAAAGTCGGCAGAACCGAAAACTTTTCGCGGAATGTAATGCTCAGTCTCGATAGCGGGAATCGACGGGACCTGAGGATCGTGGGGATCATTCAGGAACCGAATGCCGGAAGGGTCTTGGGGGCGGGCTCCGTCCGGCTTTCTAATTAGCTTCGCTCAACCATTTTGATTTAGCGACTGTTAGTTCGCTTGCAACGGCAAGGGAATGAAATCGAATCTGGAGCAAATATGAAACTTGCGGTTTGCATCCTTTTCCTGATCGGATTCTTCGCAATTCCGAGTGGGCAAGAAAACCGTTCCACTGACCACGCCGCTGCTCCATCTGTTGGCCTGGAAATCGGGCACCAAGCACCGGCATTTGCGCTACCTGATCAGTTTGGTCATAAACAGTCCAACGAGACGCTCAAGGGATCGAAGGGCACTATTCTCCTCTTCTTCCGTTCTGCCGACTGGTGACCCTTCTGCAAAGCGCAGCTCGTGCAGCTGCAAAACGCAAAACAGAGATTTGAGGCGCAAGGACTTAAACTGGCCGCGATTAGCTACGACAGTCCGGCTATCCTGAAGGACTTCGCTGACCGGCATGGAATCCAGTTTCCCCTCTTGGGTGACCCAGATTCCAAGACCATTCGCAGCTTCCAAGTGCTCAACACGGAGGCGAAAGGAATGACCAAAGGGATGGCCTACCCTGGATTCTTATTCGTCGATTCCAGTGGGGTTATTCGCGAAAAATATTTCACAGCAAAATACACTGACCGCTTGACTGCGAACAATGTTATTGCAAAGCTCTTTCCGGAGTTGAGCGCCGAAGTGAACCAGAATATCGAGGCTCCTCATCTTCGGATCACCCTCGCACAATCCGATCGGAGCGTAATACCCGGCGGCCGGGTCAGCCTCATAGCCGAAATCGCGCTTCCTCAGGATGTACACGTCTATTCTCCCGGAGTGCAAGGGTATAAGCCCATTCAGCTCAACCTGCAGGAGCTTGCCGGGATCGAACTCCAGCCTGTTATTTACCCAAACTCGAAATTGCTCTACTTGGAAGCCATCCAGGAACATGTCCCGGTGTTCGAGGGAAACTTTCGCATCACGCAGGATGTTACCGTAACTCCGTCCAAGACTCGGGACGTAGTCCGGTCCTTGGTTTCCGCGCAAAGGACCTTTTCGATTACGGGGGACTTGAAGTATCAGGCCTGTGACAAAACGGTTTGCTACCCTCCAACGTCGGTGCCGGTGAGATGGGAGTTACAGGTTCTTCCCCTGGACCTCAAACGATCTCCGGAAGCCATTCAGCACAAGTAGTCGATCGAATGATGAAACGGAACCAATTCTTAAGCTTGAAAGGAGAAAGCCATGAGTGATGTCGTTTATGTCTCGAGATCGCGCATCGAGCGAAAGTACGGACCTCTCCGCATCGCGTACCTCGCCGGCGAGTCACAACCAGTGATTTTCAGCGTTCACGGAGCCATTGCTGAACACTACAAAATTGACCCAGCAAAGTTGAAAGAGTCGCACTCTTCGACCATCGACTACGTCATTTCCGCAACAGCTGGCTGAATGATGGGAACCTTCGGAGGTGCGCTGGAAGCGCGCCAAATCGATGCCAGCAATGGAAAGCTAACCGCGGATGTGACTGGAGAAGTCGAAACGGAGGAGGATGTGCTGGTGATCCGCCGAATCCATGTAGTGATGAGCCTAGTGGCCTCACAAGATGTCAGGGAGACAGTAGAGCGCGTGCACGGCATTTACGTCATGCGCTGCCCTCTATACCGAACTCTGCACAATACGATCAAGCTCACCTCTTCATTCGAGCTTGTCTCGCCGGGAGGAACGAGTCAGGCGATCATCTAACATGTGCCTGGCGCAGTTGAGATTGTGTGGTTGACCGTCAGCCCTGCCGCTGAATCAGCGGACCAGTAGTGGAGAACCCAGAATTGACTAAGGCAGTGCCAAGGTGGAAGGTGAGGGGCTGTTCCTGACGAACTTTAGGAAACGCGGATTGTTCCCTCATGCGGAGGCTCCTAATCCAAGCTCGCGAGATGAGACGGCGCGGACAGGGAAAGGGACGCGCCAGATCTTCTTTGTCGAGACGGACCAGCGTAAGGTTGCACAGTGGGAATCCGAAGACGTAAACTCGCCATTTATTGATCCGCGCCGGCCGACGGTGGGCAATGAGCTTTTTTAGCGAAGTTCGACTGAAAGACCAATTCGGGCCCTTTGTCACGTTTCAAGAGGCCCTTGGATTCGTCCCTAATCTTGTTCGCGCGCAGACTTTGTTACCTCGTGTCGTCGAGGCCCAGGCAAAACTTGAACGTGCCGTCCGCTTACAGGAAGGAGCGATTCCCCGAATACAGAAGGAACGAATCCTTCTAAGCATTGCAGCTGACCGACACGACGCGTATTGCGTGGCCTTGGACGCTAAGGTCCTTTCTTCGCTTGGCGTCTCGGATAGCGAAGTCCATGACCTCTTGAACGACTCCCAGCAAGCAGACCTCTCGGCGTCAGACCTTACGTTGCTCCAATTTTGTCTCAAACTAAGCCGCTACGCTCCTTCGGTACGCTCGGAAGACATCGAAGCGCTGCGGGCATGCGGATTCGGGAACGAGTCGATACTCGAAGCCGTCGTCGTGACGGCTTTGGCCATCTACCGCTGCACGCTTTCCTTGGGTTTGGGTCCAGAGCCGGATTTCGGATCGCGGAAACTCGCGTCGACAAAGATCTATCCGCCCCATGAGCGAGCGCTCCCTGGCCTGTTGCCCCACATTCATGAGGCAGCAGACAGAAAAGGGCCGTACGTGCCCGCTCCATATTTAAGTCCCCAGACATTTGCACCTTTTGCCGTTGTTCGGAAGAGTCACGGATTCATACCGAACTTTTTCCGCGCTCAGACGTTGCGGCCGGACTTGCTGGAAGCCGAGCTGGAGGCTGTGGACAGAATTCTGCTACCTGAAGATGCCCTAACACGAGTGCAAAAGGAATGCATTCTGCTGGCCGTTTCGGCGGCGAACCTAAACTCTTATTGCGTTGCGATGCATTGCAATCTATTGCGCGGCTTGGGTATGCCCTCGGAGGAAGGTGACCAGATTGCGGTGGACCATCATGAGTCCGGTCTAACGGAGCCTGACAAAGCACTGCTAGACTTCGCTGTCAAATTGGGGACAGGTGTTTCAGAGTTTTCCCGCGAGGACGTTGTCAAGCTTCAAGTACTTGGTTTCTCCGAGGAACAGATTTTGGAATGCGAGGTGGTCACAGCTTTCAATAATTTCGCAAATACCCTCCAAATGGGGATCGGAATCGAGCCCGATTTCAAGCCACCTCCTATCTTTGAAAAAAATAAAATGAATCTTCCTGGCGCTACCCAGACTCCTACTCAGGCTGGGGGCGCTGTGCGTCTCGTCGAAACACTCCAGGACGCGGACGCTGGATTGGTTGCCCAAGCGCAGAGTGGGGGGCTGGAGGCTTTCGAAACATTGGTTCGCCGCCATGGCCAGTTGATTTATCGCACTCTGATAGCAATTCTGGGCAACCCACCCGATGCACAAGATGCCATGCAGGATACCTTCTTAAGTGCGTTCAAGCACATCGGCGGATTCGAGGGCCGCTCGAAGTTTTCGACTTGGTTTGTGAGTATCGCAAGAAATACGGCGCTTCAACGATTGCGACGCGGAAGACTTTTTGAGAGCCTGGATGAAGATGTGTACGAGGAAGAGCGGGACTCTCGCCCTCGTCAGGTTAGGGCCTGGCAGGACAACCCAGAGCAGTGCTGTTCTAAATCGGAAATGAGGCAGCTCGTTGAAAAGGGGATCTTGGCGCTTCCCGCAAACTACCGCGTCGTTGTAATACTCAGGGATATCCAACAGCTTTCGACGGATGAAGTTGCCCGGCAGTTGGAGCTAAGCGTTCCGGCAGTAAAGACGCGGCTCCTCAGGGGCCGGCTAATGCTGCGAGAGTGGCTCTCGCCGTATTTCACCACTAGCGTCAAGGGGATAGCTCAATGATCACTTGTGAGGAATTCCTGGCTGAGATCGCTGACTACCTTGAGAATGAGGTGTCGCCTGAGGTCCGTAAAGAGCTTGAACTGCATCTGTCCCAGTGCCGCGCTTGCCACGTACTCTACGATTCCACCCGCAAAACTATAAAAATCGTAACAGAAAGTAGTTCATTCGAGTTGCCGGAAAGTGTCTCCGACCCAATCATAGACCGCGTCATGGCGAAGTTGCGAATGGACCAAAACTAATAGGGTTGAAATCTTCTTAACCGCAATCTATTCACATCTTTACCTCTGTAAGCTTGTCGAAATTCGGTATTCGCAAGCTCAACTGGTGAGTGTCGAATATCCTCGTCGAGTCCTTCATAAATCCCGGCTAGACCCAAGTGGGCGAACCACAATCCCTGCCTGCGACAACGCGGGGCTTTGGACGTTGCCCAGCTATAACGATTTCTTTGTTATTCATGCAACTTTCGCACGGCAAATGACTCCTATGGCCCGTGAGAGCTGAGCACCGACAATAATTGGACAGCGCTTGCCGCATTGCAGGCCTAGGGAGTCATCCTGGTCAACTATCCAACATTCATAAAGGTGCAGTTTGAACAAATGTAAAGGGCGAAAGAACTAAAGAAGTCCGTATGAAAACCATCCGCCTTTCAATTTTCCGCGCGTTCCTGCTTATCGCGTTCATGACCGCCTATCTGTGCTTATTGTACGGGCAGGAGCGCGGGCACGTTGTTCCGATCGCGCGCAACACCGCGTGGAACGACCTCGTGATCCAGGTCAATCCTGATATGGGTGACTCGTCATCCGATTCTCTGGGAAAAGAGCTTCTCTATATTCAGAGTTTCCTCGCAGAACATAGGTCCGAACCCAGTGCCGGAACCTACGACATTGCTGTCTTCAGGGCTATCGACCAAGTCCACGCCCGCTTTCAGAAAGCCGACAAGGACTTGGAAACGATCAAGAACGAATTGTCCTACAAGGAAGCGCAGGCAAAGCTCGGGAGGTGATGCGCGCGGCAAGAACGAGGTGGACAGTGGAGAACAACGAGATGGCAGTAGTTGATCAGGTGTGTAGAGGAGACAGAGAGGCTTATTGGCATCTCGTACTGCCACACTTGCCCGCGGTGCTCTCCGTAGCCAAAGCGATTCTGAGGAACTCGGTGGACGCTGAAGAAGTTACTCAGGAGGCGGTCCTGAAAGGCCTCTGCAACATCCATGGATTTCGCGGGGACACGAAATTCAGCACATGGCTGATCCAAATCACGATCGATGAAGCTCGGAACAGCCTTCGAAAGGACCGGAGATACATGGACCGGCCGCTGAACGAGCAGCAAACAAGTAATGCTGACGAGTATGTACCGAAAGATTTCAAGGACTGGCTCGAAATTTCCTCGCAAGCTCTTGAGGGTAGTGAACTCCAAAACGCCTTGCAGCGAGCGCTGGAATCTTTGCCACAAAAGTACCGCGAAGTCTTCACGTTGAGAGACATGGTACATCTGAACATCGACGAAACTGCGCAGGTGCTCGGGATCACAGTAGCGAACGTCAAGACCCGGCTCCTGCGGGCGAGGCTTCAGTTGCGGGATGCTCTTGCGCCAGGTCTTGGCGGCAGTTGGTCAAATAGCAATACGGACTATCCGAGGGCAGGCGCTTGACAAAGCCGGATAGTGGTCGTTCGTTTTCACAAGATAGCAAGGGGGATATGCACGTTGTTCGGACTGCTCACAGTTAACACCAGCCAGACTTGGGAGCTTTCTTCCGAAACCTTCTGACGAGATCGGAATCACACTGATCAGGGTAGATTGACAAGCGGGTAGTCTAGATTTCTAACGGACAAAAGGGACTCGGATCACTTGACAAAGATGAGCATGACACAGCCGCAATTGCGGGGCGACGAGGCTGAACTCATAAAGAGCGTCTGCGGCGGAGACCGGGAGGCTTTCTACGAGTTGATACGTCCGTATGAACGCATGATTTACGCGACCGCGATGTCGGTTGTGAAAAACTCCGCTGACGCGGAGGATGTCGCGCAGGAGGCAGTTCTCAAGGCACTCTCTAACCTTGCCGGCTTCCGTGCGGAATCAAAGTTCAGCACCTGGCTTATACAAATTACCTACAACGAAGCAAAGATGAAATTGAGGAAGGCGCACGCCTACCTCTACGAGTCCATTGACAACCAGCAGCAAAGCGAAGAGGGAGATTTTTGGCCGAGAGACTTTGCCGACTGGCAACAAATACCTTCCGAATTGCTCGAACAAAATGAGATACGGCAAGCACTGCAAGATGCAATCAATTCGCTCGGCCGCATTTACCGCGAGGTGCTAGTCCTCAGGGACGTTCAGGACTTTAGCATCAAAGAGACAACGGTTATTCTAGGTATTTCGGAAGCAACCGTGAAAACTCGGCATCATCGAGCCCGCCTGCTCCTGAGAGACTGCCTCGCCCCTGGATTCGACGGTTGCTGGGTTAAGGGACAACCGTATCGGAGAGTCAGACCATGGTGAACAGAGAGGGGCGCGATGGCCACTGTTGAAATCAGCTGCGTCGAAGTCTGGCGGGAAATTTCTAACTATCTTGACCAGGATATCTCTCCCGCGGTGCGCGAACGAATGGAAGCACATTTCAAACTCTGCGCACATTGCACTGCGGTACTCGACGGCACCCGAAATGTCGTAGGACTGGTCGGTGACGGAAGGGTGTTTCAGATGCCCGACGGATTCAGCAAGCGGCTTCAGGAGAGGATTCAGAAACTCCCCTGAGCTCGTACCCCGACTGCCGGAGTTTCCTCTGGGCGGAACGGATCGGCGACGTCCTGGTTATCCATGTACATCCATAGCTTCCACTTGTGTTCTTTGTCTCTCCGCCAGATATCCACATAGCGGTCCCTGCGATGGATGGGTTGACTGCCGTCCTTAGGCTTCAGCGTTAGGTCATGCCATCCGTAATCATAGGCAACGTCCCCTTGAAGACGGATCTCGATGACAATCACTGCCAGCTCCGCTGTAAAGCGTTCGAACAGATTCGCCAGGCGAGCCTTCAAGGCGTCCAATCCGTTCGCGCCAAATTCACAGGGCTGACCATCCGAGAAATTAACCAGGTCCGGATCAGCAATCGCCAGCAACCGCGACACATCCGAGAGGTTGAAGCAATCCCGAAATTCGCTCTTGGCCACATTGATTGCATACAGATCGTCCATTTATATCTCCTCCCTCTCATCGTGATTTGAATGTTAATTCCCAAGCCTACACTCTAGCGGAAGTAGTTGTGAGATCATGCCTTCCGGTTTCTGTTCCTCATATGCCGAGACATCTTCTCATAGGAGCCCTTGAAACTTTTTGACGCCCTCCGAATCAGATGGACGTGGGGATTTTCTGCCTTGTGCGGCACCCTCTCCAATCCATTCTGAAGGAATATGCTCAATGAACCCGATTTTCCGCCGGTGCTCTATCGGTATTTTGAGTGGAGCGGCCGCTACTACCATTTTGACAGCGACGCCTCACTACGCTCTGTGGAACTTGATTCTGAGCGTCGGCATTGGCGCTGCCTATTCTGCAGGGCTTCGGCCAACACGCCGAGCGTATGTGGACAACCTATTAGGAGGAGCATCGCTCGGCGTTCCGCTATGGGGCCTTGTCAGTGTAATCGTTATCCCTTTGCTGTCCGGCCAGATGCCCGCGTGGAGCGCGGAGCAAATGCGCCAAAATTTCCCCGTTTTGGTAAGCTGGGTGATTTTCGGCGCTTTTCTCGGAATTACCAATCAGGCCTTACAAGACGGCGCCGAATACTTCTTCGGCCCAGAGCCAGCCCCCAAAGTGCCGGAAGTTTCAGTGAGCAAACGTATTGTTATCTTGGGCGGCGGATTTGCTGGCATGCGTACCGCGGAATGTCTCGAAGAAGGATTACGCGGCGACCGTTCCACCAGCCTCACCCTAGTCAATGAAACCAATGCGCTCCTATTCACTCCGATGCTCGCGGAGGTAGCCGGAAGCAGTTTGGAACCCAGTCACATCAGCACGCCTTTGCGGAGCACCCTACCCCGTACCGAGTTCATTCGAGGTGTTGTTGAGGCAGTGGATCTCGAAAAGCGTCTGGTAATTCTGCGTCACGATGCAGGTGCGAATGGAGCATCGAGGCGGCGAGAAGTTCCCTACGACCAGTTAGTCTTTGCTCTTGGCTCGATTTCAAACTACCTGGGAATGATGAACATCGAGAAGTTCGCATTCAATTTTAAGAGTCTTCTCGATGCCATCCGAATCCGGAATCACGTCATCGAGATGTTCGAGCGTGCTGATCTGGAATCCGACCCCGCTCTTCGCTCTTCGCTTCTTACCTTTGTCATTGCTGGCGGTGGTTTCGCGGGCGTGGAACTTGCTGGCGCTCTGAACGATTTTGCGCACGGCATTTTGGCGGATTATCCCAGGATTCACCCCGATGAGGTAAATATTGTCCTCGTTCACTCCCGGGATCGTGTCTTGCCGGAACTTAGCGCCTCCTTAGCACGGTATGCGCAAGAGAAGATGCAACTGCGTGGGGTCAGCTTTCGCTTAAACACGCGCATCGTAGACGCGTATCCTGGCGTGGTTCTCCTCAGCGAGGGTGAGATTCACACCGAGACTCTTGTTTGGACAGCGGGCACCACGCCGAGTCCCTTGTTGAAATCACTGCGTCTCGAAAAAGATAAGCGTGGTGCTTTGCTTGTTGACGATACTCTGGCCGTGCCGGGGCGCCCCGGTTTGTGGGCACTCGGTGATTGCGCCGCAGTCACCGACGCAGCGACGGGCCACCCCTGCCCTCCGACCGCTCAGTTTGCCCTACGTGAGGCGGAAGTTCTCGCGAGCAACATCCTGTCTCAACTGGAGGGGCGGCCTACTCGCAGATTCCACTTCCATTCTCTCGGTGCTCTCTGCGTGGTGGGACACCAGACAGCCTGCGCTGAATTGAGCATTCCATTTAATCGAAGCAGATCCTTGCGGTTTTCCGGTCTGTTCGCTTGGCTCCTGTGGCGGGGAATCTACCTTGCAAAGTTGCCCGGTTGGGAACGCAAAATCCGCGTGCTCATGGACTGGACAATCGAGCTCTTTTTCCCTCGTGACATCGTTCAGACGATTGATGTGAAATGAGGAACCGGTCCATGCCAGAAACACAATCACGGATATCTCCGCAGTTCGGATCGAGCTTCTCCCCTCCGACCTCGATTGAACCTCTTCTCGGCTTTGCCCTGGGTACCTTTGGAGGTTTACTTCAGGGAATGGTGTTAAGGACCTCGCTCCTCTCAGGTGGACTTCTCGGCGCGGCTTTCGGACTTGCATTTGGATTGTTTTTTGCCCGGCGCGCAACCAGTCCTGGCGCAGGACTGATTTGGGGTTTGGGTTCTTCCTTCTTGCTCTGGATACTCACCGCTGGAGGCTTCTTTCACCTGGCGAGTGGCGCCAAACATTCAGCCATGATGTTCCAGGACGCCCAAGGACACTTCTCCGAACTCGTTGCCTATGTGCTTTGCCTTGGAATGCCCGTCGGGGTCGGATTGGGCATTCGGGGTGGATTCCGCGCGTCCAGTCCGGACAAAAGATTTGCCTGGGGCCGCGCCATAGTAGCTGGGGGTTTCGCTGGCACGCTCGGAGGTCTTATCTTTGGTAGGTGGGTATCCTCAGGAAACTACTATCCTCTCCTAGTGGGATTTGGAGAATTGAGCTCCCGTAATATGACGATTTCTTTGCATTTTGCCCTCGCTCTCTTGATCGGTATAACTTTCGGACTTCTCTTCCAGCGAGACGTTCGAGGGTACGGTTCATGCATGGGATGGGGGCTCGGATTTGGGATCTTCTGGTGGTTTTTTGGGCCTCTGACTCTCTTGCGGCTTGCTTCGGGATTACCGCTCGATTGGTCGGCGGAGCAAGGCGCTGCCGTGTTTGGCTCTCTGGTCGGACACATCCTGTATGGGCTGATTCTTGGTGTCGCCTACGCTACTATTGACAAGATTTGGGTTCGTTTGTTCATCCAGTCTGATCCACTCAATCGAGAAATCGAAAGTCCCGGCCTTCATGTCCTCCGCTCGCTGGGATGGGGCGCGGTCGCCGGCCTCATCGGCGGCCTCGCTTCCTTGCCGGTCATGATTGCCACTGGCGTCCTGCCAAAAGTCGCTGGCGTGGACACGAGCTTCGTAGGTTTTCGCGGCTTAGTTATTCATTTGTCCGTGAGCGCGTTAATCGGTATGACCTACGGAATGCTGTTTCGCAATGAGACTACAAGTTCAGGCTCCAGCATCGCATGGGGGTGGTTGTTTGGTTTGATCTGGTGGTATCTGGGACCGATGACCCTTATGCCGTTGTTACTGACGGGGGTTTGCGATTGGAGCGCGGGCGCCGCTTCCGCTCTGCTTCCATCCCTTCTGGGTCACTTGATTTATGGTGCCGTGACCGCATTGATCTTTTTTCTGTTTGATCACCGCTACACGCGTTCGCTTCTTCTTGATCCCCGAACCTCACCGCGGGAGTTGCGCCGTCTCCGCCCTGTGGGGACACCTGCGCCTGCCCTTTGGCTCTTTGCCCTTAGCCTGGGAGTTCTCCTCCCTATTCTACTGGGCTAGCCGCCGCACTCCACCTCTATCGAGAGAGTGTATCTTCGAGACTTATCCTGTTTTCGAAGATTTTTTCTCCGTTTTTCTCTTCTGGATGTTGCTTAGATAAGCGGGGGGCGACACGCGGTTTGGGATTACACTCCGGACATCGATACTGAAACATTTATGGAATGTTGTATTCTCCACGCTGACCGATCAGCTTTCAATCCAATGCTTGCTCGCGATGAACCTGAACACATAAATTTTGCTCGCCGAGTAAAAGACACGCCTGTGGGCGACGGTTCCCTAGACCGTTGTTGCAAATTCTTGAAGACCAAGCCCAATATTTCGACGACGTTAGCTTTTATAAGTGTGACACTGTCGAGACACCTCCCCACCAGAAGATCCATCTTGAGCCAAATAACACTG
>Ga0182018_10002494_pt1 | contig 18277 bp, 8 predicted proteins | sample 812P2MmetaG_FD_120490 | JGI IMG/M metagenome (GOLD analysis project Ga0182018, IMG submission 120490) | Permafrost microbial communities from Stordalen Mire, Sweden - 812P2M metaG | ecosystem: Environmental > Terrestrial > Soil > Wetlands > Permafrost | place: Sweden: Stordalen | collected... | reverse complement strand
ATAGCCAGTTGTATTTCGCCCTGGGACAGCGGGGCAGCGACGGCATGGGCGACATCCTGCCAACATTAATCGCGGTAGCAGAATCTGCAGCAGGCCAAGCCGCGGGGTAGAGTTGCAAGCCCTCTCGTTTGAGCCATTTCTTCCCCTCCACTTCTACAGCGACCACTGAAGGACCGTGTACGACCGTGCCGGCACCTCAAACTTACTCTTGCCTCCGGAAGCCGGCGGCGTCTGAAACGATTGTGGCGCAACTCGTCTTGGGGCGGCAAAGCTGTTCGAAGCCTTCAGGTCATCGCCGGTCAACAGAGACGCGGAGATCGCCCGGGCGGGTGCAGCATCTTCCCAAACCACCTCAACATCATGCGCTTTCGACAAATCGCGGTTCAGGATAAAGAGGGAAAGTTTGCCGTCGTTGCGATCCAACGAACCCGCCACGTCCACGTGCGCTACCTGGTCCAAGCCAGAAACCTCATACGTGGAAGATTCGACCAGCAGATTCAGCACCGCACCTTTGGCAAACTGTAGCGCCCAGCTGTATGGGTAGTAGATGGTCTGTTGGAACAAACCGTTCGCGTCCGTCATGATCGGAGCGATTACATTAACCAACTGGGCCAGGCAAGCGAGTTTCACCCGATCCGCGTTGCGCATCAGCGAATTGATAAGACCACCAACCAGGAGCGCATCTTCCAAGTTGTAGACTTCTTCGAGCAAATGCGGCGCTTCCTGTCTGTGACCATCGGCGGCATCCCCCCCTCGCGCGCGATACCAAACATTCCATTCATCGAAAGACAGCCACAACTTCTTGGGCGAGCGTTTGTGTCCGCGTACCAGATCGCAAACCGCGACCGTCTCCGCAATCTGACGCTCCATGCTCAGATTCATGGCGAGATATTTCGAAGTGTCATTGCCGGTTTCGCGGTCGTCGTTGCCAAAATAGCGGTGCAGAGAGAGACCATCTACGTACTGGTAACACTGTTCGAGAACTTCGCGATCCCATTCGAGATAAGTGGGCATGAGTGGGCCGCTTGAACCGCAGGCAATAAGCTTGAGAGAGGAATCGACGTATCGCATCTGTCGGGCGGCATCCGCCGCCTTCAGACCGTATTCCGTGGCGGACATATGTCCGATCTGCCAGGGGCCGTCCATTTCGTTGCCCAGGCACCAGTGTTGCACGTTGTAAGGATCAGGAATGCCGTGCTGGCGGCGCAGTTCGCTCCAGCGCGTTCCCTTCCCCACATTGCAGTACTCCACCAACGCGGCCGCGTCTTCCGGCGTGCCCGTACCCAGATTCAACCCCATCAGGGGTTCCGTACTAGCGGCTCTACACCAGGCGAGAAACTCGTTGGTCCCAAACTGATTCGACTCGATCGTGTCCCACGCCTTGTCGAGCGTGCGCGGTCGATTCTGTGGGGGCCCAACGCCATCGAGCCAGTTGTACCCGGAAACAAAATTCCCGCCAGGATAGCGAATGATCGGCACACCCAGTTGGCGAATTTCGTTGAGAACGTCTTTGCGGAATCCGTTGCCATCGGACAGCTTAGACCCGGGATCGTAGATTCCCTCATAAATGGCGCGCCCCAAGTGCTCCAGAAAAGAACCGAACAGGTTGCGGTCCAGTGGCGCGATGGTTCGTCTGGTATCAACATAAATGCGGGCGCCGGTCTTCGTGCTCGTCGGTGCGGCAGCCTGGAGAGGCCCCTCCGCGGCGAACCCGTGGGCGAAGCTGCCGAGAAGGGAGGTTGCGGAACACGCTATTCCCGCGTTGGAAACCTGCCTCAGGAACTGTCGTCTGGCGGAAGAAAATAGAGTCATCGCTCCCTCAATCGATAAGCCTGGCAACAACCTCGAATATTTCACGACCAGCACCGAACGGAACAACAAAACCGGCAGCCACGGGTCGTCGGAAAAAAGCCCCCGGTCTCAACGCGACATCAAATATTCCACGTCCTGCTCAATTTCCTTGATCGCAATCGGTGCGAGATTTCCTTCGCGCAATTTCTGATTTAGCTGCGGCAATTTGGTTTGCTTGAATGCGGTCCATTGCCCGATCCCTTCTTTGACCTGCTGGCTGGATTCCTTGTAGACAGCAATCGCCTGGGAAGGCACCGCGCGATCCCCTCCTTTGACAACACGCAGCGCAGCCGTCAGTTCAATATAACCGTCTTGCAGTCCTCCCGGTTGTTGTGGGGTGATCTCTTTGTTAGAGCGAATCTTTGCGATTTCCAATTGAGCGTCTGCCAGAGCGGGCTTGAGAGCTTCATGCTTCTCGTTAACCATCGGCTCAATGTCCGCCAATTGTTTCTCTACAGAATCGATCTCCGCCAGGACGCGTCGCGCTTCCCTGACTTCGGCGAAGATTTCCTGACCCAGTCGGAGCTGCTGCTGAAGTATCTCGGGAGTCGCGGGCGAACGCGGATCCATGATGATTTTCAGGGACTGACTCTGTGTCTGTCCGTCTACCGTCAGGCGGACTTGGTATATTCCCGGAATAGCTTTGGGGCCGCTGGGGTTACGGGATTCGGAGTCTTCATCCACCGCGGATTCTCCGGAACTGCGCCAAGTCAGATTCCAGACGAAGCGATGCATTCCCGGAGTTGTTTGCAGGGATTCTGGCTTAGGGAACCAGCGCTCCGCGATAGGCAGCGAGGGATGCTTCTCCGGAGGTTTAGCTTCGTGTTTAGCGTCGTGTTTAGCTTCGTGTTTATCCTCGGACGAGAATTTGCGCACGAGGTTCTTTTCCGAATCGAAAATTTCCAGTGTGATATTGCTGGCTGCAGACTTGAGGAAATAATCAATCATGGCGCCAGTGGGAGGGTTCTCGGCGGTTGGTTCCTCGGGCGGAAGCGGAGTGCCAGCGAAGGAATCGTTATCGATACGAAATCCTGGCGCGGGACCGTAGAGCCAGAATCCGCTGGCCTTCGCGGCTTCGGATGCCTGGCGCAGGGGTGTGATGTTGTCGAGAATCCAGAAGGAACGGCCGTGCGTCGCAATTACGAGATCCTCACCGTGAATGCTGAGATCGCGAACGGATGTGAGGGGGAGGTTGAGTTGCAGGGACTGCCAGTGGTCGCCGTCATCGAACGATACGTAAACTCCCCGCTCGGTTCCGGCAAAAAGCAGCGATCTACTCTCAGCACCTGTATCTTGCCGAATGCCACGTAGGAAAGAGTTGGCTTCAATGCCGTTCGTAATCAGTTGCCAACTGGCGCCATAGTCGCGGGTTCGATAAAGATAGGGCGTGCGATCGTCGAGCCGGCTGCGATCCACCGCGGCATACGCAACCGCAGGAACAAAGTGCGAAGCTTCGATAAACGAGATCTTGCTCCAGGCGCTGAGGCCCTGAGGGGTTACCTCTTTCCAGGTTTTCCCCCCATCGCGCGTGAGATGAACTAACCCGGTGTCGCTTCCTGCCCAGATCAGATTACGATCTAGAGCCGACGGCGCGATGGTGAACACGACGCCATATCCTCGCTGTTTCGCATTCTCAATCGTGGTTGGTCCGTTCGCTTTCTCTCCCGGCTGTTGGGTCGAACCGGTGAGATCAGGGCTGATGATCTGCCAGTGCAAGCCCCCATCTCCGGTCTTCATTACGTATTGCGTTCCGAGATAGAGCGTAGTGGAATCAGCCGGGGAAAAAATCAGAACTGGAGTCCAAGGATCCCGATACTTACGCTGATTAATCTCCGAACCAAATGTCAGCGCCGGCCACGGAGTAATATCCTGACTCAGTCCGGTCCGCTGGTTAAAGCGGTCAACGCTGCCGTAGGTTCCACTCAGATAGATAATGTTCGGATCCTTAGGATCGGGCGCCAGGTATCCGCTCTCGCTTCCGCCCGCGGGAAACCAATCGCGGGGCGTGATTTGGCCGTGGTCGGTGCGGCTTAGAACAGCGGCGCTTCCAGAATCTTGTTGCGCCCCGTAGACAACATAGGGGAACTGGTTGTCGGTGATTACGTGATAGAGCTGCGCCGTGGGCTGGTTGTACCACGTACTCCAGGTTTGGCCGCGGTCGAGGCTGATCGTAGTGCCCTGATCCGTGCCCAGAACCATGCTGGCAGAATTTCTGGGATCGATCCAAAGCTGGTGGTAATCGTCACCGCCAGGAGCGCCGCGGACAATCGAAATCGTCTTCCCTCCGTCTTCGGATCGGTAGAGAGCGACGTTTGGAACATAGATCACGTCGCTATTTTGTGGGTCGATGGTGATGCCGTTGAAATACCATGCGCGACTAGTAAGTCGCGGGTCGGCATTCTCGAGAACCCAAGTGTTGCCGCCATCATCAGAACGATAAAGGCCGGCCTTCTTTGCCTGAATGAGCGCGTAGACGCGCTTGCCGTCGGGCGCAACGTCTACGCCAATCCGTCCCCAATCGCCTTCGGGTAATCCATTGCCGTTGAGGCGGGTCCACGACTTGCCCGCATCTGGAGAGCGGTAGAGCCCACCGCCCGGGCCATCGATGGGAGCATAAGTGCTCCACGGAGGCCGATGCGTATTCCATGTGCCGGCAAACAAAATCTGCGGATTGCCGGAACACACCGCCAGATCGGAAACGCCAATTTCGGGGCCCGCATCGAGCGCCTTCGTCCAATGAATTCCTCCATCGACGGATTTGTAGACGCCACGTTGTTCGTTCGGACCATAAGCGTGACCGAGCGCTCCGACATAGATGACATTCGGATTCTGCGGATCAACCAGGATCCGGCTGATCTGCCGCGTGTCGTCCAAGCCAATGTGCGTCCAGGTAGCGCCGCCATCAGAACTTTTGTAGACGCCATCGCCGGAAGACAAATCGGAACGGATGTCGGACTCGCCGGTTCCCGCGTAGATGGTTTTGGGATCGGATGGCGCCACGGCGATGGCTCCGATTGAACCGATCGGTTGGCCATCAAAAATCGGAGTCCACTCGGTCCCGGCATCGCTGGTTTTCCAGATGCCACCGTTGACCGCGCCAAAATAAAACGTAGTAGAGTCGCCCGACACACCGGTCACGGCGACCGCCCGGCCGCCACGGAATGGTCCAATCAGTCGCCATTTAAGCCCGTTGACCAGTTCGGACGGTACAGACTGGGCAACCGCCGCCGCAGATGGCAAAAGGAGAAAGAGCGTGATAACGATACTGCGATGGAAACACGACCTGAATTTTCGCAACTGGCCATCCCTCATTGGATAGCCAGTCTACCGGAATCGGGTGCCGTTCTTGAAGCGGTTGTATTTTTGGCTAACCCCGAAGATTGCACCCTGCGCGCCCGCATTCGCGATCAGCTAACCTCGCGTTTCGGGCGTAACGCGCAAAAAGCAAGCGCCGCACGGCAAGCCACTAACAACAAAACCCCAAAGCGCCTCGGCTTGCTTCAGACCCAAACCGAGAAGTTACGTACCGATTTTCGTGACTTGCGCCGGCAGCGGAGCACCCAACGCTGCCGCCACTTGAGTGCCGATCGGAGATCCGAGCCCCGTGCAAGCGTCCCATCCAGGGCCGGCTGAATAGGCGCCGTTGTTGCCCGAAGTGATGTCATTAAGATCTTTCGCCTTTTTCGAGGCCGGATAGAGCAATGGATTGATAAAGCCAACTGGTTTTCCAATGCTCTGGTTGATGAGCGCGATCAATCCGGCCCAGAGCGGAGCCACGGCGCTGGTGCCCCCGATGACATCCGATTGCCCATCGACCAAAGTTACGTAGCCAGTGGTTGGATCGGCATCGCCGGCCACGTCGGGAACTCCTCGACCAACATTGTGATTTGCATTGGCGGAGGGCGGCACTCCGGCCCCGTTCTGCCAACTGGGAAGCGGAAACACGTCACTGATTCCGCCTCCGGTTGCGCCTTCGTTATTTGCGAGTTCGTCCCACACAGTTTCACTGGTGATGGTGTTGCCCGAGGCCACCAACTCAGTGCCTCCACATGCCAGGACATTAGGACTCGATGCCGGGAAATCCACGTGGTTCAGGCCATCCGTCACACCGTCGGTCGAGCCGTCGTCTCCCGCCGCCACACAAACAGTCACACCCATCGCCGCCGCAGACTGGAATGCCTCATCCATCGACGTCATGGCCTGCTGTGTCCAGGAAGATTCGGGACCACCCCAACTGATGGAAACTACAGACGGGTTATTGGTGCTGTCGTGCACCGCGGTTGTGACTGCATTCAGAAAGCCGGCGTCCGTGTTCTCCGCAAAGTAAGCGACGATCTTTACGCCGGGCGCGATCGAGCCGGCCACTTCGATGTCCAACATCACTTCGCCATCTGGCCCGTTTGGGTCTCCGGTTGGATTGTTGCTGCCATTGCCCACTGATACCGCCGACACCGTGGGAGTCTTGGTCAGCTTGAGTTGTTTCCAGTAATTGCTCAGATCCGTAGGGTTGTACCCGCCGCCCAACTCGATCAGAGCGATACATTCTCCGGCTCCGTCCACACCTGTGGGAAAGTCGTAAAGCGCGGCGACTTGTATCGGTGTGTAGGAAAGGTCTACGGCAGCGGCACGGGCGCCGGCGGTCCCACGCCGCCTACGAAAATGGGGTTTAGCCTGAGGGCGATTATCCAGGCCAAAGACACCCTCAATCACGTCAATCAGTTCCGCAGGAAGCTGCACCGGTCCAGTACGCCCGCGATACCTGCCGCTGGGATGCTCGTATTCCTTCAATTCGACCCCAAACGCTTCGTTCATTGCCGCAACCGTTCCGGAAAGAATGACCGTCCGACGGCCCGGGCTCTTCTCCTTTACCGTGAGTCGATGCTCCCGCGCAAAAGATTCGACCAGAGCAATGTCCTTAGGATCAGCGCCATGGCGTTGTTCGAATTCCTTGCGACTCAAATTCGCGCGTTGCTCGATCGGCTTGGTGAAGGCATCGGCGCTGCTAATCGGCTTCTTTCCTGCTCGAGATCGCAAACGAATTGTCACGTCGACGGTTTCACTAGGATCCGCTGGACCTATTTCTCGCGCTCCTTCCAATGGAGCGCGCTCGCTACCGGCAAGTGGAAGAGGTGTTTTCGGAGCAGACATGGTTCTCCTTTCGTCGGAGCCGAGCCGAATGTGAAGATAAGCATGGCGGCGTTGCCACGGGAGTTTTCGCGGAACTCCATCCGGGGAAAGGAGCCGGGCCCTGTGCAATCTCCAAGTCGGTGCTGGCGGGTTAGATAGTTGGAAACTAGCAGCGGACCGCCATCAACGCAAGCGGTTTCTTGCATTCGTTACGAAACACGAACACGGCGCGCGGCGGTAAGTTCGCAAGACCTTGGCGCGGCGATTGCTCTCCCTGGTGGCCTTGAAATTCGCCGCTACGAACACTTGATCGGCGCCCCAAACGTCGATCTTAATTTTGATCTTAACCCGGGCAGACAAAGCTTGCTTTTCACTTGGCTTCGCCGATCTCTGAGTATGCAGGATTGCCCAACTTCTGGCGTACCGCAAGACCGAGTTCGGCTGCTCCCGAAAACCCGCCGCGCCAGGCCTTGATCACATGCCCCTCCGGCGAAAGGAACAGCAGCAGAGACGCTTCCGATGTATTTCGATCCGTAACCGGTGCGGCTACAAACGCAGCGGTGTCGAAGTCGAGATCCGAGATTGCATTGCCCAGAGACCCTTTTTCCGAAGCGCTCTCTGGCCCCCGACGCAGCGCAATCACTGTCTCCAGTCCATTGCCATGAAACTGGGCCGCAAGACTCTTGAGGATCGTCAATTGTCTGCGAGTCGTCTCATTCAGCAAATGATCGGCGTCAAGCTTCCCCGATAGCACGGCATACATTGTCCAGTTGCCGCGCAACTGCTGATGCAACCTAGCTTCGCCCTCAACCCCCACCAGTGGCTTTGAGAGCAGATCGCGATAGGCGGCGTCTAGCTCGTGTGTCTCGACGCTGGATTTCGGCCAAAACATCAAGTCTATATTTGTCGTAGCAACCTGCCGAAAAGTGCTTCCGGCGTCCTGACCACTGTGTGCCTGATAGTCCGCGAAGCCCTGAAACATGCGGCTCCCATAACTCCACCTTCCATCCAAAGCGCCATCATGAGAGTAAAGACCGTACTGGTTTCCTTCGAAGTGAAGAGACTGGTCACTTGTAGTCATCCATGGCGACGTCGAATAAATCCGATTGTTGCGGAAAATTCCATTTTCTCCCTGAAAGGCAGCGTCGTTGATTACTGCCGGAGCAGTTCCTGGAGGATTCCAGTAGATCGCGTTGTCTTCCACCACCAGGCCATCCAGCTTCCCGTCATTCCAGGTATGCAAAAAGATAGCTCCTTGAAACTGCGCCATTCGGGGACTGCGTGCATTGTTCAGGCACGTGTTGCCGCGAACTTCGCTGTGATGGGTAACAAATCCGGCCGCGAAGACCGCAATGCAGTATCCCTGTGTGTCGTGTCCGTAATTGTCGACAACAGAGTTATTCGTGTTGCCGTAGTCGATGTCAAATGCTCCTCCATCCACGCCCGGGCTGTCTGTCAGGAACGCCTCATTCTGTTCCACAACGCAGTCTCGACACATCCAGGTCCAGATTGCATTCGGAGTTCCCATGCTCTCGGTGGCCTGCATTCCGGTATGCCACGCCACATTCGACCCGATGCGGCCATCGCGCACACGGAACAGCACAATTCCGTCTCCTTGCACATCGTGCACGACGGAGTTACGAATCGTAACATGGGTGCTCCAGGTGCTCTCCGGCGGCCACCCAAAATTGCCACCGCCTACCATGAGGCCAACCCATTCCCGCGTGTTGTAGGCGGTCACGCCATCCACCAGCACATCGTCGAAACGCTGATCGACACTCCCGGGAGAGATCACGACCAGCCCGCTCTCCTTATTCTTCATTTCCGCGCCACCAACGTTGTGTACCAAAAGATTTGCCAGGTGGATGTGATGAAGAACGCCTTGGTCTCCGCTGATAAACACGCCGAACTTGTTGGCCCCAGAAAGATCAAGGGAGTCGATGTCCCAATACTCCTGGTTGAACAACTTCATTGCAGCGTCGCTTTCAGGGTCCGCAACAATCTTCGGCCGCTGGCCTGTGCCGTAAGCGGTCATTCGAATGGGAACGGAATCCGAACCGCTGCCCTTGGGCCACAGTATTCCGCGGCACACGCTGCCACGCTTGAAGCGCAGCTCGTCCCCAGCGGCGAATGCATGTCCGTTCACTTGCTGCAGCATGGTCCAGGGTGAATCGGCAGAACGGCCATCGTTTTTCTGAACATCGTTCTTCTGAGCATCGCTGCCGCACTCCACGAAGTAAATCGCTCCGCGAGATGCAGCTTGGGCCGCGGAACAGGATATTGCGCAGAAGAGCATGCAAACAATGCCGATGCCGGGCGACCGCATATGAAGAAAAGCTCGAAACGATGGGTATGACATATTTTGTGGTGACTGATGGCAGTGACTGAGCGCGCCCGAGCCTCTCTTGAAGAATTCTTTCTGCAGGCGCAAAGCTTGTGCAGGATCCCCAAAATTTCCGCAGGCTTGCGAAAAACTCATACCCGGTTCACTGCCCGGTGATCCCCGGCCAATCATCTGTCCGGAACGGCGAGGCCGGCAAGCCGTCTCGGTTGAACAGATTGCACAGCGGGCTGTCTGCCCAGGCGTAGCGCACCCCCAACGGGCTGGGCACTTCTCGACTGGAAACGACCACCGAATCACCCTCCATGCGGGCCTCGGCCCAATGGAATTTTCGATCCGCCCCGGCTATCGCAAACCCGCGCAACTCTCCGCCGCCCTGCGCTTCCAGGCCCGAGCCCAGGTGAGAAAAGCGTACACGGATCGCGCTGCCCTCGATCCCCATGGACTCATACAAAGGTCCCGAATACTCGATCGGCTGCTGATATACGGTTCCCTCCGCCCACAACGCGAGCCGCTCCCCAACTTCCAGCTTTCGGTGCGGGTGAAGATCCTTCGGATCGCCGACATCGATCGTGACCGCCATCCCGGTCCTCGGGACGTGCTGAAGCGTCATCAGTTGCGCCTCGCGCAGTTCGGCCCACGCCGATTCACCTGGATCGTCGGGCGTGGCTCCATGATTGGGCAACTGCACGATCAGGAATTCCAGATCATTCTGGTGTGAGGCGTCACGCCAGCTGTTGATCAGCGCGGGAAGCAGCTTTCGATACTGCCTGGCCTTGAGCGCGTTGCTTTCTCCCTGGTACCAGAGCACGCCCCGGAAAGCAGACGGGAGCAGAGGGGTGATCATTCCTTGGTAAAGGCCGGAGACGGGAATGGGCGCATATTCCAAAGTTGTTAGGCTTTCGATAGTGAATCCCGAGAGTGCGTTCTGAGTAAAGGGCAGCGTAACCCCCCAGCCTTCCTGGTGGAGGTCGCGGAACATCACCGTAACCGGCTGCCAGTCGGGGGTTGCTTTGATCACCGGCGTGGCGTAATCGTCCCAGTCGGTAACGCTGGGTTGCTTCGATCGAAAACGAAAGGAACCATCTCCTCGCGCCCAAAATCGGATGCCGGCAAAAGGGCTGAGATCGATCGCCGCGCCATCCAAGTTATATTTGGCGGTGAGAGTAGAATCTTCGGTCCCATCGAGTCTCCCGGAGACGCGAACCGCGAACCCGCTGGCTCCTCGCCCCGGAGATGCGAGCTCGAAGAGAGCATCCGGTGAGTCCGCCCAGCCATAAGAAAACCACCCGCCCGTCGAGATTCGCGCAGTTCCATCATCGAAGTTTGCCAGCATTTTGCTCGGGGAACCGACCATCAGAGGGATCAGCTCGAAGTCATCGAATTCGATTTTGAAAGGGAGCGCAGTCTCGGCAAACTTTTTCTCATCAGCCGTCGCGCGCTTCCCTTTTTCGAGAACGGGCGCTAAGTCCGCATCGGCTTGCAAGGCTTCCGGAGCGACCCAATCCTCGATCGCAGTGCCGGGCCATGCGCTCTCGATGACGCCGACGGGAACATTCAATTTGCGATGGATTTCACGGGCAAAGAAATACGCGACTGCGGAAAAGCTCTTGGCATTGTCGGGAGTGCAAATCTGCCAACGGGCCGGCAGCGTATTTTCCTGCGGGGATAAGGCGATCTTCCTGGGCACGGTGAATAGTCTGATCTGCGGGTAATCTGCCTCGGGGACTTCCGTGACAGCGCCCTCGGCACCCTCCAGGGCAAAAGTCATGTTCGATTGACCGGAGGCGATCCAAACCTCACCGATCATTACATCCTTTATGACAATCTGTTTTTTCCCCTGAACGGTGAGGGTAAACGGACCTCCGGCCGGCAATGCCAGAAGATTAACGCTCCAGTCGCGTGCCGCGTCGGCAGTTGTCGTGACGGCGTGGCCGACCAGGCTCACAGCAATGCCTTCACCTGCGTCAGCCTTACCCCAGATGTGAATCTGACGGCCCTGTTGCAGGACCATGTGATCGCTGATGAATGTCGGCAGGACGGGATCCGCCCAGCATTGCAATCCCCACGTGAAAAAGTACAGGCCCACAGCAAAACCGACCCATACTTGCAGCCGACAGTTTCGCGCTCCGCTGTGCCTCACCGCTCCTCGATGACGAATTGATGATGACGAATCAATCCCATGGTCTCGATCAGTTATAAGCACTCCGATCCATGACCGCAACTCGCCGAACCCACGGGGGAAGCGCGCGACACCGTCCGCTCGCCGCAAGATGTGTACGCTCTCAGAAAATAAACTTCGCCGCGACCTGAATGATGCGCATATTTCCATAGGTGCGCGTGATGGACCCGAAAGTCGTGCTCGTGGCCAAATCGGCATTCGGATTCGAAAAGTGAGGCGTGTTGGTCGCATTAAAGAACTCGAAACGGGTTTGCAGCTTTGCGCTTTCGGTGATGGCGAAGTCTTTAAAGAGCGAGATATCCGCATTTACATAGCCCGGCCCGGTCAGGATGTTTCGGGACGTGTCGCCCGGAATACACTCACCCCCGGTGGGGGCAACGAAGGCCTTCGTGTTGAAATACTCAGCCAGGGTGCGCTCTCCTTTGGAAATGGTTGGATCTCCAACCAGGTTCGGCCGCATTCCGGGGCAGGCAACGATGCCGCTGGCGGTCGTGACGTTGACCGGAGTGCCAGTTCGCATTCCCAGGATGCCATTGAGTTGCCATCCCCCCAACATCAACTCCTCCGGACGTCCCCAATTGCCGAAGAACTTTTGACCACGCCCGACCGGCAGGTGATACAGTCCACTGAAGTTGAACGAGTGCCGGACATCGAAGTCAGAAGACGCAATCTCCGCATTCAGATCATAAGCATTCTGCGGATAGTCGCTATTGATGTGGCCGAGATCAAAGGGAGCCGGGCCATTGTCCATGGCGTGCGAGTACGTCCAGTTGGCCAAGAAGTTAAGGTTCTGCGATACGCGTTTCGTGACTTTCACCTGCAGCGAGTTGTATTCGCTCCAGCCAAAATCTGTAAGGCCCTGAATCTGACCCAGGTTCGCGTCGATAAGGCCGTCGGCTTGTTTTGCCAGGTTGATGTTAAGATCGCCAACTTCGTAAGAGAGCTGGTGACCTCGCGAAGCCACAAGCGCAGCCTCAACCGTGAAATTCGATCCCACCTCGCGCTGCACGGCAACATTGAAACTCTCCGAATAGCCGGTCTTTATATTGGGGTTCACATAGTATGTAGTCTCGGAGTTTCCATTGGGGATCAGGGGAGGCTTCGCAGACAGCAAGGACGCGGGAATGCTGCTGGCACCGGAAGGAATCGGTGGGGTTGATATCCGCGGCAGGCCCTGATCAATCTGATAGAAGTAGCTGCCATCGCATGCGCTTCCGCTGCAGGGCCCATCGTAGGGAATGTTGTTCCACGCCTGCTGGATCGCAAACGGCAGATTCTTTGTCAGCAGATCCTCGCGCGCGTCATTTTCCGGCGAATAGAAAAGTCCCCAGCCTCCGCGCAATACAGTCCTCGGATTGATTTGAAATGCAATACCAAAACGCGGCGCAAACTGGTTCCAGCGCGCGTTTACCAGACTCCGCGAATTGCCGCCGCGACCTGCCAGCAGGATTTGCCCGCCGACAGAGGGGTTTCCTGGGTTCGGAAGATAGTTTGAGGCGTAATTATGCTGTTCCGTGTAGGGCGCCTGGAACTCGTAGCGGAGGCCATAATTTAGCGTCAAGCGGGGCGTAAGCTTCAACGTGTCCTGCGCGTAGTAATCCATCTCCCAACTGTGCGTGTAAGGATTGGTGAGCTGCAGCCCCATGTAGTTGTCCAGAGGCAGTCCCAGCAGCAGGTCGGCAACATCGTTGCCGCCGGTGCCGTAAAGAGTGGCGCCGCTGAAATCATCCAACGGACTGGTATAACTCCAGTCGCTGGTCATCGAAAGATAGGCCCCGCCGTAATATTGGAAGCCAGTCGGAAACAGAGAGAAGTTCGGATTCGACTCTAACCGCCGAAAATCTGCGCCAAACTTAAATTCGTGCTTCCCCACTCCGCTGAGGATCAGATTGTCCGCCAGCTGCCAGTTCCGGTCCTTGAAATAGAGCGGCTTATAGGTCGAGCCGCCGGTCAGATATCCGGCCCCCAGATAGATGTAGGGGTACGCGTCGGTCGCGGGGAATCCCGGCACAGCGATGTTGCCCATCCCAAACTGCGTGCTGTAATCGTGCCCATCGAGCAGGCTGTACTGGGCCAGGTTGTAGCGCGTATAGCCCAATCGAAGTTCGTTGATGAAGCGGGTGTTGAACAGGTGAGTTTCCGTGATGGAATACTCCTGATCGCCATTAACCTGATTGTTGGCTTGGTCCGCATCGCCAGCTCCTGGCACCGGCGTCGCACCGTGGAATGGGTCGGTGACCAACTGATCGCCGTCGTTGTAATGAAAGACCGCCGAGACTCGGTCTTTGCCGGAAAAATTCTGATCCAAACGCGCGTCGGCGGTTTTCGCATGCTGATCGGTCGGCGAATGAACCGCGAAGTTGTTGTACCAGCCGTTGTGCGTGCCGACCAGGTTCGGCTTGGGGAAGAAGTTGAGCAGCGTGTTCACGCCGGCCTGGCTGACGCGGTCCGGGGGGATGACGTTGAGAACTCCGTTATACGAAATCTGCTGAAAGCATCCTCCGTAACAGGCGGAGGACACCGCCGGATCGTAGATGGGGATCTGTTTGCCGCTGTCCGGGTCCACCAGTCCCGTCAGGTCAACCGAGCCATCGGGATTGATCTTGATCTGGCTGATCGGCGGCACCGCATACACGTAGTCATACGCGTTGGCGTTGTACAGTCCCTCATACGAAACAAAAAAGAATGTCTTGTCCTTAATGATCGGGCCGCCGAAGGTTCCGCCATAGTTGTGCTGCTTGTAGATCGAAGGCGGAACGTAGTCGCCATCGAAGCCGTAGGACTTCGCAGTCGTAAAGTTCGGGCGGAAGAATTCGTAGGCGCTGCCGTGCCATTTGTTGGTGCCAGATTTGGTCTGAATCGAGACTACGCCACCTGCCGATCGCCCGAACTCGGCGTCGTATCCCGAAGTTGAGACCTTGAACTCCTCCACCGAATCCACACTGGGAACGGCAGCAATATCTCCACTGCGGTTGGTGGTGGCTTCGACGCCATCAATCTGGATGGAGTTGGCGTACTCGCGCTGGCCTCCAATGGAATAGCTGAAACTATTAATGCTTCCGCCCGCACTGGTAACACCCGCTGAGAGTCCGACCAGGCTGGTAAAATTGCGGCCGAGCAGCGGCAGATCGAGAATGTCGTGCGACTGAATCACGTCTCCGGTTTCGGCGCCCTCGGTCTGCAGCATCGTGGGCGCGGCATTGACCGTTTCGACCGTGGCCACGGCCCCCACCTTTAGGTGAAAATTGACCAATTGCTTCTGATCGATCACGATGCGAACGCCTTTAACGGCGGGGCTATCGAACCCTTCCTTCTCGACGCTTAGGTTATAGACACCCGGGGGCAGGTTGAACACGGCATAGTTTCCCTGACCATCGGACTTACCGTGATAGCTCACTCCCGTGGCTTGATTGAGGGCGGTCACATCGGCGTCGACGACCACCGCACCGGATTGGTCGGTAATCTGGCCATAGATAGATCCGGTCGTCGACTGCGCTCTAGCGTTGGAGCCTAGGACTAGCAGGAGGAGCACGACATTCAATGACAACCGGGCAGCCTGTAAAATTCTGCTCGACATCCGTCTGAGAGCAACCGCAGTCCCTGCGGTGCAACGAGTAGCGCCTGCTGGAGAACAGAATCCGTTTGGCATAGTCCCCTCCCAAATGTCTTGTAACTCGCTCCAAACCCCAAAACTTCTTCGTTCGAACTTCGTTTTGTTTACGGCCAAATTTCGCCATTACTTCTTTCTCAACTGCACCTCTACCAGCCCCACCGATCCGGGCGTCGTGTTGATCCCGTTTCCATCGGGCTGCATGCCCGAGACTTTTTCATTCGCTGTGTAGAACAGCGTGAACGAATCCTTCGCTTCCGAAATCAGTCCCAGCGGCGTGCGGACCTCAGTCGCCCATACCCCCTTGCCTTCCTGCACCAACAAATGCTGGCCGGGGGACCAATGAATACCGTCCGATGAAAATGTGTAGCCGATCGCATTCGCTGCGTCCGTGTCGTAGACGGCGACGTAGGTTCCGTCGTCCAGTTTTGTAACAATCGGATTCTCGATGAACCGTTCCTCCACGGTCAGCGGGTTACGATCGGTGCAGCGCACCCAGGGTCCGGCCAGTTCCGAGGCCTTCGCCAGGCCCACTTGCCACAGAGAAATGGGAATCTTCTCTGTATGGGCGCTGCCATACAGCGCATACCACTGGTCTCCAACTTTGTAGGGAAAAAACGAATCCGTGCCCTGCAAGCCTTCCCATGAGTCCGAGTCGCGACCCCGCTGGAGGATAACCCCGACGTCGGTGTAGGGGCCTCCAATTCCTTCCACGCCCGGAGTGTCGGACACGGCGCGCCATATTCTTCCTTCGTGGTTGGTCAACCACTGCTGCGAAGTATCGGGAGCCGCCTGATAGGCAACATAAAAAAGGTTCCAGCGATTGTCGGCGGGATCGTAGACGGGCAAGGGAGACCACAACGCGGCGCGCGGATCTTTCCCGCTGAAGTCGCCGCTCGATTCGGCCAGTGTCGCCAGCCGCTTCCAATGCAGTCGATCCTGACTGACCCAATGCGCCAACCTCATCTTGACCCAATGCGGATCCCCCATCATTTCTGACGTAAATAAATGGTAAGTACCGTTCAGCTTGAGGACTCTACCCCCTTCGAACCCGTATTTGTTCCCTTTGGCGCCCGCCGATTTGACGGTCAAAATCGCACTCTGGAATCGCTTCGTCGCCACCAATTCCGCAGTTTGCCCCGCGACCGAACCGCTGAGCATCCAGAAAGAGGAACCAAACAGCGAGCTCAGAAGCAGTCTGTTGCAGACCCTCGCAAATCTCGGCGTGCCCTGCACGGGATGCTTGTAGTCTCGTATGGCATTCCTAAACAAGGTAATTGAGGTTATGGTGGAGGTTAACCGTACGATTTTGGGGTCGATTTGACCCCGCGAAGTGCCAGCGCGTGGTTTGAGGGACAAACTCCGTCGAACCCCGCCCAAATAAATGGGCTTGGATCAAGCACTGTAGGTTCGATCGCCCCGCGATCAGCGGGTTAATGCGTGCGGCTGACTGAATGAGTGATCTCAGAAACTCCTCGCATTCAAGAACATAACTGCAATTAACGGCTCAAATAACGGTTATTCCTGCCCGCCATGGCGCCGATCTTCCGCATTGACCTACGCCAATGGCCAGTGCTATCGTGCGACCTGAACGAAGAAACGTCGCCAGCGGAGCGCGTTTGTCTGCCGCAACTGTCACAATCCCAAGGTGACATCTGTTCACACTTCCGTAGCCTCCTCCATCTCGCTGTTCGAGAAGCGCGAAGAACTGCGCCGCGTCCTGGAGAGCAAATACTTCGCGAACTCTCCGAAAAAGACCCGCTTTCTCGAATTTGTGTCTGAACAAGCCTTCCTGGGCAACGGAGACAAGCTCAACGAATATCTGATTGGGGTCGAGGTCTACGATCGGGGCGTCGATTTCAATGCGCAAAAGGATCCGATTGTGCGGGTGCAAGCGCACGAGATTCGCAGACTGCTCAACAAATATTATGAGGAGGAAGGTCGCGGGGGTCTGATCCGCCTCGACCTGCCCTCCGGTCATTACGTCCCAGTGTTCCGCCGCAGCACGTCCGATGAATCTGCTGCGGACCCGTCAGCTTTGATCGAGGGCCCGAACGGGCGCGCGCCCAAGCGCCTGCATCTTTCCGTCACGTTGGTTTTGGGTGCTCTGTGCCTCGCGCTTGCTTCTCTCCTTATTCTTGATTACTGGAAAGGTGCACGCACCGCGCCGCCCAGAGAGCAAGTCACCAGCTTGCCAGACGGCCTGGAGTGGTTCTGGCGTCCGTTCCTGCTCCCGGCCGATGCACCGCTGATCACGATTCCAAATCATCCGTTATTGCGCGCCGCTCACGATGGGGACAGCTCGCAGACTCTGGCCGAAGGTCACGAGATCCCAAAAGCGAGTCTGCCGGAATTCCGCGACACAATTCATTTCCGCGAATTGAAGCGCTTTCTGTTCGTTCCCAGCCTCACCGATTTCACTTCCGTCGGCGAAACCCTGGGAGTGGTCAACTTGTGCAAGATGTTCGCCAGCGTTGGCCAGGGTTGCCGCGTGCAACCTTCCCGCCTGGTCAATTTCGAGGAAATCAAGGGAGACAACGCGATTCTGCTTGGGGGTAATCAGTCCTGGAGCGGCAGAGTCTTCCTCAACGTGCAGGGATTCCAATTCCACAGTGGCGTGATTCTAAACCGCAATCCTCAGCCCGGGGAAAAGGAAGTATACAAGCCCGAGTTCGATCCCGTAACCAACCAGTTGAGGCGAGACTATGCGGTGGTGCTGATGCTGCCGAACGAAAGAAAGGAAAAACGCGTTCTTTTGATTTATGGCATTTACACGCAGGGTTCTCAGGCTGCAATCGAGTACCTCACCAACCCGGAGCGCATGGTGGAACTGCGGAAAGCGCTGCTTGATTTGGCTCCCGACCACAGGACCATACCAGCTAGTTTTCAGGTTCTGCTCACCACGACGGTCGAGAATTCCGTCCCGGGAAAATCCTCACTGGTTGCCATCCGAATCATTTCCAGCTGAATGGTTGCGTTTCAGAGATCCACTAGAAATGTTACTGCCGGGCGGGAAAAGCAGCCAACATCGTGAAAGCGTCGCTCCTATCCCCAAGAAAATCAGGCAACTCACCACGGCGCTCGCCAAGATAAGTGAAATCTCAAGTCGAGACCGTCTACAGCAGAGGCTTCTTCGCTGTTTTCTCCTTTTCGTAAACCATTGTTT
>Ga0182018_10002493_pt1 | contig 18286 bp, 12 predicted proteins | sample 812P2MmetaG_FD_120490 | JGI IMG/M metagenome (GOLD analysis project Ga0182018, IMG submission 120490) | Permafrost microbial communities from Stordalen Mire, Sweden - 812P2M metaG | ecosystem: Environmental > Terrestrial > Soil > Wetlands > Permafrost | place: Sweden: Stordalen | collected... | reverse complement strand
CGATAGATCGGGAGCACACGCAACGCGGCATAGCCGAGCGCGACAGAAGCTGCGAACGCTGCAAGGCGGGCAAGGTACATCAAGCCGAGGGGACCTATTCGCAGATGCCGGCCGAAAAACACTGCAATCGTTTGTGGCAAATAACCCGCTGGCGGATAAACGACGGTGTGAGGAAAAGCGTGATAGACCCGTGGCGCGCGACCCCAGTCAACAAAGACGGGATGCGACAGGCGCTCGAAGAGGCGGTAACTCATCTTCGTCTCGTAATGAAAAGGAATTCCCTCGGTATTCGTCACGTCGATCGCCGGCTGCGGGAGCTCGCCGCCAGCCTCGTTGCCAAGCTTTTCCCCTATCAGAGTACCTTCGCTGAGCTGAAAGACGCGAAAGAAGTGGTCGTTTTCATCCGCCGCCTGAAAGGGAGCGTTGGCGACCAATACGGCCAAACCGAACGAACACGCCAAAACGAGAAAGAGGATTTCGGGCTTAAGGCGTTCTATTGCGGTCCGCAGACATGACAAAAGGAATGGGAACTTCATTCGAGGCAAACCGAATTTGTGAGCGCGGCGAGCCAACGCGTTCGGAAGCTTGATCCGAAAGCTTTAGGTGAGCGGGTATGCATGACGGCTTTGCATGCGCTCGCTTCAGCTCATTGCTGGTTGGCGGCAAACATCCTCCTCAATGATACCGTTATTCAACCTTCAAGGCTAGCGCGGCGCCGAGGGGTGACTCCGGCGGGCGATCAAGCGCACAACGAATTCTTCCTTCAACGCAGTGTAGGCGTCTCTGTCGGGCGTACTGCTGGCGGCACCGATCTTCAGGGCCTCGTATTCGGCCCTCAGCTGGCGCGAGTGCCTCAAGCGGTCCCGAAATGTCAGGTAATTGTGCCAGCGTTCGGATCTGAGCTCCATGACGTGCAGGTAGAAGGTTCGCCGCTCGTCGGGGCCCTTCGCGAAAAAATATTCACCACGGCCCTCGCGGTCTCCAAAATAGGTATAATCGTCGACAGCGAGAAGCTGCGGCCACCAACGGATCTGTTCGATCGTCTCGACGGCAATCGCCATGTCGATGACTGGCTTCGCCACCAGTCCCGAAACTGCGGTGCTGCCAACGTGCTCAATAATGATTCCCGGGGTATTCAGGGTCACAGTCAGCCGTCGCTTTTCGTCCGCGAAAGCCTTTGCCCACCCCTTCTGGTGAGGAACCAACCGGATGGTGCCGCGCTTGAGGCCGAGAATCATACCCAAGTTTCTTGAGAGAGGAGCCGATTCCTCAAGCCACAAAAGACATTGGGGCATCACGTGCTGCGGGCTCGCGCGGCGGCGCGACCCATCTCGAAGCCGCTAATTCAGAAACATCGCCTCGTTCGTCTGGAAGAGCCCGTGAGCGAGCTTGGTCCACGCGTCGAGCGGGGCCCGGCTCTTGAACGCCGCGGCTCCCGGCTCAATCTGGGGCGCGTTCTTTCGCCTCAGGTTCTGCATGGAATTTTCGGCCATCTGGGCCTGGCGCTGCGCCACTTCCGAGGCCTTCTCGGACTGGGCGGTCGCCGCCACCTCGGTCGACGTGCCGCCCGGGTTCGCCTCGACGTAGTGCAGGCAGAGCTCGGTCTCCTGGGGCGTCGGCGGCCGCTGGAACAGCGAGATGTAGAGGGACGCCACCCGCAGCTCATCCGTGGTCATGCCCAGGAATTCGGGCGTGTGCACGAGTTTCCTCGCGGTCTCGATGACGAGCGGGCTGTTCATCAGGAAGAGCTGCTGCTGGGGCACCTGGGTGAGAAAGCGCTTGCCGGTCGGAACGCTCGGGTTCGGAAAATTGAACTGGGTCAGGATCTCGGCGGGGTTGCGCCGGTCGATGAAGGCATAGACGGCGCGCCGCGTCGCGAATCCCTCGCTCCCGATCGGCACGGGGCGGCCGCCCATGGTCAGGTCGATCGTGCCCGCGATCGCGAGGATGGAATCGTGCATCTGCTCGAAATCGAGCTGCCGGATGTTGTACCGCCACTGGAGCTTGTTGTCAGGATCGGTCTCGGCGTACTTCGGATTGTCCGTGCTCGCCTCCTGGTAGACGCAGCTGAGCATGATCATCCGCTGCAGCTTCTTGATCGACCAGCCGTCCTCGACAAAGCGCGAGGAAAGGTAGTCGAGGAGCTCGGGGTTGGTGGGCGGCGCCGACTGGTTGCCGAGATCGTCGGGCGTCGAGACAAAGCCGGTTCCAAAATGCTGCTGCCACACACGGTTCACGAGGACCCGCGCCGTCATCGGGTTGGCGGGGCTCGCGATCGCGCGGGCGAGCTCCATCCGGCCGCTTCCATGCGTGAATGGGATCGGATGCTTCGGGTCGGGCGAAAGGATGCCGAGGAAATGCCGGGTGACCACGGGACCCTTGTTCTGCGCCTCTCCCCTGAGGAGGATGGGATAGTCCCTGGGGGCCCTCACGTCGACGAGGACGTCGGCCTTGGGCGGCGCCGCGGGGCTTTCCTCGAGGTCGGCAATCTCCTTGTTCGCTTGAAACACCTGCTTCAGGAGTTCGCGCCTTCTCTGCTGGCGCTCGTCCTGCGGCAAGCCGGAGCGGCGCAATCCGAGAATCTCCGTCTCCACGGCCGTCTTTTGCTGGTCCGCAGCCTGCATCTTCGTAAGGTAGTCCACCAGTTCAGGAGTCTTCGGAACCGGGTGCAGCCAGGCTTCCTCCTTGGGCTCGACGGAGTTCGCGAAGACGTCGTAGAGTGAATAATAGTCCGCCGTCGGGATGGGGTCGAACTTGTGGTCGTGGCAGCGGGCGCACGACACGGTGAGACCGAGGAAGGCCTTGGTCGTCACGTCGATGCGGTCGTTGATGATGTCGTTCTGGCTGTTCTCGAACCGGTTGCCCAGGGTCAGGAAGCCGAGCGCGGCGAGCGGCCTCTGGTCCACGCCGTCGGGCCTGTTTTGGCGGGCCTCGTCGATCACGACGCGGTCCGCGGCGAGCTGCTCTATGATGAATTGATTGTACGGCTTGTCGCTGTTGAACGCGTCGATCACATAATCCCGGTAGGTCCAGGCGAAGGGATACCTCGGATCCTCCCGCTGCGGCGTGTCGCCCTTGGTATCCGCGTAGCGAGCGACATCGAGCCAGTACCGCCCCCAACGCTCCCCGTAATGGGGGGAGGCGAGCAATCGGTCGATCACGCTGGCCCAAGCGTCCGGCGAATCGTCGACCAGGAACCGCTGGACCTCGGCCTCCGTCGGCGGCAGGCCGGTCAGGTCGAAGGTCGCCCGTCGGATCAACGTGTACTTGTCGGCCGGGGCGTTCGGCGCCATGCCGTTCTCCTCGAGCCGCGCGAGGATGAACGCGTCGACAGGTGTCTTGCACCACGCCGGGTCGGCGACCGCGGGAACCGCCGGCTTCTTCACCGGAAGGAAGGACCAGTGCTCGCGGCCGACGCCGCCGTAACTTTCCGAGCTGCCCTTCGCCACCAACGACCTAGGGTCGGGCGCGCCCCTGCGGATCCATTCGGTGATGTCGGAAATCTCCTGGTCGGACAGCTTTTCGCCCTTGGGCGGCATCTGGAGGTCGGTGTCCGTGTAGCCGATCGCGTCGACGATGAGGCTGTCCTCCGGCTTGCCCGGCTCGATCGCGGGGCCGGTGTCGCCGCCGTGAAGCATTCCCTCGCGGGTGTCGAGCATGAGCCCTCCCTTGATCTTGTCCGCCAGGCGGCTGTGGCACTTGTAACAGCGCTCCGAGAGTACGGGCCGGATCCGCGCCTCGAAGAACTGAAGGTCGGCGGCCGAGAGGCTCGGCTCCACCGCTGCGATGGCTGCCGAGAGCGGCGGCGCCAGGAAGAGGAGCGCCGCGAGGATCCCGACATCCTTGCCGGTCCACTTCATCACGCCAGGATCGGCTGGACCACGTTTCCGGCCACGTCCGTAAGGCGGAAATCGCGCCCATTGAACCGGTAGGTCAGCTTGGTATGGTCAAATCCGAGGGCTCGCAGGATGGTGGCGTGAAGGTCGTGCACGTGAACCTTGTCGGTCACCGCCTCCGCTCCAAACTGGTCCGTGGCCCCGTAGATCGTGCCGCCCTTGACGCCGCCGCCGGCGAGCCAGACCGAGAAGGCCCGGGCGTCGTGGTCGCGGCCGGGATTGTCATAGCCATTGCGGTCGCGGGTGGGCTTTCTCCCGAATTCGCCGCCCCAGAGGACGAGTGTCGAGTCGAGGAGCCCGCGCGCCTTCAAGTCGGCGAGGAGCGCGGCCACGGGCTGGTCGATCTCCTTGGACTTCTTCGTGATGCGCTCCTGGAGGTCCTGGTGGTGGTCCCAGCCGTCGTGCCAGACCTGCACAAAGCGGACGCCGCGCTCGACAAGCCGGCGGGCGAGAAGCATCTGCTTGCCCTGCGGCGTATTGCCGTAGGCGGCCCGCGTCGCCTCGGTCTCCTTGTTCAGGTCGAACGCATCCGTGGCGGCCGCCTGCATCTTGAACGCGATTTCATAGGACTGGAGGCGCGTCTCGAGGACCTGGTCGCGCTGGAGCTCGCGAGTCTGCATCTCGTCCATCTGCTTCACAAAATCCATCTGGCGGCGCTGCTCGGGCGTCCCGAAATAGGGGTTGTGGATGTTCTGGATCATCTGCTGGACCGTTGCGTTCTGCGTGTTGACGCTCGAGCCCTGGTAGATCCCGGGAAGAAAGGCCGACCCGTAGTTGGCCGCGCCGCCGGACGGCAGGCCGCCGTTGCGCAGCGCGATGAAACCCGGGAGATTCTGGTTCTCGGTGCCGAGGCCGTACACAACCCACGAGCCCATGCTGGGCTTGGTGATCCGGAGCGAGCCGGTGTTCATGAACACCGTCGCGACCTCGTGGGCGGGGATGTCCGTGTACATCGACCGGATGACGGTCATGTCGTCGACGTGCTGCCCGATCTGCGGAAAGAGCTCGCTGACCGGCGTCCCCGATTTCCCCATGGGCGTGAACTTGAACGGCGAACCCATGGCGACCCCGCTGTCGCCGATCGTCTGGCCGTCCATCCGGACCAGCTCCGGTTTCGGATCCCACGTGTCGATGTGGGAAGGGGCTCCCTGGGCAAAAATGTGAATGACCGCCTTCGCGGTCGCGGGCAGCGGCGGCGCTTTGGGGGCCAGGGGATTGGCGGCGGGTGAGAAACCGTCGGCGGCGGCCGGTCCGGCGAACAGCTCGGAGGGATCGAGCATCGCGGCAAGGCCCAGGGCACCCATGCCCATCCCGACCCGGTTCAGGAATTTCCGGCGGGTGAGGAAATAATCCTCAATGTTCGTGGATACGCCACAGCAGGGACGCTCGTGGGCCATCGGTGAAATAGGCATAGCGAAAAGGGGGGTTGTTGCAATCTAATGACGCACCGGGGCGCCGCGGGTTTCACGGAAGGGCAAACGATTCCAGTTGATACGCCTACAATGCCGGTTAACCTGGGACCATCCTCGTTTAGGAGAGCCCGGGGTCCCGGGCTGAGACGGTGGCCGATCCGCCACCAAATCCTTCGAACCTGATGCGTCTCACCACGCCGTAGGGAAAACAGGGCCGTCCGCGGCGAGCGGAGGGAACTGTGACCCGATCTGCGAAGCAGGGCGCGGCTGCCAACCCTCCCTCCCATGTCTCCCTCCACCGAAGTCGCTCCCGCCGGCCACCGTCTTTTCCCAGCCTCCCGCAGGGTGTATATCGCCGGATCCCGAAGCGATCTGCTCGTCCCCATGCGTGAGATCGTGCTCTCCCCCACCCGGCTCCCCAACGGCACGGAGGTTCCCAACGAGCCGGTCCGCGTCTACGACACGTCGGGACCCTGGGGCGACCCCGGCTTCCACGGCGACCCGTCCCTCGGGCTGCCCGCGCTGCGCGCCGCCTGGATCGGGGAACGCGGCGATGTCGACGAGATCGCCGGCCGCGGCGTGATGCCGATCGACGACGGTTACCTGTCCGCGAAGCACCGCCAGCAGGCCGAGAGCGAAGGGCGGCGCAATCCGATCAAGTTCTTCGACTCCAGCGCCCGGAAGGTGCTCCGGGCAAAACCCGGCGCGCGCGTGTCCCAGCTCGCCTACGCCCGGCGCGGAATCGTGACTCCGGAGATGGAGTACATCGCGATCCGCGAGAACACGAAGCTCCAGAGCGCCGCGGAACTCATGGAACTCTCCGCGGCCGGGCCGAGGAATTCCCTGTGGCGCCAGCATCCCGGCCAGGGCATGGGGGCGTCGATCCCGAGGGAGATCACCCCGGAATTTGTCCGCGACGAGGTCGCCCGCGGCCGCGCCATCATTCCCGCCAACATCAATCACCCCGAGGTGGAACCGATGGTGATCGGCCGGAATTTCCTCGTCAAAATCAACACGAACATCGGCAACTCCGCCGTGGCGTCCTCGATCGACGAGGAGGTGGAGAAGATGCGCTGGTCGGTCAAGTGGGGCGGCGACACCCTGATGGACCTGTCGACGGGCAGGAACATCCACCAGACCCGCGAATGGATCCTGCGCAACTGCCCCGTACCGGTCGGCACGGTGCCGATCTATCAGGCGCTCGAGAAGGCCGGGGGGAGGCCCGAGGACCTGACGTGGGAGCTGTTCCGCGACACGCTGATCGAGCAGGCCGAGCAGGGCGTCGACTATTTCACGATCCATGCGGGCGTCCGCCTCCGGGCGATCCCCTCCACGGCCCGCCGGATGACCGGGATCGTCAGCCGCGGCGGGTCGATCATGGCGAAGTGGTGCCTCTCGCACCACGAGGAGAACTTCCTCTACACGCGTTGGGACGACATCTGCGCCATCATGGCGGCGTACGACGTCTCGTTCTCGATCGGTGACGGCCTGCGCCCGGGCTCGATCGCGGACGCGAACGACGAGGCCCAGTTCGCGGAGCTGAAGACCCAGGGCGAACTCACCGTCCGCGCGTGGGAGCTCGGCGTCCAGGTGATGTGCGAGGGTCCCGGCCATGTCCCGATGCACATGATCGCCGAGAACATGGAAAAGCAGCTCGACTGGTGCAAGGAGGCGCCCTTCTACACGCTCGGACCGCTGACGACCGACATCGCGCCGGGCTACGACCATATCACGAGCGCGATCGGCGCGGCGATGATCGGATGGCATGGGACGGCGATGCTCTGCTACGTGACGCCGAAGGAGCACCTCGGACTCCCGGACCGGGACGACGTTCGGGCCGGCGTGATCGCCTACAAGATCGCCGCCCACGCGGCCGACCTCGCCAAGGGCCACCCCGCGTCGCAGTACCGCGACAATGCGCTGTCCAAGGCTCGATTTGAATTCCGGTGGGAGGACCAGTTCAACCTGTCGCTCGATCCCGAGAAGGCCCGCGAGTTCCACGACGCCACCCTCCCCCAGGACAGCGCGAAGACCGCGCACTTCTGCTCGATGTGCGGGCCGCAGTTCTGCTCGATGAAGATCACGGACGATGTGCGGCGCTACGCCGAGGAGCAGGGGCTCACGACCGAGGCCGCGATTGAAGCCGGCATGCGCGAAAAGTCCGGGGAGTTCCGCGAGCAGGGGGGCGAGCTCTACGTGTCCGCCGCAAAATGAACGCGACCGAATCCATTCTCGGGATCTTCGTGAATGACGAGCCCCATGCGCTGGCCCGGCCGTCCACGCTGGCCGGGCTCCTGCGCGAGCTCGGCCTCGCCGACCGCAAGGGCGTGGCCGCCGCGGTCAACGGCGCGGTGGTGCCCCGCGCCGAATGGCCCTCGCGTTCGCTCGCCGAGAAGGACCGCGTCCTCGTGATCCGCGCCACCCAGGGCGGCTGAACCGGGAACCCGCCGCCGATGCAGATTGTCGTCATCTCCCCCGAGGCCTCGGATCCCCGCGAAGTTTCCGCGATGGGGAAATTCTTCGCAGTCGGGCTCAGGCGCTACCATGTCCGCAAGCCGGACTGGACCGCCCGGAACCTTGAGGCGTGGCTTCGGGCCCTGCCCGCGGAATGGCGTACGCGTCTCGTCCTCCACCAGCATCATTCGCTCGTCGGAAAACTCGGACTCGGCGGCCGCCACGACCGCGACGATCCGTCGCGTCCGTCGGGCGCCAGCCGGTCCTGCCACGACCTGCGCGGGCTCCGCCGGCACCTGACCACCTGCGAGCAGACCCTGTTCGGACCGGTTTTCCCGTCGCTGACGAAGCCCGGCTATGGGCCCGCCGTGGATTTTCCATGGGACGAATTGAAGACGCTCCTCACGGGCCGCCGCGCGATGGGTTCCGGAAACGGGAGCCGCGTGCTCGCGATCGGCGGCGTCACTGCCGCCGGCCTCGCCCGCTGCTACGAACTGGGGTTTGACGGCGCCGCGGTCCTCGGTGCGGTCTGGAGCGATCCCGATCCCGTCCGGGCGTTCCGCATCATCCATGAAACCGCACTCCAACTGGAGGCCGCGCGCCGTGCCGCTTGATCCCAAGCTGCATTTTCCCGTGATGTGCCTGACCCAGGACGGCCTCGGGATCCCGCATGCGCTCCAGGCGGAGCGCCTGTGCGCCGCCGGGGCGCGCTGGATCCAGCTCCGGACGAAGACGTTCCTTCCCGCGGAATGGCACGCCTCGGCGGTGGCCACCGCCGAGGCGTGCCGCAGGCACGGCTCCCTTTTCATCGTGAACGACAGCGTGGACCTCGCGCTCGCGTCCGGCGCGGACGGGGTCCACCTGGGTAGGCTCGACTCCGGCTGGACCGAGGCGCGGCGCCGGCTCGGTCCCGACCTCATCCTCGGGGGGACCGTCAACGATGCCGGCGACGCGTGCCGGGCGGTGGAATCGGGATGCCTGGATTACGTGGGCGTGGGCCCGCTCCGCTTCACGCCGACGAAGACCCCCCTCGCGCCGGCCCTCGGGTTCGAGGGGATTCTCCGGCTGCTAAACACGCTGCGCGGCCTTCCCGCCTGGGTGATTGGCGGCGTCGTGCCGCTGGACCTTCCCAAACTCCGGAGAGGCGGCGCCGCCGGGGTAGCGGTTTCGTCGTCCCTGTACCGGGACGGCCGTATCGAGGACAATTTCCGCGCGCTCCTCGAAGCGTGGACGGCGCACGCCGAGGCGCTTTGGGATCCCCTTCTTCGATGACGATCCACCCGCGCCTTGTCATCGCCGGGGTCGAATTCTCATCCCGCCTATTTGTTGGGACCGGCAAGTTCAGCTCGGGGGAAACGATGCGCCGGAGCCTTGAGGCCTCAGGCACCCAGCTCGTGACCGTGGCCCTCGGCCGCGTGCGCACGGGCGGCGAGCCCGACAATCTCATCGGCCACCTCGACACCACCCGCTACCGGCTTCTCCCGAACACGTCTGGGACCCGCAACGCGCGGGAGGCGGTCCTGGCGGCGGAGCTTGCGCGGGAGGCGCTCGAGACGAACTGGCTGAAGCTCGAGATCCATCCCGATCCGAAGTACCTGATGCCGGACCCCATCGAGACGCTTCAGGCGACCGAACTCCTGGTCAAGCGGGGGTTCATCGTGCTGCCCTATGTGCACGCCGACCCCGTCCTCTGCAAGCGCCTCGAGGAGGCGGGCGCCGCGGCGGTGATGCCGCTGGGTTCCCCGATCGGGAGCAACCGCGGACTCGAGTCCCGAGTCTTCCTCGAGATCATCATCGCGCAGAGCCGCGTGCCGGTGGTCGTCGACGCGGGCCTCGGCGCGCCGTCGCATGCGGCCGCCGCGCTCGAAATGGGCGCAGACGCGGTGCTCGTGAACACGGCCATCGCCGCCGCCGCCGATCCGGTCGCCATGGCGGACGCGTTCCGGCTCGGCGTCGAGGCGGGACGGAAGGCGCGGGAAGCCGGGCTCGCCCGCTTTGACGCCGAGGGCGAGTCCGCCCTCGCGAACGCCACCTCGCCGTTGACGGCATTCCTCGACGACGACGAGCCGTGAACTTCCTCGACCTATGGCGAAGCCATGACTTCGGGGCCGTCGCCCGAAAGGTGGCCTCAAAGACCCGGGCGGACGTCCGGCGGGCGCTGGGCCGCCCCCGCGGATCCGTCGACCTCGAGGATTTTGCAGCGCTCCTCTCGCCCGCCGCGGCGCCCTTCCTCGAGGATATGGCGCAAGTGAGCCACCAGTACACGGTCGCGCGCTTCGGGCGGACGATGCGGCTCTTTGCGCCGCTCTATCTTTCGAACGCGTGCGCCAACGTGTGCACGTACTGCGGATTCAGCGCCCACAACCGAATCCGGCGCAAAGTGCTCGGCGATGCCGAGATCCTCGCCGAGGCGGCGATCCTTCGCTCCCATGGGTTCGACCACGTGCTGCTCGTGACCGGCGAGACGGGCCGGGTCGGCCGCGACTACCTCTCGAACGCGCTCCGGCTCCTGCGGCCGCAGTTCTCTGGATTGTGGATTGAGGTCCAGCCGCTACCTGAGGAGGACTACGCCGCGCTCGCGGACGACGGCCTGAGCGCCGTGCTCGTCTACCAGGAAACCTACGACGAGGCGGCCTACCGCCGGAACCACCTGAGCGGCCCCAAGGCCGACATCGAGTGGCGGCTCGGGACTCCCGACCGGCTCGGCCGGGCCGGGATCAAGAAGATCGGCCTTGGGGCGTTGTTCGGGCTCAGCGACTGGCGCGCCGACGCGTGGTTCACCGGCCTCCACCTGCGCCACATCGAAACCTCGCACTGGAGGACCCGCACGGCCATCTCGTTTCCGAGGCTCCGGCCCCACGAGGGCGAAGACACCCCCGTCACCCCCTTCAGCGAACGCGAGCTCGTCCAGGCGGCGTGCGCGTTTCGGCTCCTGAGCCCCGAGGCCGAGCTCTCGCTCTCGACCCGGGAAAGCGAGGCGTTCCGCAACCAGGCGTTCCGCCTCGGATTCACCTCGATGAGCGCGGGCTCGCGGACCAATCCCGGCGGCTACGCGAGCGCCCCCGACTCGCTCGAGCAATTCGAGATCGACGACAGCCGGAGCCCGGCGCAGGTGGCGGCTTTCCTGCGCGCGCAGGGCTACGAGCCCGTCTGGAAGGACTGGGACGCCACGTACGATGGAAGCCACGCGCGGCAGTACCCGCGCCGCGCGGGCGCGGCGCCGGAAGCCCTCGCGTCCTAGGGGTCCGATATCATGGCCCTCACCCCGGATGAGATCGCGCGGTACCAGCGGCACCTGTCGCTGCCCGGGTTCGGAATTGCGGCCCAGGAAAAGCTGCGCTCGGCCTCGGTGCTGGTGATCGGCGCCGGCGGGCTCGGATGCCCCGCGCTCCTCTACCTGACCGCCGCCGGCGTCGGACGGATCGTCATCGTCGACCCGGACGCGGTCGATCTGTCCAACCTGCAGCGCCAGGTTCTCTACACGGGCGCCGACCAGGGCTCGCTGAAGGTGGAGGCTGCGGCTCGGCGGCTCTCGGCCCTCAACCCCCTGGTGCGGATTGAACCGCGGCCGGTCCGTTTCGAGCGGGACAACGCCGTCGACCTGGTGCGCTCCTGCGACCTGGTCGTCGACGGTTCCGACAATTTTCCCACGCGTTACCTGGTGAACGACGCCTGTGCGATCGCAGGACGGCCCTTTGTCTACGGCGCGGTCCAGGGCTTCGAGGGCCACGTGAGCGTCTTCAACTGGCGGGGCGGGCCCACCTACCGCTGCCTCTTTCCGGAGGCCCCTGACCCGGGGACCGTGCCCAACTGCGCCGAGGCAGGTGTCCTCGGCGCGGTGACCGGGCTGATCGGGACGGCCCAGGCCTGCGAAGCGATCAAGGTGCTCGCCGGAATCGGCGAGCCGCTCTCCGGGCGGCTGCTGGTGTGGAACGCGCTCACCATGACCTCGTCGATCGTAGGCCTTCGGCCCGATCCCGAACGGCGCCGGATCACAGAGCTGCCGCCGGACGGCTACGGGGAAACCTGCGAGGCCCCGTTTGCCCCCGACGAAGTCGACAGCGCGGGGCTCCGGCGGATGCTCGCGGCAGGGCGCCCGTTGCAGCTGCTCGACGTGCGCGAGGGATGGGAGCGGGCGCTAGGATCGATCGAGCCCTCGGTCCATCTTCCGCTGCGCCACCTCGAGACGAGCTCCGCCTCCGACCTGGCGCCGCTGGACCCGGCGGTGCCGACCGTGGTGTATTGCGCCGCGGGCGTCCGAAGTCTGCGCGGCTCCCAGATCCTCCGGGAGCGGCATGGATTTCGGTCGTCCGTCAGCCTGCGGGGAGGAATGAAGGACTGGTCGAAGTGAAGGCCCCCTTATGCATCCTGACGATCGCGGGCTCCGACAGCGGAGGCGGCGCCGGCATCCAGTCCGACCTTCGCACGATCCGCGCCCTGGGCGGCCACGGGCTCACGGCGATCACCGCGGTCACGGCGCAGGACACCGAGCGCATCTCGGCGTGGAGCCCGATTCCGGATGCGCTGATCGCCGCGCAGATTTCGTCCGCCCTCAAGGGATTTCCCGTGGCGGCGGTGAAAACGGGTCTCCTGCCGGGAACCGGCGCCGTCCGGGCGGTCGCGGCCGCGCTGTCGCTTGGCCCCTCGGTTCCGCTGGTCGTGGATCCGGTCCTTTCCTCCACCAGCGGGACCCGTTTCATGTCGAAGGCGGCAATCCTCGAACTCCGACGGAAGCTCCTGCCTCTGGCCTCCCTGGTCACGCCGAACTGGCCCGAGGCGGCCGCACTGACCGGCCTTCCCGTCCGCACCCATGCCGAGGCCGAGAAGGCGGCCCATCGGCTGGTGCGCCAGTGCGGAAGGCCCGTTCTCGTCAAGGGCGGCCACGGCCCCGGCAAATCCTGCCGCGACTGCCTTGCGGCGGTCGACGGCACGACCCTCTGGTTTGAGGGTCCCCGGATCGCGACGCGCAACACCCACGGCACCGGCTGCGTGCTCTCGACGGCGATCGCGGCGTGGCTCGGGCGCGGCGCGGACCTTCCCCACGCCGTGCGGCTCGCGCACACGTTTCTCCAGCGCGCCCTCCTGCGCGGGCGCGCGCTCGACTGGGGAAAGGGGCGCGGGCCCGCGTTCTACGCAACGCGCTGACAAACCCAGTCCTGCGGACACCCGCAATCCCAAGATGAAATACCCCTCTTCCATACTAGCGCTGGCCTGCCTCGGGTGCACGCTCCGCGCCGTGGACAAGGTGCCGGACTACGATGGGACCGACACCTACGTGACGAGTCCGACGCTCCTCGTGCGCGCAGGTGCGGACGGCCAGCTGAAGGAGATCTGGACGGGAATGGACGCAAAACGGATGCGCCACGTGCCGCTCTTCCTCGAAATCTCGACCTACGGCCAGATCCGGGCGGGAAACGACTGGATCGACCTTCGCACCTTGGGCTACGAAAAAGCGGGCACGCGACCTGGGGCGATCCATCTCCAGTCCAGGGACGGCCGGTTGACGATCGACGTCACGTCAAAAAAGAACGCCGCCCTGAGCCCGATTTTTGTCACCTATACCTTTTCGGACCCGGTCGACTTCAGGCTGACCACCCGGTTCAAATATCCCGAGTTCACTCGCGGCTTTCGGTCGGACGATGCGGCGGGGCTCGCGGAATTCTCGACCGCCTGGAGGGGAGAGAACCCCCGCCTTACGACGGCCGAGGGGCCGCCGCTGGACCTGGCCACCCTGCCCGCCGGCAGGACTCTCTCGATCTCAAACGGGGGTTTCGTCAAGGAAATCGATTCCGCCAGGACGATCGTGCTCTGCATCGATGCCACCGGGCATCCGCCCGATCCGACGGCCTCCGGATCCTACGTGGACCGCTGGACGCATCTCCTCGGAGGCGACCGGGACACGGAGTCGGAGTACGTCCCCGATCGCGTGACGCTCAAAACCGATGATCCCAAACTGGACGACCTGTTCCGGTACTCGATCGACGCGATCGTCTCCAGCCAGTTCTCGTCGGGAGACGTGATGGGCGATGTTTTCTTCTACCGCGACTCGTGGCTGCGGGACGGCAGTTATTCGATCATCGGCCTCTCGCTCGCGGGCGACCACGAGGCCGTCGAACGCTACTTCGCCTTTTGGGGCGCCCAGCGCGATTTCTCCGTCGGCGGCGAGAGGGAGGCTCAGCAGCCCGCCATCGCGATCACCGCCATGTGGTTCTACTCCCTCCTGAGCCGGGACGCCGCGACCTTCCTCGGCGGAGCGTGGCCCTACGCCCGGTACTACGCCGACTACTATGCCAAGCGGATCGACCGGGAAGGGATGCTGAGCGTCTCGGAGGAATGGATCTGCTTCATTCCGTCCGCGGCGAGCTGGCCCAACGCGGAGATCTACAGCGGGCTCCGCGCCGCGGCGAAGATCGCAGCCCGACTCGGGCACGAGACGGACGCCGCGCGCTGGAACAACGCGGCGGAGCGGTTGAAGAAACAATTCCGTGTCCAGGCGTATGACCGCGGCAAGGGACGCATCATCCCGATGGCGGGCCCCGCGGGCCAAATGTTCACCGACCCGGAATTTCCCAAGGCCGAGAGCCGGAACGGGCCGCTTCGCGACGACCGCGTCGACGCGGGGATGCTGATCATCGGGCGGTTCGATGCGCTGGGCAAGGGCCAGGGCATCGTCGACGTGGACGATCCGGAGTTCGCCTCCACGCAGGCGGAGATCAGGCGGGATCTCGAAAATCCGGACCATTCCATCTTCCGATTCGGCCCAAATCCCTCGAGCCCCCATGCGCCCGGCGGAGAATCGGACAGCTGGCCGATCATCATGTCGTGGGCGGCGCAGGATGAGTGGCTCCTCGGCCGGACCGATGTCGCATGGAGCTACCTACTTTCGGGAATCCTGAACAAGAACGGTTATGACGCCCGCCGACGTTCCTTCTACCTGCCCGAGAACTGGGACACGAAGGGGTTTGCCGACAAGCCGCTGATCACCTGGTCCCATGGGGAATGGGTGACCTCCGTGCTGCTTCTTTTCCTCGGAATCGACCTCGAGCCGGACGGTGCCGACCTTGGGATCGCGCCGAGCCTGCCCCCGGGGATGAACCGTGCCGAGATCGGGAATTTTTCCTTCCGCGACTGGCGCCTGGGCGTCGTGCTCCGTCGAAACGGCCGCATGATCGACGTGGACGTGAAGGCGGAGCGGGGAGCTGTCGGAGGGCCGGCCTTGGCGATCCGACTGCCTTTCGGAAGAATCGTCCGCATTGGGAACGGCGAAACCGCGCACGTCACGGTCGATCCCGGCCAATACTATGCGGCCTTCGGGCGATCCGGGAACGCGGCCGAGCGCGCGTTGATTACCTCCACGATCCTCTATCCAGGAAGGCCCGCGCGCGATATCGCGGGGATGACGCCTGCCGAGCTCCAGGCGTACCTCTGCCAGATGGAATCCGACTACGCTCCCGCCGCCAAGTGATGCGGCCTTCCCTCGTCTACTGCGGAATCAGATAGACTTCGACGAGGCCGACGCCGGTGGTTCCATTCTGCCCGCTCAATTGGAGGGTATAATTGCCGGCGGGCAGCGTTTCGATCATGGCCGCGTCCGCGGAACCGGCAGGAAGCTGGAAGGCGCCGGTCTCGGTGAACGCCGTGGATAATGCCGGACTGCCGCCCCAGCCCGTGTTGGTGTCGAGCTTAGTCCCGGCTGAATCGTACAGGTCGATCTCGGGCTGGGCCAGCACCCCCGAAACGTTGAACGGGGCGGTGCCCAGCGTGGGGCCGATCCCCCGCAGGAGGACGCTGGCCGGCTGGGTTCCCTGGATCGAGAAGCCCGCGATCAGGATGTTCGCGCCGGTGCCCACGTCCGCACGCGCCGAGATATTGACGAGGCTGGACGTGCTCGAGGCGACGTCGGCGTCGTAGATCTCGGCCAGGGCGACTCCGGTGGTGCCATTGACTCCGGCCACCTGCGACGTGTAGCCGCCGACCGGCAGCGTCTCCAAGACCGCGGAATCCGCGGAGTTGGCGGACAAGGCAAACGCTCCGACCTCGCTGAAGAGCGCGGCCAGCGCCGGGTTCCCGCCCCAGACCGTCGCCATCGTCACCGTCAGGTTGGTGGCCGAATTGACCAGGGTGAGCTGGGGCTGCGCCAAGGCGCCGGCGACATTGAAGGGCGCAAGGCCGAGGGCCGGCCCGATGCCCCTAAGGAGGACGTTCTTGCTCCCCGATCCCTGGATCACAAAGCCCGCGATCAGGATATTGCCGCCCGTCCCGACATTGGCCCTCGCCGACAGGTTCATGATCTTCGTCGCGCCCGCGAGGGTCGGAGGAGGAGTCGGGGCCACCCCGACGTTCACCGTCGCCGGGGTCGTGACGAGCGTGCCCGCAGCACCCGTCACCGTCGCCGAGTACGAGCCCGCATCCGAAGTCTCGGCGGCAAACACCGAATACGTGGAATTCACGGCCCCGGCGATCGCGGCGCCGTTCAGGCTCCACTGGTACGTCAACGGACCGGGTCCGGTCGCCCCGACGTACAGCGTGAGATTCGATCCCGGGGCGACCGTCTGCGTCACGGGCTGCGCGGTGATCTCAAGAGGGTCGGTCACGGCGCGGCCGACCCTGCGGCTGTTGTACTGGTACATCGGCCAGTCCCCGACCGCGGACGCCGTGCCGAGGTCAAAGGCATAGACCTTGTGGTCATTGCTTCCGAAGTAGAGCGTCGTCCCGCTGATCACGGGGGACGAGCGCACCCAATCGTCCGAGGCATAGATCCTGACCAGCGACCCACCCGAACTGATGGAGTAGACATTGTGGTCATAGCAGCCGATGTAGACGTTCCCCGCCGCGTCGGCCGCGGGAGCGCTCGCCCTCACCTGGGTGCCCAGCGGGTAGGCCCATTGCTTCGTGCCGCCCGTCGTCAGCGAATACAGGTTACCGTCGTAACCCCCGAAATAAACGGAGCCGTTCACCAGCGCCGGAGCGGAGGTGACGCTATCGCCCACCGTGAAGCTCCAGAGCTGCATTCCGGCGGTCGGTTCAACCGAGTAGAAAAATCCGCCGAGCGTCCCAAAGTAGATGTTCCCCGACGAATCGATCGCCGCCGCCGTGAAGATGCCGTCCCCGGCGACGGGCGTCGTGAACGTCCACTTCTTGGTGCCGGAGGGCGTGAAGGCGTAGAGGAACCCCCCGTCAGTGCCGATGTAGATGGTTCCGTCGGGCGCGATCGTCGGGGCGGCATAGGAGACTCCCGCGGCGGGAGCCGTCCAGTCCAGCGCTCCCGCGGAGGAGATGGCGTAGAGATTGCCGTCGTCGGCGTGGATATAGAGCGTTCCGTTGGAGCCCAGGGCCGGCGAGCATGAGAGCGGGGGCGTGGGCGACCCGGGCACCGTGTAGGTCCATTTTACGGAGCCGTCCGGATTGAACGCGTAGACTTTTCCGTCTTCGGATCCGGCATATATCGTCCCGTCGGGCCCGATGGCCGCGGCGTTCGTGTCAAAGGGCGCCCCGGCCGCGTGGCTCCACTTGATGGTTCCGTTCTGGTTGATCGCGTAGAACGAGTTGTCGTCGCTTCCGACATAGACCGTTCCGTCGGGCCCGATCGCGGGCGAGCACGTCACCGAGTCGCCCGTGGTCGCCTGCCAGCGCGAGTCCGCGATCGAAAGCGTGAACTCGCCCGTGTCCTGCGCGGTGACGCCGTCGACCGTGATCAGGTACGTGACGCCCGCCGTCGCATTGAAGCTGCAGAGGCACTTCGATATGATGGTGGCGGTGCCCGTGTCGCCCGTGCCCGCGGCGGCCGTGACGATGGAAAGGGAACCGATGGACGATCCCGTGTAGACCGCGACTTCCGGGTTGAAATCGTAGCTGTAGCCCGAGACCTCCGTCGTCCCCGATTTCGGCGCCGTCCAGGAATACCACATCGAATGGCCGCCCCGATTCCCGAGGATCTCCGGCTCGCCGGGCTGAAGGGTCGCGTTGGGATTGGCGTCGAGGACGGAAACACTCGGGCCCGTCAGCACCCTCGGCGACGAAATCGAATCGTTGTCGGGCGTGGTGTTGATGGCGAGGATGGTCTGGCCGCTGGCCGTCCCCTGTCCCTGAACGTTGATCTGGTAGGTCGTCCCGGCAGTGGCGGCAAAGGTCACCTCGCTGTAGGACACGTCTCCGCCGCCGCCCTCCAGGGGCTCGGTGTTGAAATCCGCGTTGCCCTGAACGAGGGAAAGAGAGGAAAGGCTGCTTCCGGTGTATACCCCAAGAAGCGTGGGATAGGTGCTACCGCCCGTCGCGAACTGGCCGCCGTTGGTCCCGCTCGTGTCGATCTCGACCATCGCGTCCTCGGGGGCCGTCCACTGCCACCAGAGCGAATGACCGCCGGCCACGCCCGCTATGGTCGGCGTGCCCGCTTCCAGCGACGCGGGCGAATCCGCGTTGTTCGAGCGGGTGTAGGGGTCAAGGCCCACGAGCACGGTCCGGTTTGCGAACAGCGCATTGGGCGGCGTGTTGACAGCGGTCGTGAGCGCCTTCGCCAGGTCGAGG
>Ga0182018_10002489_pt1 | contig 18364 bp, 16 predicted proteins | sample 812P2MmetaG_FD_120490 | JGI IMG/M metagenome (GOLD analysis project Ga0182018, IMG submission 120490) | Permafrost microbial communities from Stordalen Mire, Sweden - 812P2M metaG | ecosystem: Environmental > Terrestrial > Soil > Wetlands > Permafrost | place: Sweden: Stordalen | collected... | reverse complement strand
TCTTTGCCGAATACGATTCTTAAATCCCTTAAGAATCCGCACCTTGCGGTTGAGCGAGAGACAAACTGGGCTTTGGGGGGTTGCCGAGGTGGTGCGCCAGAGTTCGGCAAGACTTCTGTCGCGACCGCCGCCGCGATATAATAACTCGTGCCCTGTGAATCGCTTCCGCAAGCCCACCGGAGCGATGCCGGGCCGCGGCCCAGTTTCGACTGAAGTTGGGAACTTTACTCCTCGGCTGAACGTAACTGTTCATATGCCACCACGGTTTCTTTGTCGCCGTCGGTAGCCGCAGCGGGGAAAGGCCTGTACGGAACGTCCGGCAAGTGGCGGACGGTTCTAGCAATGAGAGGCCCGAGAATTCGGCTTGGAAGCTCTGGGCATGAAGACTTCTGTTATAGAAGATCTGGCTATGAAAACCTCGCTATGAAGACTTGGAAAAAAGCCCTGATCGGTGCCGGCGCCGTCCTGTTGGTAGGAATTATCGTCGGCGTCACGGTGTACCAGAGTCAGAAGAATCTGGTCACGGTGCAAACCGGGAAAGTACAAAAGCAGAGTCTGACGTCGGTGGTAAGCGCATCGGGTGAAATCAAGCCCAAGACTTACGCCAACATCGGAGCCAACGCCTTTGGCAAGATCATCAAGCTGCACGTCAAGGAAGGCGAAAGAGTGAAGAAAGGCCAATTGCTGGCGCAGCTTGAAAATGTGCAATCCTCGGCCGACGTGAATGCCACTCGCGCCACGGTGCAGGCATCGGAAACGGATGCCATTGCGGCCGACGCAGCGCAGAAGACCTCGCTCGCTGACCTGAACCGCGCCAAATCCGACGCCAACCACGCCAAGCTCGACTGGGACCGCGCGCAGGGACTGTACACAGCGGCGCTCATCGCCAAGCAGGACTACGACGTCAAGAAGGCTGCGTGGGAGTCCGCTAATGCGGGACTGGCACAGGCCGAGGCCCGCGTCGCCCAAGCCAAGGCTCAGAAGGATTCGGCGGACCAGCACATCGCGCAGAATCGGGCGAACCTTACTCGTGTGGTCGACGTGTTGCAAAAAACCACTTACGAAGCGCCTTTCGACGGAGTCATCACCAATCTTCCGGTGCGCGAAGGCGAGACTGTGGTCATCGGAATTCAGAATTCCATGGGCAGCACGCTGATGACGATCGCCGATATGTCCGTGATCACATCCGAAGTCAAGGTCGATGAAACCGACATCGTCAATGTGCACCTCGGCCAGCCCGCCGACGTGACCATCGATGCCATTCCGCACCAGGTCTTTCACGGCGTGGTTAGCGAAATCGGCGATAACGCCATCGTGCGCTCCACCGGTGTGGCTACTTCGCAAGCCAGTTCGACCAGCGAAGAAGCCAAGGACTTCAAGGTCGTGGTGACGCTTACCGATCCGCCGCCGGACTTGCGACCGGGCCTTTCATCGACTGCCAAGATCACGACCGCGACCCGAAGTGATGTGCTGAGCATTCCGATTCAGGCGCTCACCGTCCGCACTCAGGCCGATCTCGTGCCCAAGGATGCAGGAAAGAGTTCCGTACAAGCTGCCAGCGCTCCGGCGGAAGCATCGAAGCAGAGAGAAGAGATACAGGGCGTGTTCGTGATCCGCAAGAAGAAAGCTGAGTTTGTTCCGGTGGAAACCGGCATCAGCGGGACCACCGATATCGAGATCACCAAAGGCTTGCAGGTAGATGACGAAGTGATCACCGGCAGCTACAAGGTTTTGCGGACCCTGAAGCCGGGAACGAGTGTCAAAATAGACAATTCTGCCCCGAAGAAGGAAGACGAAAGCAGTTAGCTGGGAAGTTAGTTCAAAACGACATCAAGGGCGGTGGACAAGAGTGTTCGCCACACAACAGGAAGGCGTCTAACCTCTGCCCGGTTGGAACGTCCAATTAGAACGGCCACTTAGGAGCGTGCGTGCCAGAGCCCGATTCCGAAAAGGAGACCAAGATGGCAACTGCCGAGGTACTGCCAATCGATCGACCGGCGAATTGGGCTGGGCCTGATTCCTACATGATCTCAACCGAAGATCTGTGGAAGAGCTACGACATGGGATCGGAGCAGGTGCACGCGCTGCGCGGCATTAACCTCCGCATCCAGCGCAACGAATATGTAGCTATCATGGGACCGTCGGGTTCCGGCAAATCGACGTTGATGAACCTGATCGGCTGCCTGGATTCGCCCACCAAAGGCCAGTACTGGCTCAACGGACAACTCGTCAGCGAACTCGATGACGACGAACTGGCCCGCATTCGCAATAAAGAAATCGGCTTCGTGTTTCAGACCTTCAATCTACTGGCACGTGCCACGTCGCTGCACAACGTGGAGCTGCCGCTGATCTATGCCGGAGTTTCATCCGAAGAACGCACCGAGCGCGCCAAGGGCGCACTGACCTCGGTCGGCATGGAATCGCGCATGAGCCACAAGCCCAATGAACTCTCCGGCGGACAACGCCAGCGCGTGGCGATTGCCCGCGCCCTGGTCAATAAGCCGGCGATCATTCTGGCCGATGAGCCGACCGGCAATCTCGACTCGCAAACCGGCAACGAGATCATGGCGCTATTCGATCGCCTGCATGCCGAAGGGAATACGATCGTTCTCGTGACCCACGAGCATGACATCGCCGAATACGCACACCGCATTGTTTATATCAAGGACGGGGTGGTGGCACGGGACGAGATAAAAAGCTAGCGCGGCATTATTGTTGCTGCTGCGTTACGCTGCTTGCCTTCTGAAGCGGCTCGGCTGGAGTGAATCCCGCTGTTCCCGCTACAAAAAAGTTGTGGTCGTAGAGATTGCGGTACATGCGGCCGGCGATTTCGGCGGCTTTGGGGCCGAAGGTGGGACGTCCGCCTTGCAGAAAGACTACCGTAACTATGCGTCCGATGTCGGTGTTTGCGTAGGAGGCGAACCAACCGAAGCGGGTGCCGGCGTGGGAGCAGGTGCCGGTCTTGCCTAGAATCGATTCTTCATTAAAGTTCAAACGCACACTGCGAGCCGTGCCGTATTCAACGGCTCCGGCCATGCCGTCGGAAAGCTCGGGAATTACCGGCTCAATATCGAGATGGCGTTTGATGCGCGGCTGGAAATTGGCTACCGCTTCAGGAGTGGTCGGATGTTGCAGGTAGTAAAGAGTTCCGCCATTCGAGATTGCCGTGACCAGCGCCCCTAGTTGCAGCGGAGTCATCGAAATGCCTTCGCCAAAAGAGCACATCTTGCTCACGCCGCCGAGTTTTGCAGGGATCTCTTCTTCCGGATACGTACCCAACTGTTCAAAAGGAATGTGGTAGCCGGCGAGTTCGCCGAGTCCAAATTGGTGCGCGTAGTACTGTACTTTTTCGAAACCGAGCTTGCGTCCCACGGCTTCGAAGTACGCATTATTCGAGTGCGCCAGCGCTTCGGTGAGATTCATGCGGCTGCGGCCACCCAGCGAAACCGGCGTTTGCTCGTCGATGACGCCTTCACTCAGCGCGGCGAGCGCCACGGAAAGCTTAATCGTTGAGCAGGGTTGCGCGCCGCTGGAGAGCGCGAGTCTCTGGTTGACCATGGCGAGCACGCGTCCACTGGTCGGCTCGATCGCGACGACGGTGCCATTCATGTTGCCGAGAGCGTCGATTGCGGCCTGACGAACAACGGGGTCTTCGCCGGCGGTGACATCGCCTTCGGTGATATCCGATGCGAACGAACTGGTGTGGAAACGCTCGTAATAATGATGGCGGGACCTGCTGGAATAATGCGCGGCCGCGGAATGTGCGCTGGCAGTTGCCGAATGCGGGGCGCGGCTGTGCGCCAGAGTGCGCATGCGCTTCTTCGCGTGCTGACTTTCTGTGACGCGGGTCTTCTTGTGCGGTGGAGTGAGAGCGCTGGGATTGACGCTAGCGGCGCTGCCACTCGCCTCCAGCAACATTGCCAATCCTAAGAAAAACACAAGACGAAGAAAGCAGGCCCTAAACTTCACGTCACCATCCCCAGAGATACTCAGCCAATTTTGAAGCAAGTCAGTCCTTAAGCTACCTATCGGCTTGATGATTAAGATGCAAGAGTCTCGCCAATTCACCTGCTATTGGCGCCCATTTCCTGCAACTGTCCGATAGTAGGCGATTTACACGGTTTGACGCAACCGGAAAGTGTGAGCCTCCGTTGCCCGGAATCTTGGCGATAACTAGATGAATAAGTTGCATTTAGCGGGATTCGGCGATGAGGTCACACACCTTGGTAATGGCTCGGCCCATTACCTTGCGAAGCGCCGGGATCGTGCAACATTTTGCACAGTCGTCGGCGCTGTGCGACTCCTGCATGCTGGTCGGTCTGCTGTAGAATCCGTGGGGCAGTAATGATGCTAACGGAGGTTCGAATCTTGCGAACGTCGCTCGTAATCGTCTCTTTTGCAGTTGCCGTGTTCGTCACGTGTCTCGCTCACGCCGCCGGACAAACTCTCGAGGCGCGCCGCGCCGAATTGAATCGCCTGCTCGCCGATGAGTGGGAGTACACGCTGCGCACGCAACCTGAATTTGCCACCCAAGTCGGCGATAACCGCTACAACGATCGGTTGAGCGATTTCTCGGACAAGGCAATTGCCGACGATCTCGAACATACGCGCCAGGCGCTCGAGCGCTTTGAGGCGATCGATGTCACGGGGTTCCCTGAGCAGGAAAAGTTGAACTGCGAACTCATGATTCGCGGCCTGCGCGAAGGGATTGACGGCGCGCGGTTCAAAGATTACGAGATGCCGGCAACGCAGTTTGGTGGCATTCACCTTGGATACGCGTCGCTTGCCTTCGATTCGCCGTTCCGCAACGTGAAGGACTACGAAGACTATCTGTCGCGCTTGCACCAGATTCCGCGGGTGCTCGATGAAGCGATGGGACACATGCGCGACGGATTGCGCGACCACCTCATGCCTCCGAAGTATCTGCTCGAAAAAGTATCGAGTCAGGCGCAGGGGATTGCGGACGATTCGCTCGACAAGAGTCCGTTTACGAATCCGTTGCAGAAGTTTCCCGATTCAGTTTCACAGGCGGATCGGACTCGTTTGCGCGGCGCGATTGAAGCCGCGGTGAGGAACGAAGTCGCACCCGCCTACGCAAAATTTGCCAAGTTCGTGCGTGACGATTACGCACCGCACGGACGTCTCGATCCTGGCGAGTGGGCGTTGCCTGACGGAGAAGCGCGCTATCGCTTCGCCGTGCGTCACCAGACGACGACAGATTTCACTCCCGATCAGATTCACCAGCTGGGCGTAAAGAGCGTGGCGGAGATCGAGACCCAGATGCTCGCCCTGGCCAAGGCGCAGGGTTTCAGCGATCTGAAATCGTTCAATGAGCACATCCGGCTGGATCCGAACTTGCACGCAAAGTCGGGGCAGCAGTTGTTTGATCTCTACTCGCACTATCGCGACCAGATGTATACGAAGCTGCCGGAACTCTTCGGACGACTGCCAAAAAACAAGCTCGACGTGGTGAAGATGGAAGACTTCCGCGCCGCCTCCGCTCCTCCCGCCGATTATTCGATCGGCGCGGGCGATGGGTCTCGTCCCGGGCGCATCAACGTCAATGAATATGCGCCGGAGAAGCGGTTGCTACTGAATGTAGAGGCAATCGCCTACCACGAAGGCGTTCCGGGACATCACTTGCAATTTTCGATTGCGCAGGAACTCACCGGATTGCCGCCGTTCCGCAAGTTCAGCCTCGATCTGAATGCGTACACCGAGGGCTGGGCCTTTTACTCCGAGCGGTTGGGAAAAGAAGTGGGCTTCTACCAGGACCCATACAGCGAATATGGGCGACTGCAGAACGAAATCTGGCGAGCAGTGCGCTGGGTGGTTGACACTGGCGTGCACTCGCAGCACTGGACACGACAGCAGATGGTCGATTACTTCCACGAGCATACGGCGATGGACGACGAGAATATCAATACGGAAGTGGATCGCTACATCGCGTGGCCGGCACAAGCGCTCTCCTACAAAATGGGGCAGACGAAAATTCTCGAGCTGCGCGCGCGAGCGCAAAAGGAGTTGGGAGCGAAATTCGACATTCGCACCTTCCACGACGCGGTGCTTGATCAAGGCCCGCTGCCGCTGGATTTGTTGGAAGCGAAGATCGATGGGTGGATCGCCGCGCAGAAAATCACAGGGCCGAAGTGATTTGCAAAGTATTGGGGTTCATCAAAATGCGATGCTCACCTCGGCGACCGTCCGTGACTTGCTTGCGGCATAGACCCATTTTTTCACCGCTTCCGTAGCCGATTCGCCAAGAATCGGATTGCCTCCCAACAACTCCACCGCCTCGACGTTACCCTTCGCCGAGATGAGTATCCGCAGGCGCACCGTTCCTCTGATTCCAAGTTGTTTCAGCGTCTCCGGATAATACGGCTCGACCCGCGTAATCAGTGCTCGTTCTCTGCCGGGAATCCAGATGGCAAGAGTCTTCACGCCTTCCACCCTGGCTGCGCCGCTCACATAGCCAATCGCACCACGCGTGCGGGCCACGTACGCCACCACTTCCGCATCCGATCCAAGCACCTTTGGCTGCGAACCTCTGCCCGTGAACAACAATGTGCGATAGTAGTTCTCCAAATCGTCTTCGCTCATGCCGAGATACTCTTGCAGGAAAGTAGCGTGGGTCGGGCCGTTTTTCTCCAGCACCGGTTCGACGTGATCGCCATCTGCAAGCGAAATCTTCTCTTCCAGAAAGATGTGTTTCAGATCGCTGTCTGAGATGGTGTCTGGCCTGACGCTAAAGTTTGCAATCACCCTGAGATCGTCCGCGAGCAAATGGGTCGAAGCGAAGACAATCGAGGCAGCAGCAACCAGGAGCACTATCGGACGCTTCATCGTCTTCGGCTCCTTTTCATCGCGGCTCCTAGAAGCTAACGCCCGTCTTAACCACGAGGGCGTCCGTATTCGGCTTGAAGCCCTGCGGGTTCACTTGCGGATAGAACCCGTCCGGATAGGTACTGCTCCCGTAGCCGTCCATGAAGTGGCCCTCGACCTTAACGTTCCAGAACCGATTAAGATTCACTCGCCCCGAGATAACCTTGTCGTAGACGTGATTGGCGGGGAGGCTGGTGTCGGTCTGGTTGGGTAGTAAACCGGCGAGCACGCCGTAGGTGATCGACGTTATTGAGTAGTGCGAATAGTAGGACCCGAATTCGAACCGTTTGGCCACCCGGTAGGCGCCGGAGACATACCATCCGCGAACGTCGTCCACGTTTTCCGATGTGGCGCCGAAAATCAGCTCGTCCCGCAAATAACGGCGATACTCGGCGTCGATCCGTAATTTGCTCACCCTGTATTCACCGTAATACTGGTTGGTCCAGTCCGACTTCGAAGACTCGGAGTATGGAATCCGGCCCCCACCAGGATTAAGTTGATTGACACTCGTGCCTTTGCCTTCGGTGTCCTGATTCAGACGCGAGGCCCCAATCAACAACCCCTTCATCGGAGTTCGCCAGCGCAGGTCGGCGCCATACTGAAGCCCTCCGAAGCTGGTAAAAATGGTTTCGAACTGCGAGAGCAGGTAAGGATAGCCGCTGTAGATGCTGTCGCTTCGATGCCCAGCATAGGCCGTATAGGAAAGATCGCCGAGACGGCGCTTGAGAGAAATGCTGCCGTAGATGTCGCCGCCTAGATGAGCAATGGTCGCGTCACGCAGGTCGGTCGGATAGATGCTCTGCGGAAGCAGCGCGAACACCCGCAGAAAGTCCAGATCCTGAGTATCGGTGTACAGACCCAGAGCGGTCTTGACTTTGCCGCCTCGAATCCCAAACCAGCTCGCGAAACGGTAATCGGCGACGGCCCAATCCAAAGAAGGATGGTACTGACCCAGTTGGCCCAGGTTGCGGTCATAGAGCTGTGCACCGACCCGGAGCTTATCGGTGACGTTGGTCGATAAGTTGAACCCGAACTCGGTCATGCCTGGGCTGCCCTGATTGCTATCCATCGTCAGCCAATTATTGGTATTCGTGTAGACAAACCCTTGTGAGACAAATCCGTGCAGGGCTACTTCGCGGTCAAGAATCTTGAAGTCTTGCGCTGATGTGAACGGACTCGCGCAGAAGCAACTAATGACCAATGCGGCGATTCCCCGATGCATACGATCTCCCTATTGATTTGTCAGGGATTGCATCGGCCAGATAAATGGAAGCTTGAGGGCGAGGGCTTGGGCTATGACCAAGTGGAGCAAACAGCAAAGCGGAGATCACTTCGGCAGGCGTGGCGCAAGCGCGTAATAGAGCTGCACCAGCACGATGAACGCGATGCTCCAGTAGGTGCTGACGATACAGAGCGCGGCCCCGAACGCATAGAACGACTGCGCAATCAAGATGCGCCGGCAGACCGCCGCAGGTACCTCGGGCGCAATGTCGTCCTTCACTAGACCCGAGCGCGTGGCGTAACCCCAACTAGCGTACAGCACAGCTCCCAAACACAGAATGTTCAGCCAATAAGCCAGCAGGGCAGTTCGATACACGGTGAATTCGGCCAGCAGCGCGGTCGAAAAAGGCATAATCGTGACGAAAAACAGGAACACAATATGTATCCACGAAAGACGAATATTGGAGCGTTCCAGATGGTTGAGCTGGGTCTGCTGACCGACCCAGAAAATCCCCAGCGTCAGAAAGCTCATCATGTACATGATGAGCCGCGGCGAAAGGGCGGTCAGGCCGTGCCACAGATCGTGCTCGTTGTGTATGGCTTCCAGCGCGGGCACGCGCAGATCAAGCGCCAGCAGGGTCATAGCGAAGGCGAAGATGCCATCGCTGAGGGCCGCGAGGCGCTCGACGCTCTGCCCGGCAATCTGGTTGTACGCCGTGGTCATGGAGCAGCAAAGTTTCAGAGTTGCAAGAGTTCAAGGCCTCAAAATTTCAAGGAAAGATCGCGTGGCATCGAGTGCTAACTTTTTTAGACTTTGAGACCTTGAGACTTTGAAAAACTCTGAAACCGTGAAACCGGGAATGTCCCTACATGATTTCGCTGCGCTTCCGCAAAAATGCCGGGACGTCGAGGTCCTCCGTCTGATAGTTGGGCGCGCTCGATCGCATGCCGTCGAGAGAAATCACTTCGGCGGCGTGCGAAACGCCGACTGTGGCAGATTCCTGAAAAGCTATCGGCCCGAGATCTGGCTCGAACGCGGGTTCCGGTTCGAAGACCGGCTCCGGCTCGGGGGCTGGTTGGGGATCGTCGAAGTCGCGCGAAGCCTCGTAGGAACGCTGCCGCGAAGCTTCCCGCGAAATTATCACCGGATCGAAGCTTTCATGCCGGCGCGAACGACGCATCTCAGCTTCTTTAAATCCGGTCGCAATCACCGTGATCTTGACCGAGTCCTTCATCTTCTCGTCCATGACCGCGCCAAAAATAATGTTGGCGTCTTCGTGGGCTGCACCTTGAATGATGGTGCAAGCCTGCTGCACTTCAGCCAACTTCAGCGAATTCGATCCCGTGATGTTGATGAGAATGCCGCGGGCGCCGTCGATCGCTCCGGCTTCGAGCAACGGCGAAGCGATCGCGCGTTGCGCGGCCTCTACGGTGCGATGCTCACCGGAAGCGGTAGCAGTGCCCATTACGGCATAACCCATGCCCGCCATAATGGCCTTCACGTCAGCGAAGTCGCGATTGATAATGCCCGGAATCGTGATGATGTCGGAGATCCCCTGCACGCCCTGGCGCAGAATGTCATCGGCGATGCGGAAGGACTCGAAGAAACCGGCGTTTTCCGCGACAGCCAGCAATTTTTCGTTGGGAATCACGATGGTGGTGTCGACGGACTCCATGAGCTCGGCGATACCGCGCTCGGCCTGCTGCATGCGGCGTTTGCCTTCAAAAGCAAAAGGCTTGGTCACCACGGCTACGGTGAGCGCTCCCATTTCACTGGCGAGCGATGCGATGATCGGCGCGGCGCCGGTGCCGGTGCCGCCGCCGAGGCCGGCGGTAACGAAGATCATATCCGCGCCTTCGAGGACTTCGATAATTTTGTCGGAATCCTCAAGCGCGGCTTTGCGGCCGATTTCCGGATTGGCGCCCGCGCCGAGTCCGTTGGTCAGCTTGACTCCCAACTGAATCTTGGTCGCGGCGCGCGACATGCGCAGAGCCTGTAGGTCGGTGTTGGCGACGATGAACTCAATGTGTTCCATGCCCGAGTCAATCATGCGATTAACCGCGTTGTTGCCGCCGCCGCCCACGCCGATCACCTTGATGCGAGCGTCGTTGCGCGCTTCTTCGTTGAAGCAAATGCGGAGTCCGTTGTCTTCAGTCATAACTCACCTCGGAAATCAGTTCTCAGTTGCCAGTTCCCAGTTCTCGGAAAAAAACAATAACCATTTTGGCTAGGCGCCCTTTCCTGCGAACAGCGCTTTCATGCGTGAACCGAAACCCGGTTCCTGCAGGCCGCGAGCGATGCGGGCACGGTGGCCGTAATATGCCATGCCCAACACCGTGGCAAACTCGGGCTCGGCCAGAAACGACGGCATCTTCGCCATCGGAGTCGGCCACGCCAGGCGCGCGGCTTTTCGCAGCACCGATTCGGCTACGTCGAGAATTCCCGAAAGGCGCGACGCGCCACCGCTCAGCACGAAACCGGCGATGCAGTGTTCGAGAACGCCGGCGTGGCGCAGGTTTTCACGCAGCAACTCGAAAAGTTCGCGGGCGCGCGGCTCAAGAATTTCGCCCGCCAAGCGCTGCGGCAACATGCGCGAGGGCCGGTCCCCGACCGACGGAACTTCGACTTCGTTGCCTTCCGGAATCAACGTCGGAACCGCGTTGCCAAAGTTCTTCTTGAGCGTCTCCGCATCCGACAACCCGGTACACATGCCGACCGAGAGATCGCTGGTGAAGTGGTCGCCGCCAATGGGGATGACCGCCGTGTGCGCGACCGCTCCCTGCTGAAACACGATCAGATCGCACGAACCCGCGCCGAGATCGACGTAGCAGACGCCAAGTTCGCGTTCGTCCGAGCGTAACCCAGAATCCGCGCCAGCCAGCGGCTCAAAAATCGTATCGTCGACATGAACGCCGGCGCGATTCACCGCCGTGACCAGATTTTGCGTGGCTCCCGAAGCGGCTGTCACAATGTGCACGCGCACTTCGAGGCGGGTGGCCATCATTCCTGTCGGATCCTTCACGCCCGGCTGACCGTCGAGGATGAACTCCTGAGGCAGCAAGTGGAGAATTTCGCGATCGGCGGGCAACGGTACGGTCCGCGCCTTATCCACCGCCTGGCGGATTTCGTCGCGGCCGATTTCGCGCGACCGCGTGCCGAAGGTGATGCCGCCGTGACTGTTCATTCCACGAATGTGCGCGCCGGCAATGCCGATCAGGGCATGTTCGATGGGGATGCCAGCGACGTCTTCCGCATGCTCTACCGCCTTTTGAATGCTGCTGATGGCTTTATCAAGTTCGGCAATTACGCCCTTGCGCAGGCCGCGGGATTCGCTGATGCCGTGGCCGCGATAACGCAATCCGCTCTCGCCTATCTCGGCCACGAGGACGCTGGTCTTGGCGCTGCCTACATCAATCGCGATTATGAAATTCGGTTCATGATTCGGCATAAATGCGCTACTTAATGGTCGTTACTTTCTATTACTGCTGATACTGTGGTGACTCCTTCGGGATGACAGCACTGGGTTTTTTCTGTCCTGTTGTCGCCCTTGATGGCGGCAATGAACCCGCAGGCGGCGTCCCCGTATTCTTCGCCGTCGCCACGGGCGAAGTGCTTCCATTCGGTTTCGGCGCGGCTTGACCAGCCGGCAATTGACTTGCCGGACCCGGTTTTCCCGCGGCCGGTTTTGCTGATCCCTGATTCGCTGAGGACTGATTAGCCGGCGTTTGGCTGACCGTGTTCGGTTTGGCCGGGCTTGGCTTAGACGCAGCCGGCTTCGCCAAAATCGACTTGGCCGAAACATGACGAATGCCTGCTTTCGTCCCGGCTTTTGCTTTGGCTTTCGAGTCCTTCTTCGCCGGAATCGGTTTCGCGGGAAGCGCTGGCACAGGATGGGTTACGTATTTTTCGTAATTCACGATCGCGGCGGTTTTCACTCCCGCCGCCACCGCCGCTTTCGCCGCTGCCGGCGTCAAAGACGGCTGGCGTGCTATCCCTTCCAGGTCCGGGTTCACGATAATCTGACCGTCGTAGCGCAAGTCCACCGAGTCAAGTTTTTCGAACTGCTGCCGCCATTGCTGGGCATGCGTCACGTAAGTTCTGTAACGCTGCAGGTAATTCCCCGATCCTAGATGGACCAGCACCTGGCCATTCGAATCGGCGGCAAGCACCTTCACATCCTCGGGATCACTCAGATCCACCTCACTCAGTTCCTGCGAATAGCGCGCGCCGCTCGAATCAAGCTCGCGAACTAATTGGTTGTAATTCTTCATTCGAGCCGCACGCGTGGAGAGCGGCTCGCTTCCACTCATGCCCGTTATCACGGCGAACGAATACCTATGTTTGCCGCCTGGGCTCAGCTCCATCAGCGTGCCGCCGGCGTCGATCAGCGAAACGTGGGAGCCGATGCGGGCAAAAGCCACGGGCGTGCGTTCATGGATCTCAATGCGCAAGCGGTTGGGCACAAAGCGCATTACGCTCGCCGATTCCACCCATGGAATTTGCTCCAACTGCTGTCTGCGCTGCGCGAGCGGAACGAAGAAGATATTGCGTCCGATGTCTCCACCCATGACTTCCATGATTTGCGCATGCGCGACGTGTTCGGCGCCGGCGACTTCAATCTGATCGCTTGAGTCGATGCGGAAACGCCACGAATGCTTGCCGTAGCGGTAGATGCTCAAGCCAGCCGCTCCTACCAGCGCCAGAGCGGCGAGCGCGATTACGCTCCACAGCAGCCGGTTGGCAGTTTTCTTGGGAAGGGATCCACGGCGAACGGAGACGCGCTTTTGTCCGCGCAGAAACGGCGATTCCTGTTCCGCTTCCAGATCGACGAGACGTGAGTCGTCGAAAGAGCCGCGCTCGGGAGCGCGACGCTCAGCAATCCGGTGGTCAGAATCGTCAGGAAGAGGATACAAGTCTTCCTGCACGGCGGTAGAACCTGATTTCCGCGCCACTCGTTCGAGTCAGTTGTCGACAGAAAACCGCTGAGCAGAAACACTATAACTGGTTTTCGCGAATTGAGACAGTGCGAAGTTGGTTCGGACAGCGATTACATTTTCGGGCAAGCTATCGTGACGCTGCGGTTGCGTGTTGCGGCCGATCCATTCTGCGATCGAACGCTCCACCGGACCTGCTCGATTTCCGCGCGCCGCATGTCAGCCTGTGCGCGAAGTATATCGGCGCGAGCGCGGGCTTGATCCCGAATCTGGTCGCGGACCAGTGTGGCTTGAACTCGCGCCTGGTCTCTTTGGATCTCACCTTGGACGCGCGCCGTGTTGGCTTCGTCGATAGAGGCCACCAGATTGCGCGCTGAGGTGCCGTCGCGGCTCATCAGAACGCTTGCGAACGCCAAAGTCCGCTGTGCGTGCGTTGCAATCTTGCATACGATCGAACCGCTGCGATCGGCAAGCCGATGCAGGGAAGCGAAATTTCCGTGCTGGTACTCGCTGGCCAATCCCAGCGCCAGAGCTCCAAGAGCGATCCAATAAGCGACTTTGTTCGTGTTCATGATCAATCCTCGCGGCATGAATGTTTGACGAGGGCCATCCAAAAAGGTCAACGACAAAAAGTGTCTTGTACAACACAGCAACGATCTGTCACTCGGCCAGCAGTTTCTGCAGAATCATCGGGCCCAACTGCGATACGCTCCCTGCGCCGAGAGTCAGCACCATGTCGCCTGCTTGCACCTGTGCTGCCACCGAAGCGACCGCGTCAGAAAACGATGGGGCGTACTCGACGACCGGCTTCCCTGCTTTGATGATGCGGCTGGCGAGCGCCTGCGCCGTGATGCCTTCGATCGGCTTCTCGCTGGCCGGATAAATGTCGAGCAGGCAGAGCGTGTCGGCATCGGTGAATGCAGTAGCAAACTCATCCATCAGATCGCGGGTGCGGCTGAAGCGGTGCGGTTGAAAGATCACATGCACGCGGCGAAATCCGCACTGGCGGGCAGCGGCGAGGGTGGCGCGGATTTCCGTCGGATGGTGCCCGTAATCGTCGATCACGCCGACGCCGGCGGCATTGCCCTTGAGCTGGAAGCGGCGGTCGACTCCGCGAAAAGAATCGAGGCCGGAACGAATCTGATCGACGGGAATGTCAAGCGCTGTGCCTACGGCAATCGCCGCCGTCGCATTCAGCACGTTGTGCGCACCCGGGACATGCAGCGTGAATTCGCCGAGGATTTTTTCTTTATAAGAGATTTGAAAGCGAACGATGGGACTGTGTTCTCCGGCCGCCGACACCGAGCCTGGCTGGATGAGGAAATCGGATCCGGCGCTGGTTCCGTAGGTCGTGACTCGCCGATGAACGCGCGGCAGCAAGCGCCGCAGCGCCGCGTCGTCGTTACAGCCAACGACCATGCCGTAAAACGGAACGCGCTCCATGAATTCGAGAAACGTGCGACGAACGTCGCGCATATCGCGATAGCAATCCATGTGCTCGCGGTCGATGTTCGTAACCACGGAAAGAATCGGCGAAAGCTTAAGGAACGAGCGGTCGCTTTCATCCGCTTCAGCAACCAGGTATTGCGACTTGCCGAGACGCGCGTTCGAACCCATCGCGTCGACGCGGCCTCCGACGACGACCGTGGGATCGAGGCCGCCAGCGGCCAGCACGGACGCGACCATCGAAGTCGTGGTGGTTTTGCCGTGCATGCCGGCGATGGCGATGCCATATTTCAGCCGCATCAGTTCAGCGAGCATCTCGGCGCGCTGGATTACGGGAATATGCAAACGGCGCGCTTCGGAAACTTCGGGATTTTCGACTGCGATCGCGGAACTGGTGACGACGACATCCGCGCCGTGAATGTTTGTGGCAGCATGGCCTTCGAAAACCGTCGCGCCCAACGCGGCCAGACGCTGCGTGACCGCGGAATTTCTCAAATCGGAGCCCGAAATCTGGTAGCCGAGATTCAGCAGTACCTCGGCGATGCCGCTCATGCCGATGCCGCCGATGCCGACGAAATGAATACGCTGAATTTTGGCAAACATATTTTGGCGAACACGAAAAGTGATGATAGATCATTTCGCCGCCGAGCTCGCAGGGAGCGCGGAGCGCACATTCATATTGTCATCGTGAGCGAAGGCCTCCTACCTCTCCCAAAACTCTGTGGCGGGAATAGGGGTCCTTCGCTTCGCTCAGCATGACAACTCAAACTGAAGCACCGTCGCCGCTAGCCAACTGCGCGACCATGTCGGCGATCTCTTCGACTGCCCGCGGATGCGCCAGCGATCTGGCTGCGGCTGACATGTTCTGCAGGCGCTGTGCGTCACCGATCAAAGTCGCGATGGTTTCGACCAGGTATGCTGCGCCCAGATTGCTTTCTTCGACGACGACAGCCGCGCCTGCGCGCTCCAATGCGCGGGCATTCACGTTCTGATGATCATCGGCCGCAGCGGGAAACGGCACAAAGATTGCCGGCTTGCCGGCAGCCGTGATTTCGCCCACCGTGCTCGCACCTGAGCGGCAGACCAGCAAATCGGCGCGCGCGAACGTGCCTGGCATATCGTCGATGAACTTGTGGACTTCGCCCGAGATTCCCGACTGCTGATAGGCGGCGAGGACGTAGTCATAATCGCGCCGGCCGGTTTGATGGATGATGTGGATGCCGGGAACCTTGGCGCGCAATCCGGGCAGCGATTCAATCATCGCCTGATTGATGGCGCGCGCGCCCTGACTGCCTCCGAAAACCAGCAGGGTGGGCGAACCGTCAGTCTTGGCCGCAATTGAAAAGAACGCCGCGCGCACGGGAACGCCTGTTACTTTGCAGTGCGGAAAATACTCGCAGGTCTCTTCAAAGTGCACGGCGGCGCCGGAAACCCAGCGGGCGATCATTCTGTTGGCGAATCCTGGAACAACGTTGGGCTCGAAGGCCACGGTCGGAAGACGGCGGCGAATCGCGGCGACCATGGCCGGTCCGGAAGCGTAGCCTCCGACGCCAATCACAACTTCGGGATCGAAAGCTGTGAGCATTCGCGAAGAGGCTGCGATCGCGCGCGGCAAGTCAAACATCGTTTTGGCGCGAGTCAGCAGGCTGACATTTTTCAGCGCGCCAACCTGGATTAACTCCAGTGGAAATCCTGCTTGCGGCACAAGGCGCGTCTCGATGCCGCGAGCGGTGCCGATGAAAAGAACTTCGGCGGCGAACTGTTTTTTTAGCTGTTGAGCTATGGCCAGAGCGGGGATAACGTGTCCGCCGGTGCCACCGCCCGCGATGATTACGCGCATGAAGTTCTTTGCAACGGTTGTCAGTTGCTCGAATGCTGAAAGTTAAAACGGTGAACCGGAAATTCGATGGGCCGAAATTCGATTGGATTGAAATTCTCAGGCCGGTTGCTGGGGCGAAGAATTCGGGATTGAGGCTGGAATTGTGCTGTAGGGAGTACCCCCCACCCCCCCTCCCTGTTTTTGGTTAAAGCATTCATTGCAAAGGGCTTACTTCCAAACTCCTCAATCTAAATCAGTTATCGGTAACCCGCTACAGCCATCTCTTTGGAATCAATAGCTTGGATCGATCACTGACGCAAAGTACAAATTGCCTTAAGGGGCTATTGGCGCCAGTTAAGGCCTCAGACTCTATTATAGGCCGAGTGTCAAATAATCTAGCGATTCGGTTGGGGCGGCCGAAGCTGGTGTCCCCGCGCGCGCGCTTCAGTCGCGGGGTCACGTAGTTGATAGAGATTCCCCCGTCCTTTCTTGCCCGATGCTGCCTGAAATCTCTGATTTCGCCAAGTATCAATCCACCGGCGTCGAACAAACGGAGGAAGCGAAACCAGTCAATCTCGGACCGCAAATCGCACGAAGGCGCACGGCGTCACGTCGCCACAGAGGGATTTTGTGTAGCTCGCGTCGCCGGCTCGGGCAGTTGCTGTCCGCAATACGCGCAATTTGCCCAAGTGGGCTCAACGGGCTTATCACATTTCGGGCACGGTGGCTGCAGCAGAGTGCGGCAGCGCGGACAGAATGGGAATTTTGCCTTTTCGACATGCCCGCAGCCGGGGCACGGCTTCGGCAGAGGGTCGCGGAGAATGAAGTACAAGATCATCCCAATCCCATGAGGAACGAAGATCGCCAGCAGCGTCCACATTACGTACCGCATCTGCCGCCGCTTCGCGTCGCCGTAGACGTATCCGATCAGCGCAACCAGAGCCACCATGAACAGGAACATCGCGCACACGCACAGCGCTTGTCCCCAGCGTGGCCATTTGCTTACTTCCCGATCCGTTGATGCAACAAAGATGAACAACGGCAGTGTGAAGCACAAATTGGCGAACCATGCAACGATCCACGCTGCCTTTGGAATCACCCGCAATTCCTTTGTGAAGCGGCTCATGCCAGCCTCCTTTCGCCGCGCTGCCGGATTGCCAGCAGCACTGCGGCCACCCCTCCCGCGAGCCACCCTAGCGCAGTGAACGCGGCAAAACTGATCCATGTTTGGCCGAACTGTGTATGGCTGAACTGCGGCCCGAGCAAGCTCCCGAAACGTCCGCTCACAAAGTGGAAAACCAGCCAGCTCGCAATCGTCAGCAGCCACGCAAAAGCCACGACAACAATCATTACGCGGCGGTTCCAATCGTGCTCGGCCTGTTCGGTGAGCTTCGCCTCCGCACGCGCCAGCGTGGCCTGCACCAGCCACGAAGAAGGCTGCGGCGTCGGCAATCGGCGGAGTTCGCTCGCAATCGGCCGCCAGGCCTCCAATTCGTTCGAGCAGGCGATGCAAGACCGCACATGCTCCGCAACCTGCTCTTCTTCCGCGCTCGTCAGCGCGCCGGCTGCGGCCAGCGCCAGCAGTTCTCGAATCTTGTCGTGCTCGTTCATTGCTAGTGCCATTGCCATGTACCTCCGGGATAGCGCGCTTCGAGCGCGTAACGCAATTGTTCCAGCGAACGCCGCAGCCGCGACTTCGCCGTTGATACCGGAACCGCTGTAACCTGCGCGATTTCCTCAATCTTCATCTCATCCTCAAACCGCAGTGTGAGGACTTCGCGATAGATCATCGGCAGCCCCGCCATCGCTTCGCTGATCTCCGTTCGGCGCTCGGCCGCGAGCGCGTGATCGAGCGGCGTGTGGTCTTTAGACGGAATCCGGTCCGCCACGGTTTCGCTATGCCCGCTGTTGGCGAGCGGCTCGTCGAGCGGTTCGTCAAGGCTCTGCGGATGAATCCGGCGCAAATGATCGATCGCCAGGTTGCGCGCCAGCGTGAACAGCCAGGCGTCAAAATTGCGACTTGCATCAAAGGAACGAATCTTCTCGACCACTCTCAACCAT
>Ga0182018_10002488_pt1 | contig 18365 bp, 13 predicted proteins | sample 812P2MmetaG_FD_120490 | JGI IMG/M metagenome (GOLD analysis project Ga0182018, IMG submission 120490) | Permafrost microbial communities from Stordalen Mire, Sweden - 812P2M metaG | ecosystem: Environmental > Terrestrial > Soil > Wetlands > Permafrost | place: Sweden: Stordalen | collected... | reverse complement strand
GCAGGTCGCAATGGCCGGCGAATCTGTGAACGGTCGTTACAGGTTCTCGGCGCAATGGGGTTCACCGCGGAGCACGAACATCACCGCTCTCACAGCCGGGTGCTCGTTCTCGACGCGCTGCTGGGCACCTCGAGCTCGCTGGCGCATCACATTGCAGTGACGCTCAGGGAATCGGCGGGAGTCGTGCCAGATCTGAACCTTTCGGTGGCGGCGCTCCGGGCCAATTGAGAGGCGACCGGAAAGACGCCGATCCTCCAGGCTGAAGCCCACGGTCCGGCCGCCTACGGCGCGGTCGCCTACGGGGAGGACGCCGGTGGCTGGGACGAGGCCGCCTTCTCGAGGAAGCGGTCGACGATCTGTCGGTGTGACGCGCTCGCGCTGGAGATGCTCTCGGCCGCCAGGGCGAAGTCCAAGATGTCGTGCATGGCCCGCTCGAGATGCTTGTTCAGTGCCCGCTTGGTGTCGATCAGCGCCTGCGCAGGCTGGCGCGAGATCCTCTCCGCCAAGGAGACTGCCTCGTCGAGGCTCGAGCCGTCGGGCACTACCCGATTAGCCAAGCCGAATTCCACCGCGTCCCGGGCGGAGATGCGATCGCCGGTGAACAGGTACTCCTTGGCCCGCAGGAGGCTGGTCATGGAAGGCCAGGTAAGGGCACCGCCGTCGGCCGCCACCAGGCCCACCGAGACATGCGGGTCGGTGAGATAGGCGCTCTCCTCAATCAGTACCACGTCGCTGAGCCCGGCGAGGCTGCAGCCGAGCCCGACCGCCGGGCCGTTCACGGCGGAGATCACCGGGAAGCGGAACCTGACGAGCCGCTCCACGATCTGGCGCGCCTCGCGCAGGATTGCCTCCCTTAGCTCTTCGTCCTCGTTCATCCGCTTAAGGAGGGTCATGTCACCGCCCCCGCAAAAAGCGCGGCCATTGCCCGTGATCACCACCACCGAGCAACCAGGGTCCCCCTCGAGCTCCGGCCAGACCTCGGCCAGTCGGCGGTGCAGCTCCAGATTGGCGGCGTTGAGTGCTTCGGGTCGGTTCAGCCGGACGACGCGCACGCGGTCGAGGCGCTCGACGAGAAGGACGGGGTCGGGGTCGGTCACGCCGGGCGACGCTACACGGACCAGATATCGATGTCGATGTCATAATGGCCAGATGAAGGCGGAGAACGCACGCGAGCTGACCTTCGCGTCACGACCTTCGCGGTCAGGGGTTCGCGGGATCAGCGCCAAGTTGATTCAATAGCGCGGGTCTTGCCGGAACCTCAACAGTTCGCCCTCGGCGGCGGAGCAGGCCACGCCAATGTCTGCCCCCGTCATGCGCTGGGGAGCTGGTCAGAGTTCGCCAAGATCGCGCCGCACAACTTGGTCGGGTGTACGTACGTATCGCCCTCGAGCTGGACGATGTACTCGCACAGGGTCTTGGGTGCCTTGCCGAAGTCACTGAGTGAGAAGTTCACCGCACCGAACAGCCCATTCGCGCTGTAGTCCGTGACCTTGTGGAGGTCCGCGATGAAGGCGCTCTGGGTTGGATTCTTCCCGGCCAGCTCTAGACCCTTGATCATGAGATCGGCACCACCCCATCCCTCGTACCAGGTGAAGTCAGGAACGCCGGTGTAGTGGGCGTACTTGGCCAGTACCGACTGGAAGGCCTTCGTCGCGGGGGTCTTGGACTCGATGGGGACGCCGGTCGCCAGAAACCAAGCGCCCTCGGCGTTGGAGACCGCGCTGGTGTCGTTGAGGAGGACTTGCCCGTAGCCCGTCGCATTGATGACCACCTTTATCTTGACGCCAGCCTGCTTGAGGCCGGTCATGATGGCGAAATTGGTGTTCCCGTCGAGGGGCAGCCACAGGACGTTCGCTCCGCTGGCCTTGATCTGTAGGACGAGCGTCGTCACGTTGACGGTTCCGAACGGCACCGACGTGTCGAGGAGGGCGTTTTTGAGGCCCTCCCGTTCGCAGGACAGCTCGAAGCCGCTCGCGGAGGCCTGGGAGGACGGTGAGATGCCGTAGCCCAGCGCAGCGCACTTCGTGCCGCCATGGTGCTTGGCGAAGACAGCGAAGTTGTCATACTGCGGATCCTTGGCGGCCCCAGGACCCGAGATGCTGAACATGTTGGTGTTGGGCTGCTGATACCACTCCGGCCCGTCGTAGGCGCCCCCGGTCACGGGCACTCCCGCCTGTTGGAGCTGCTTGTAGCCGCCGTAGGTTACTGCGCTGTCGTCGATCACCCCGAACACTCCCTCGGAGATGAGGTCGGCTGTGGCTGTATTATCCGTGAGCGGGTTTGTCCCGTCGTCTTTCACGATGAGCTTGATCTTGCGCCCATAGACTCCACCCTCGGCGTTCACCTGATCGATGCGCGCCTGCGCCGATCGGACCATGCCTGTCCCTACCGCCGCTCCGGGTCCCGTGAGCTCGGTGATGAGCCCGAGGGTGATCGTGTTCTTAGTGACACCGGGTGTGCTGGCCCCGGCCGTCGTGGTCATCACGAACGATGCCATGACCAGCGAGCCCGCCAATATCACCACGGTCATCGATTTTGTTCGGACCATGGACCCCCCTTTTCTTTGGCAACACTCTTGAAAGCGCCGTGCGTCGGCACTTACCTGAGTCTTCCCTTGTCGCTCCGACACCGGCGGTCAGCGAGACTCGGTGAGCACGTTCATGCTGTTCTGATGTGTACGCTATAAGGGTACCATTGTGCTCTTAAGTACACAACCCCGAGGAGGTCCGGTGCCCACATCACTATTGTCCGAGACCCTCCGCGGCACCGTCGTGCTCGATCTGTCGCGGAACCTGGCCGGTCCTTACTGCACGATGCTTCTCGGTGACTTGGGCGCAGACGTCATCAAGGTTGAATCTCCTGGTTCCGGTGACGACACGCGGAATTGGCACCCCCCTGCCTGGAATGGGCAGAGTGCGACGTTCCTGGCCTGTAACCGGAACAAGCGAAGCATCACGATCGACTTGGACACGGAGGCCGGGCAGCAACTGGTGCGACGCCTCGCATCTCGTGCTGACGTCGTGGTCTCAAGCTTTCGACCAGGCTCTCTTTCCAAGCGCAGTCTCGATTACGAGTCTCTCCATCAGCTCAACGACGGACTGGTGTACTGCTCCATCACCGCGTACGGATCAAAGGGGCCCAAGAAAGACGCACCTGGTTACGACCCGGTTCTCCAGGCCGAGACGGGGATGATGTCAATGACCGGCCACCCCGACGGGCCCCCGGCACGCCTCGGAATGGGAGCGATCGACTTGGGCACAGGTATGTGGGCCGCGGTTGGGATCCAAGCCGCTCTCCGGAATCGCTCGGCGACCGGCGAAGGTGCGCTCGTCGAGGTAAGCCTCTACGAGACGGCTGCCTGGTGGCTCTCTTACCATGTGGAGGGATATCTCGCCACGGGCGAAAGCCCCCAGCGCCAGGGGAACGGGACCCCCTTCGTCGCCCCCTACGAGATGTTCGCAACCGCCGATGGAGACCTCATGGTTACGGCCGGGAACGATCGCCTCTTCGTCTCGTTGTGTCGAATGCTTGGTCTGCCGGAACTCCCGGAGGATCCGGCCTACGCGCACAACGCTGACCGGGTCGCCAACCGCATCACGCTCCATGAGCTTTTGGAGGATCGCTTCAAAGGGAAGACCGCAGCGGAGTGGGAGGTCCTGCTGGGCACCGAAACGATCCCCTGCAGCCAGGTCCGCTCCGTGGCAGACCTCGTCCACGACCCACAGCTCGACGCCCTAGAAATGCTGGTGGACATACCGCACCCCGACATTCCCGATCTGCGTGTCGTCGACATCCCGCTCACTCTCAACGGGGAACGCGCCACCCACCGGCTTCCTCCTCCGCGGCTCGGAGAGCAGACCGCATCCATACTGGAGGAATTGGGAGTCCCAGCGGAAGAGATTGAGACGCTCATCCGGGAAGGAGTGGTTTCGTGCTAGCGCCGGAGCATGTCCCGGACGGCGAGCGCAATCTGGCTGCCGCGGCGTCGGGTCCCCTCGGGCCCTACGAGGTGTATGCCCATTCGGTGGACGTCCCCATCGACGACAGTCTGGCGCTTGCCACTTCCATCTTCCGGCCCGAGACGGCCGGCGCCGTTCCTGCGGTGTTGATCCGCACTCCCTACGGGAAGGAGTTCTGGCGCAACGACGGGATTTTCTGGGCGTCGCACGGCTACTGCCTTGTCCTCCAGGACTGCAGAGGAACCGCTTCCTACTTCGACGAGGCGGACGACGGAGAGGCCACGGTCAAGTGGATCCAAGGCCAGGACTGGTTCGACGGCCGCTTAGGCCTGCAGGGCATGAGCTATATGGGCTTCACGGCGTGGGCGACGGCGTCGAAGTGCAGGGACGATGTGGACGCGATCTCGGTGTCCTACTACAGCTCGGACCGCACCTCATCGTGGTATCCGGGCGGCTCATTCGGTCTCGACATGGCGCTGGCGTGGTCCGCCATGCAAGACGGCGGCCAAGACGAGAACGATCCCGACCCCGATGTCACGCTGGGAGCACCGTTGGCCAGTCTCGATGCGTACCTACATCTTCCGCTCATTGATGCGGACGAGGTCCAAACCGGCAAGCAGATTCCGATCTTCCGGGAACGCTTGACTCACTGGGGCGACGATCCCCACTGGAAACCACTTGATTTCAGCCACGTCCTCTCGGAGGGCTGTCCGCCGACCCTGCTCTTCGGAGGTTGGTACGACTACCAGCGCCGCTACCTGTGGGAGGACTACCAGCGATTGCGACGAGCCGGCGTCCACCACCGGATCGTCATGGGGCCGTGGATGCACGGAGGTGGGTGGGCCGAGGGCAATACGGAAGCCCTGCGCTGGTTCGACACTCATGTCCAGAAGCGACACGATGCCCACCACGTCCCCGTCTCCTTCTATGTCACCGGGAGCGAAGACTGGAGGGAGGTAGCAGGATGGCCGGACTCGGACACAGAGTCCACACGTTGGTACCTAGCCCCAAATGGCGTATTGGCAGCGACGGCCAGCGACGGGTCCCTTCCGACGAGGTACACCTACGATCCAACCGACCCGACTCCTTCGGTGGGTTTGGCGAGTTTCGACCCCGAACGAGCCATGCCGTGCGATAACCGGGCCCTCGAGCTGCGGCCCGACGTCGTCACGTTCACCAGCGACGCCTTTGGGGAGCCACTGACCTTCTTCGGGCCTGTGTCGGCCACGCTCTGGGTGAAGTCGTCGACCCAGAGTGCCGACTTCTTCGTCCGGGTGACCGACGTCCACCCGGACGGCGCGTCCTACAACGTGATCGATGCCCTGCGCCGAGTCGAGCACGACGCGCGATTGCACTCAGGCGAGGAACCGCTGAAGTTGGAGATCGACCTCGGACCGTGCGCCCACCTTTTTGACACCGGTCATTGTTTGCGAGTCCAGATCTCGAGCGGTGCGTTTCCCTTCTACGTCAGAAACCTCGGAACGGGCGAGGACGTGGCCACGGGAACACGGGTCACGGCGGCAGAGCAAACGCTCTCACACGACACTCGGTTTCCCGCCCATGTAACAGCCGTCGTCGCCTCAACAGAGACATGATTGCGAGCCCTCCAACCTCATTGACCGACGAGTTCTCTGTCCTGTCGTCGTCGTAGGATTCAAAAATGGCCACGCCTGACTCATCAGCATCGAGTGCACGGGAACGGAACCCGATAGCTTCGATCGTCCGCGTTCTCGACGCGATGGTGGAGTCAGAAGCGTCATCCTTCGGCGTGAGAGAACTCGCTCGCGCGCTCGGCGCCCCCCCGAGCTCCGTTCAACGGACTCTCGAGGCCGGAGCAGCGGTCAGTCTCGTCAGCGCATCTGCAACGGGACAATGGGAACTTGGATGGGAGCTGTACCGAATCGCTTCCTTGGCCCAACGGAAGCGCCCTTTCTTGGCCGTGGCCGAGCTCCTCGATGAGTTGAGCGACCTCACTGGAGAGACCGCCTTTCTCGCCGTCTACGACCCCCAACGTCACGAGCGAATGTACGTTGCCACGTCACCGAGCCGTCGGAGTGTGCAGTTCGTTCCCCTGCTGTTCACGTGGCTTCCACTGCACGCCACCGCCTCCGCGATGGCCATTCTGGCCCATAGGCCCGAGGAGGAACGAAGGGACGTCTACAAACAGGGCCTTCCCCTTTTCGCCCGGCATCGACAGACACCAGCGAAAATCGAGAAGCTCTTGGCGTCGATTCGATCCGAAGGTTTTGCGTTGAGCCGTGACCAAGCAGACGTCGGAGCGAGTGCTATCGCCGCCCCAGTGTGGACCGCCGGTTCGGTGCAGGGCAGCGTCGGAGTAGCAGTGCCGAACCAGCGATTCAACGAAGCAACCGACGGGCACTTGGCGAGTCAAGTCACACGGACGGCCGAGGTCATCAGTCGTCGCCTCGGGGACCCGCTCTCCATAATCGATGGCGCCAAAACGCGGTCAGTTGTTGCGGTCGACCCTTTGCGCTGACCTCGATAATTCGATGGCCATCGCCCAGGAGGAGATCTTCTGCCCGGTCCTCGTGGCCACCCCTTCGACGGCGATGCCGACGCCGTCCCCATCGCGAGTGACGGCAACCACGGTGGCACGAGGTGTGTGGTCGAGCTCGATCGAACGGGCCCGCGCGGTGACGACACAGATCTGTACAGGTTCCGTCGGTGTCAACGACGGCCGACCCATGGTGCAGACATGCCCTTGGGGGGCTGTGAGCACAGCGGCATCGGTCGCCAGAACAGCAATGAAGGCTTCGAGCAATGGCTCGCGGTCAAGGCCGTAGCATGGCCGCAGACTTGAAGAGGAGGCCGACACCATGACTGCATCGAGCGACACCGTGCTCTATTACGACCCGTTCGACACCGAGATCGACAAGGATCCGCATCCGGTCTGGCGGCGACTTCGCGAGGAAGCCCCGCTCTACTACAACGAAAAATACGACTTCTTCGCCTTGAGTCGGTTCGACGATGTCGACAAGGCCCTCATGAACTGGGATGCGTACCGCTCGGGACATGGTTCGACTCTTGAGATCATCAAGGCCAATGTCCAGCTTCCTCCTGGGATCATCCTCATGGAGGATCCGCCGATCCATGACCTCCATCGGGGCCTGCTTTCCCGGGTGTTCACGCCGAAGAAAATGAACGCCCTTGAGCCAAAGGTCCGCGAGTTCTGTGCTCGCAGCCTCGATCCGCTCGTCGGCTCGGGGGGATTTGATTTCATCGCTGACCTCGGCGCGCAGATGCCCATGCGCACGATCGGAATGTTGCTGGGAATCCCGGAAAAGGACCAGGAGGCCATCCGCGACCGACTCGACGAAGGCATGCGTATCGAAGAAGGCGAGGAATACGTACCGCCAACGGATGGCGGCTTCATCACAACTGGCGGTGAACTCTTCTCCGAATACATCGATTGGCGGGCCCAGCACCCCTCGGACGACCTCATGACGGAGCTTCTTACCGCTGAGTTCGAGGACGAAACGGGGACCATCCGTGGGCTCTCGCGCGAGGAGATCCTGACCTACGTCATGCTGTTGGCTGGCGCCGGCAACGAGACGACAACGCGCCTCATCGGTTGGGCCGGGAAACTGTTGGCTGAGCACCCTGACCAACGTCGAGACCTGGTCGAAGATCGCTCATTGCTCCCCCGGGCGATTGAGGAGATTCTCCGTTACGAGGCACCGTCACCGGTACAGGCGCGATTCGTACAGCAGGACGTTGAACATCACGGCCAAGTCGTAAATGAGGGAAGCGTGATGGTGCTACTCAATGGTTCGGCCAACCGAGATGACCGCGAGTTCCCCGACGGCGACCGGTTCGACATCCACCGTGAGGTCTCTCACCATCTCAGCTTTGGCTACGGCATCCACTTCTGTCTCGGTGCCGCGTTGGCCCGGTTGGAAGGAAGGGTGGCGATTGACGAGGTACTCACCCGGTTCCCAGAGTGGTCGGTCGACTGGGACGGTGCCGTCCAGGCTCACACACCGACGGTGCGCGGATGGGAAAAACTTCCAGTAGTCACCGGATGAGGAGCGCCCATGCAGATGGACGGCATGATCCTGGCCCGTATCGACTAGCACTCAGTCGAACCTCGAGATATCTACGACAATCACGTACCGGCCAGGTCGAGGGATTCAGAACCCAATAAGCCTCGAAACATCCACGACTCCCCTGATCCCTCCGCCCGCGGTAAGAAGGGAAATGTCATGAAAACCGGATAGCCAGAAGAGGAACGCACTCGAGGAACACTGGCAGGCATCTGAACGTGGCGATACTGAAGTCGAGCATGCCATCTACAGTGCGGGCGCGATCCTCGACTATCCGCAGTCGGGTGAGCGATACCGGGGCCGAGACAGTTTTCCGCGCAACGCGGCGCACACCCTGCCAATCGACACTTCACCGTCCTCCGGATCGTTGGCGGCGGGGATTTCTGGGTGAGCGAGTGCGTCATCACGCCCGATGGCGTGCCCAGCTACTCCGTGAGCATCATGGAGTTCGCGAATGGGTATGTGGTCCACGAAACGCAGTACTTCGCCAACTCCTTCGGTGCGCCTGAATGGCGGACGGCACTCGCAGAGCCAATGCCGGGCAGGGACATCGCGAGAGCTTGACCTGGGCCGGGAAGAGCCCGGTCTCTCTCCGTAGAACAGATGGACGACGTCTACTTACGTCTGGCGGGTCCCCTGAAGTGCGGGTCCGTCCACCCGTTCCAGTGCGTTCGCCCCCGTAGTAAACCGGTCTGGCCCCAGAGGAGTTGTTCTTGCGCAGAGGAGATTCGATGACAATCAGATCAGATTCGCAAGGGAATGCCGGCTTCGTCCTTGATTCCAACTGCCCGCGGGGTTATCGGCGAACATCAGAGGGTGAGGAGCTGTTTCAAAACGCTGTTCAGAATTTGATCAAAAATCTTCCGGATGCCACCAAACCATGGCCATCGGACGGAACGCTCCGATGCGACCTGGCGCTCGAGGGTGGCGGCGTGAAGGGAATTGCCTTAGTGGCTGCAGTTCTCGTCCTAGACGAAGCTGGCTACAAGGTCCAGCGAGTTGCGGGAACCAGCGCCGGAGCCATCGCCGCATGCTTAATCGCGGCACTCGTGCAGGCTGGTCAAGATCTCACCAAGCTAAAGACCTATGTCGATTCGTTGCAATTCAAGAAGTTCATGCCACAATCGATGCTCCATCGAGTGCTCAATTTGATCCCAGGCAGCTTCGGCAACGATCTGTGGTGTGCTCTAAAACTCACAACAAACACCGGGCTCTATTCAGGCGACTATCTCACTGGGTGGCTCGGTCCAAAGCTAAAGGAACTCAACGTCGAAACCTTTGCGCAGTTGAAGATCACGGACGACAAGGACATGAGCTTGCCGCCTGAGCGCCAGTACCGATTGGTCGTCAATACCTCAGATATAACTAGAGGTGAGCTGGTGCGCTTGCCATGGGATGCCGACTACTACGTCAAGGACCCCGAAGCTATGTCGGTGGTTGAGGCAGTCCGGGCCTCAATGTCAATTCCCTTCTTCTTTCGCCCAGTGGTCTTTCGGACCGAGGACGTCACCGTCTTCACTCCCGGGCCCGGTGGTACCACGTTCCCAGAGCACTACAAGCCCGGCACAGTGTCTTGGGTCGACGGGGGAATGTTAGAGAATTTCCCCATTGATGCCTTTGGACGAATCGACGATAAACCGCCGCGATGGCCGACCATTGGTCTCAAGCTGTCGAACCTGGAAACGGACTATGGACCAACCAAGCAATGCACGAGTACTCCTTCAGAGGCGGTTCGATGCCTCAAGACCATGATGAACGAATGGGATCGGTACAGTGTTGAGCAAGAAACAGCGGCCCGTACCATTTTCATCGACAATGCGGGCATAAGTGCCACCCAGTTTGATTTGACGGAGGACGAACAGAACACACTATTCCGGAACGGCGTTCAGGCGGCCACGGACTTCATCCTGGAGATGGGCGCCTATGGTCACGTACCAAACACCGCGGCCGAGGAAGCCGAGTTGATCAGGTGGCGAAAGGCTGTGACGATCGACTCTCGCAAGCGAGGAGTCGCTGTTCAGAAGATCTAACGTCGACTGTTTGCTGACGCCATAGACGTCATGGGACCCATTAGCGAGAACCCATTAAACGGTCAACCCGCTACGCGGGGCGGCGGCGGCGGAATCAGCGCCGGCGCTGGGCCCGGATGAGGGGAACGCCAAAGGGCAGAAAAGCCATGGCGGCGGCGGCCAGCGCGAGAAATGCGCCCCACGACCAGCTGAAACCGGCCGGCTTGAGCAGGAAGCCCAGCGCCACGAGGGCCAGATTGACTCCGGTAATGACGGCCAGGAGCTGATCTTTGGACATACGGCCCTGTACCGCGAGGTCTCCGAGGCCGAATGCAATGATCAGGACGTAGAGCACCAGCACGGCCGAGTCCAGCACCGCGATGCCCAGCCAGCCGTGGGCACTGAGTCCATCAACGGAGATGGGACCGATGCTGTACCAAGGCAGCCAGAACGAGACCAGGAGGACCAAGGCGGCGGGGCCGAGGACCCAATCATTACGGTTCAGGACGTTCAGTCGTTGACGCGACTTCCGGACGCGCTTTGGCGTCGGTCGCGATATGACAGGCGGCCTGATGGCGGCGCCGCACCTGGGGCAAAGTGCGGTCCCCGGGGACACCTCAACCAGGCAGCGGGAGCAAGCAGGCAAATCGGCCACCCTCCTTCATGCCATCACGGACGCGTCGGGTCAGACTACAAGCCGATACGACCTGCCCTCGTCGAGTTCCGATCGCCGGGCGGTGCTCTCAACCAGGTGGGCGTCGAGGTGAGCACACCCCAAGAAGTGCAAGAAGCCATCAGCGGCCTCTGGAGCATGTCTCTCGACCGAGGTGCAGGCGTCCACTACCTGCAGAATGACTCTCCCCCGCTGCGGATTGAACCTCTCACGGCGTCCACTGAGACAGCCAGCCCACATCAACCCTCGTGAGGGGCAACTCCGGCGATCTATCAATGCACCGCTCACGAAGAGCCAGCTCAGGTCCAGAATTTTTGAAGCGGAAGACGGGATTCGAACCCGCGACCCTCACCTTGGCAAGGTGGTGGTTTTCTCCATTTAAGTCTGGCGGGCCCCCTGCCGTGCGGGTCCGTCCACCCAGTTTCCAGCCTGTCCGCTGCGTCCGCACCCGTAGTAGTGCGCTCTACTATCGATCAAACGGAAGATCGGCCGGTTAGGCGTTACAACTCTCGCTAAATTTTGCCCATGCAAGACACTTGGATTACGCCGGAACGTGTGCCGCTCGAGGACGTCAGGCTTGGCGACTGGGGCTTCTGGGGGCGCCCACACGACTGGCGGGACGCAGCATTTGCCACCCTGCGTCGCGAGTCGCCGGTCGCGTTCTTTCCTGAGATGGAGTTTCCCAACTCGGCGTCCGGCAAGGGGTTCTGGGCACTGACCCGCCACGGCGACATCCTGCATGCCAGCCGCAATCCTCAGTTGTTCAGCTCGTATCCGAGCATGGCGATTCAAGACACGTCGCCAGCGACGGCGGAGTATCTCGGTACGTCGATGATTTGCCTCGATGACCCCCATCACGGCCGTCTACGAAGGATCGTCGAGCGGTCCTTCCGCCCGAGGGTGGTGGCCCGGGCGGAGGAGTCCGTGCGGGCGCGGGCCAAGCGTTTGGTGGCGCAGATGATCGCCGACCATCCCGACGGCTCGGCCGAGTTGGTGAGTGCCTTCGCCGGCCCGCTGCCACTGCAGGTGATCTGCGACATGATGGGCGTACCCGAGGAGGACGAGTCCCGGGTGTTCTCGTGGACCAATGCCATCATGAGCGAGGTGCAGACAAAGGAGGAGTTCGTCCGCGTCGCGCAGGAGATCAGCGCCTATGCGCTCGAACTCGCCGAAGAGCGACGGTCCAGGCCGGCGGAGGACCTCGCCACCGCTCTGGTCGAAGCCGAGGTCGACGGTGACCGCCTCAGCCCAGAGGAGATCGTCGGGTTCTTCGTCATCTTGCTGAGTGGAGGCAACGAGACCACTCGTAACTCAATCAGCCATGGCCTGTACGAGCTGACTCGGCACCCCGACCAGAGGGCACTTTGGTGGTCGGATTTCGAAGGTCACGCCAAGACCGCCGTCGAGGAGATCGTGCGGTGGGCCACTCCGGTCATTTACATGCGACGACGCGCCACCAAGGACACGGAGATTGGGGGCCAGCGGATTCAAGCCGACGACAAGGTCGTGCTGTGGTACAACTCCGCGAACCGCGATGAGTCGGTGTTCCCCGATCCCTTCCGGTTCGATCTGACCCGCAACCCCAACCCACAGGTTGGGTTCGGTGCCGGTGGCACACACTTCTGTCTTGGTGCCAATCTGGCGCGCCGGGAAATCATGGCGGCGTTCAGCGAGCTGCGCCGGCAGCTGCCGGACATCCATGCCACGGATTCGCCCGAGTATGTTGTGAACCCATTCGTCAACGGCATCAAGACGCTGCCGTGCGCGTGGACGCCTCCGTCCTGACTCACGGGACGCCGAAACATGGCGAGGATCGCGACGGCCGCAAGGAGGACGCCCCACAGCTACGCCTTGGAGCGAAAGAGCGCGAGGTCGAGCAGCGACTCGCCGCCGGGGCGGCGATTGACGGAGCGCTCCCAGCCGAAGAGGTCGATGTGATCGGACGGTGGGACATATCGGAGTCCTTTGGGGTCGATCCTTTATCTAAGGGAGACCGGGACAGGCCGTGGTTTTAGGTCCGCCGGGAAGTAGTTGTGCCCACCGACGAGGTCGGTAAGGGGATGTGCAGGGACTGGATCGGCATCGGGGTCGATTGTGATCTGCCACGACAGCCCACTTCTTCGGTCGATCCGGGCCCGTGGGTTCACGGCCAGGGCGATGGCGGAGATGACGGTTGGTTCCTCGTCGTCAAGCATGTCGATGGGACTCGGCGTAGCTCGATCCTGGAGCGCAGCACACGGGAGCACCGTTACTTCGAGTCTGTCAGCGTCTGCGAAGTCGATGGTGAGCTCGGCATAGTCGTCGGGGAGGAGCGGGTTGAGTTGCAGCAGTTTGGCGATGGCGTGGAGATCGTCTCCCGCGACGCCCATCGCTTCCGACAAGCGGCGCACGAGCGGAGGGGCGAGTGCAGCGATGTGCTGAGTCGCAACGTCACGGAGCAGGTCTGTTCCGTGACGTTGCTGGATGCTGAGGTAGGCAGCGCGCATAAGCAGATGCACGTCCAGAGCAAACTCCTTGACCTGGCGTACAAGCACCGCGTGACCGAAGTCCTCCAATCGGAGCCCTGAGATGTAGGCGCCGACGTAGTCGTCGAGGCCGCCGGCCTCTTGGCTCTCGCCCAGCCCGAACTCGAAGTTCGCTGCCTTCGAGGCGCTGATCAGTGCCCGGTTGGGATGGTCCGGCCTGATCTCCAGGTCATCGGGGGAGATGCTCAATTCCCAGCGGCAGTGCTCACCGGAGAACGCCCCAGTCTTCGGTGGCCGATGTACGGGAGTGCAGCGAGCCCGCGGATTGGTGGCGCGCAGCGTCGCCTCGAAGGTTTGGTCCTCCATGTCATGGCACATCATGGTGACGAGCTTCTCGTCGTTTCCGGACATCCAACGGACGTAGTCGTGGGCGCCGCAGGACACGAGCCAGAAGAACCCTAGGTCGTGGCGCACCACTTCGCCCTCCATATCTAGGAAGTGGTGGGGCATGCCGATGTCGAATTGGAAACTCTTGAGTACTGCATCGACTCCGTCGCCGGTGATACCGAGATTCGCCTTGTTTCGTGCCGTGTAAATGGGGCTCGCCGACATCCATTCGTCGTCGGCCAACGAAACCGACGCCTCCATCCCACCACGGCTGGCCACGTGGGGAATGAGTGAGCGATCGTGCAGCATGGAGACCAGCATCACTTCGCGGCACAACCGTGCCAGACCCTGGCGCGAAAGCGACTCGAGGCTCCAGTCCGGATCGAATGGCCCGTCGTAGAGCGGTGAAATCGTTCGCCTCGTCACGGTTGCACCGTGGGGCCACTTCGATCTCCGTGACTGGCCCGGAGTCGTGGGTTCATCGGGCGGTCCTCCTGGCTGAAAGTCGCACCGGTCGGGCACCGGCTGATGATGGTTAGGGAATGTAGCGTGACACATGGGACCACGGGAGAGGAGTGCTGGAACGTCAGGTGAACCGACCGACCATCTGCCCGTTTCCACCAGGGACGAGAGGATTAGGGAAGGAGCATGAACTCATGCGGGGAATAGTCTTCACGGGAGAGGACGCAGAGGTCACCGACGACCTGGAAGTGCGTGATCCGGGGTCGAATGAGGTGCTCGTGCGCATGGTCGCCGCTGGGATCTGCCACTCGGACCTGTCAGTGATCAGCGGCACCATTCCGTTCCCGACCCCGGTGGTGCTGGGCCACGAGGGTGCGGGAGTGGTGGAGGCTGTCGGATCGGCGGTGCGTTCGCTGGTCCCCGGGGAACACGTGGTCATCTCCACGCTGGCCAATTGCGGCGTGTGCAGAGCCTGCGCCACCGGTCACCCCACGTGGTGTTGGCAGTCCCTCGGCAACGTCTCCACCCCGTTTACCTACCGGGGTCAGCCGGCACACAACTTCGCAGCCGCGTCGGTCTTCGCCGAGCGCATCGTGGTGAACGAGATACAAGCGGTGCCGATCCCTGTTGACGTGCCGCTCACGTCGGCATGTCTCATCGCCTGCGGCGTGTTGACTGGCGTAAGCGCCGTATTGAACCGGGCCCGGGTGCGGCCGGGCGACACCGCGGCAGTCTTCGGCGTGGGCGGCGTCGGACTCAACGTGGTTCAGGGCCTGCGGCTTGCCGCTGCCAGCCGCATCGTGGCGGTGGACACTGTGGCGGCCAAAGAGCCATTGGCGCGACAGTTCGGGGCTACGGACTTCGTGCTGGCCGACGAGGACGGTTCGGGGGTCGCCGCCGCGATTCGGGACCTGGTGCCCCCGGACCGCGAGCTGGTCTCCGGGGCGCTGGCGCCCGCCGGCGGGGTTACCTGGGCCTTCGATTGCGTGGGCCACCCGGCGGTGCTGCGGAGCGCGCTCGATTCCCTCGACTGGGGTGGGACGGCGGTCGCCATCGGCATACCGCCGAGAGGGACCGAGGTGTCGATAGACATGAATGCATTGGCCACCGTGGACCGTGGGGTACTGGGCTGCCGGTACGGGTCGGCCCGTCCTCACCACGACATACCCATGCTGGTCGACCTCTACCGCAGCGGTGCGCTGCTATTGGACGAACTGGTGAGCGTTGCCCGTCCGCTAAAGGACTTCCGCGAGATCATCGGCGAGATGCATGCCGGTCGGGTGGCGCGTGGGGTCCTCACCTTCGAGTGAGGCGACTCTGATCCCGCAGAAGGCCCACGACGAGAACTGACCAGGTCCCTTCGACGGGCCGAGTGCAATTCAGGAAGCGATGCGCCATCTACCAGCTGAGACCTTCAATCCTCGAGCGAACGTGGCGCAAAAACCTTAGTTTTCCGCGCGATTGTGTGATTTCGCGACGGTGACGGCCTTGTCGATTAGAAAGTTCTACGAGGAGTAGCCGTTCAGGTCAGTTGTAGGGGGGCACATGCGACGAAGGCGCCCATGCTCGACGAGCTGACGGTGACCCGATGACAAACGTCGAGGTTTTCCGAGCATCGGCGTCAGCGAAGTCAACATTGACCCAGCACAGGTCCAGAATTTTGGAGCGATGCTGCTCCGTCCACCCAGTTTCCACTACGTCCAGCCAATCCATCGCTGTAGTAAGGCGGTCCACTATGCATCGCACCACGGGCTCGTTGACTCCCCCGCCGTCCTGAACCGCGTTCGGCGCACCGATGGACCTACTCGATCTCGAACCAGACGCCGTTCTCCTTGTACGACCCGTCGATCCGCTCAGATCCGAACCTGATTGTCACGGTCAAGGAGTTCGGGCGCTTTCGATGGTCGCCAGATAGTCATCGAGCAAGATCGGTGAGTGCCTCGTCGGGGTTGGGCGGCGTGTGCACGAAGGCGGCCAACACCGCCGCGGCCAGGCAAGCCCCCGAACCAACCAGGAGCGCGGCCCGCGGGCCGCCGGTCGAGATGATCCACCCGGTCATGATGCTGCCGATTGGCGTGGTCCCTAAGTAAACGAAGACCCAGAGCGCCATGATGCGGCCTCGATAGGCGCTCGAGCTGTGGAGCTGGAGCGTGGTCGAACACATGGTGACAAAGGAGAATGCCGCCGCACCCATGATGAGCAGCGTGACGCAGGCCACAGCGACGTTGGGGGCGGCCGCGGTGGCAGCCGAAGTGACGCCGAACCCCAGGGCGGCGAAAAGGAGGTACAGGCGCCTCGGATGGTGGACAAGGCCGACCCCGAGGGAGCCCAAGACTGCCCCGACGCTGAGCATGGTGGTGAGCAGTCCGTACGTTCCGCCGGTGCCGTGGAACGTGTCCTTGGCGAACACGGGCAAGACCACGGCGAAGTTGAACGCCAAGAGCCCGACCACCGACATCATGAGAAGAGGGAGCCAGAGCTGCTGACGACCGGCCGCGTACCGCAACCCTTCTTTGACACCTTGTCGTCCGGGCGGGGCCGGTCCGCCCGCCTTGCGGGGCCGAATGACGAGCAGGGCGGCGATGACGGCCAGGTAGGACAGTGCGTTCAGCCCGAAACACACCGTTGTGCCCGTCGTCACGATAAGCACGCCGGCGAGGGCGGGTCCGACGACCCGGGCGCTGTTGACCACCACCCCGTTGAGGCTGACCGCGCTCGACAAGTCGTCCGGCGGTACCAGGCGGCTGACGAGGGCCTGGCGGGCGGGAGAATCGACGATCTGGACGATTCCCCCCGCCACACCTATGCCCACCAGGGCCGCCACGCTGGTCTGACCCGCTACGGCCAGCCCCCACAACAGCGCAGCCAGGAGGCAAAACAGGGTCTGAGTGACGACGAGGAGCTTGCGCAGGTCGACCCGGTCGGCCACCGCCCCGCCCCAGGGGCCGAACAGCAGAGAGGGGATCCCCCCGGCCGCCAAGACCAGCCCCAGATCGCGAGGCGAACCGGTGCGCTCGAGAACGAGCCAGCCGACGGCCGTCTGCTGTAAGAAGGTGCCGCTGGCCGAGACAACCTGGCCGCCGAAGTAGAGGCGGAAGGGCCGAGACCGCAGGGCGCGAAACGAGCTACCGCCTTTGGCCTTCGTCGCTGCCTCAGACCCCGGCACGAGTCCCGACTCAGGCATGGCGGCCAGGGCGTCACGGTCCATTGCGCACCAGCAGCGAGGTTACCCGTGTCTCCACTGCGCCAGAGGCCCAAGCTTTGTCGTCCTCATCCCCTCCTGGGGAGAAACCGCCGGATGTAATCCAGGTCGACCCAACCCCTTCAGAGGTGGCCACCGGCCTGAGGCTGCGCTTAGCTCCGACCGGGCTGACCCGCTTCAAGGCGATGTGGAGACGGTCAAAGGTTCAATCCGACAGGGGAGGAGTCCATTCAATGTCGTTGATCCGTCGAAGGGTCCCCAGCGAAGGATTCGAAGTTCGGCCGGTCGCTCTTGTTCGATTGCGCGACTGAACAATGAAATCTCCGTGATCGTAACGCGACAACGCTCGAGCACACGTTGTGATCCGGCATGCTGAGGCGGAACGTGCTCATCGCAAGAAGGGGACGACAAAAAGGGGACGAGTCGAATGTCCAAGACCAAGAAGCGGCTGGCGGCCGGTGCAGTCGGGCTGCTCGTTACCGCAGTGGCGTCGGCGGGCGCAATCAGCATCTCGAGTGCCGCCGGCGTGCCGGAAGGTTCTTCAGTGCCTGACTCCGCCGTACCGGTGGCCCCGTTCACTGCGGACACGCCCTTCTCGAGCGGGCAGAGCATCAACGTCGTCGTGCCGGCGAACAGCCTGTTCGTCGCCACCACGAACGTCCTCGTCTTGGAGTGCTCGGCTCCCAGCGGGGTAATTCCGACTAGTCCAGCCGCCTGCAACGGTGACACCATCCAGGGCCCGAGCGTCGCGCCCAACACGGACGGGTCGATCAACTACCAGAACACCACCGGGTCGTTGTACCCGGTGTTCTTCACGCCCGACGCCGCCATCGGTGACACCAGCAGCAGCCCGGCCTGCGGTAATACCGCGGCCACCGAGTGCATCCTCTACATAGGCGACAACCAGGGGGACTTCACGCAACCGCACGTGTGGTCGCAGCCGTTCTTCATCAACCCCACGCCAGGCGACTCCGGCGCCAATCCAGGCGACGGCTCCGCACCGTCTACGACGACGCCGCAGTCGACGTCATTGTCGACCTCGCTGTCGGGTGGCGGGCAGAGCGGGACGAGCATCAGCGTGCCGACGGGAACGGCGGTAACCGACACGGCCACGCTCAGCGGCGCCAACGCCGCCACGGCCACG
>Ga0182018_10002487_pt1 | contig 18371 bp, 15 predicted proteins | sample 812P2MmetaG_FD_120490 | JGI IMG/M metagenome (GOLD analysis project Ga0182018, IMG submission 120490) | Permafrost microbial communities from Stordalen Mire, Sweden - 812P2M metaG | ecosystem: Environmental > Terrestrial > Soil > Wetlands > Permafrost | place: Sweden: Stordalen | collected... | reverse complement strand
CTCTCCGGCACCGCATTCAGCGCCTCCGGCAGCTCGCTCACGCGCACGTTCAGGTCCTGCCGCCGCGCGCCCACCGGCCGCAGCATCCCGCCCACGCCCAGGTCGCTCTCGTTCGCGTCCGCCAGCGTCACATGCAGGGTCACCATGTTCTCCTGCACCGTCATGGTCGGATTCTCCCAATCCGCCAGGCTGTGCACCGCCATGAACCGCGTCTTCGAGGGCGGCGGAATCATCTCCAGCTGCTGCCGCGCCGCCTCAACCTCCCGCGGGCTCGCCGCAGCAATCGTCGACCCCACAGCCTTGCGGTTGCATCCCGTCAACGCAAGAGGCAGGCAACACACCGCGGCCATCGAAATCAATAAACGAGCGAGACGCATAGGCACCCGCATCAGAATACCAAGACTCTTCGGCCCTCCGTTATCCCTTGAACGGTACAGGCACCTCGACGTAACTGCCCGGCTCAGCCGTATTAACCGCCGCGGCAATCGTCTCCGCAACCAGCCTCACCATCGGCCACTGCGAATGCTCCAGCACCACCAATGCCAGCTTTCGATCTTTGAGGTTCTGTTGATACCGAATATTCCTGTCCGTCGTGACCATCGCATCGAAGCCCGCCTGTTCAGCAACACGGATCAACTCGCCGTTCTCGAACTCCTCCCAGCCTAGCGCCCGTGCTTCCTCAACAGTGTGACCGGCGAGGTGGCGGGCCAGCCCCCGCGGCGTCCCGTTGTCGAAGAGAACTAGCATCGCCTAGGCATAAGCCGGCGCCTTTTCGAGAGAACGCGCCACGAACGCCATCAGAGCTTCCATCTGCTCCCGCGTCACCGGAAACTGCTCGATCACCTCGTCGATCGTCATTCCAGCCTCAAGGTTTTCAAACAGCACCTTCACCGGAGTTCGTGTGCCGCGCAAGACCCACGCGCCGCTCACCTTTCCCGGAATACTCTCAACCGCGGGGCACTGCGACCAGTCAAGATCAGCCATATCGCGATCCTCCCTACCGGAATGATAATCCCTCGCCCAGCGTCAGAATCCGCGCTGCCTCATCGCCCCACCCACACCGCACTCCGCTTCTCCAGAAACGCCCGCGTCCCCTCGCGCTTGTCCTCTGTCCCACACAACCGCCCAAAGATCCCCGCCTCCAGCGCCATCGCTTCATCCAGCGGCATATCCGCGCCACGATTCACGGCCTCCATCGCCGCCGCAACCGCCAGCGGAGGCATCGCCGCAATCGTCTCCGCCAGCTCCGGCGCCCGCGCCATCAGGTCACCCGCGACCATCTCATCCACCAGCCCGATCCGCAGCGCCTCCGCCGCATCCACCATCGCTCCCGTCAGCAGCATCTTCAGCGCCGCGCCCCGCCCCACCAGTCGCGGCAGCCGCTGCGTCCCGCCGTACCCCGGCACCAGGCCCAGCTTGATCTCCGGCTGGCCTAGCCTCGCCGCCTCGCTCGCCAGCCGCAGCGTGCAAGCCATCGCCAGCTCGCATCCCCCGCCCAGCGCAAAACCATCGATGCACGCAATCACCGGCTTGCCCATCGTCTCGATCCGCCGGAAGACCCGCTGGCCGCGCTCCGCCAGCGCCTCGCCCGAGCCCGCATCCACCGCCGCCAGTTCGCCAATGTCCGCGCCCGCCGCAAACGCCTTCCCACCCGCCCCGCGCAGCAACACCACGCGCACCGCATCGTCCTCCGCCAGCGCCGCGAAGCACTCATCCAGCTCGCGGAACATCGCAGCATTCAGCGCGTTCAGCACCTTCGGCCGGTTCAGCGTCACCGTCGCCACGCGCCCCTCCACAACCAGCAGCAGCGTCTCGTATGCCATCGCACCCTCCGTCTCAATCCCCTCAGACGATACAATCGCAGCTATGGTCAAGGGAATGACGCTGGTGGCTCCGGTCGCTTCGGCGGCCACGTTCGACGCGCTCGCCAGCCTCTTCTCCGCGCTCGGCTTCGAGCCAGGCCGCGGCTGGCAGGATGCCAACGGCCCCGGCCGCGGCGCAGCCTTCCTCGCCCCCATCGGCAACCTGGAAATCGTCACCGGCCGCCCACCCGCCGTCCCGCCCATCCTCATCGAAGTCACCAACCTTGACGCCGTCTACACCGCCGTCGAGCAGTGGATGCTCGCCCACCACCGCGCCGAAGACCTCGCCACTCTCGTCACCCCCATCGCGCCCACCCACTGGAACTCCCGCCTCTTCACCGCAACCCTCACCGGATCACAACCAACAACCAGCAACCAGCAACCAGCAACCTCCCTCACCCTCGGCTTCTGGGAGTCCGAGAACCCGCTCCACAACAAACCGATCGCCATCGAAGGCGACCTCTCCGCGCAGGCCATGAAGTTCGCCATCGTCGCAGCCCGCTGGAACGCCGTCATCACCGACCGCCTCCTGCAGGGCGCGCTCGACGCCCTCCACCGCAGCGGCGCCGCAAAGCCCGACATCCAGATCGTCCGCGTCCCCGGCGCATGGGAGATTCCCTCCGCCGCGCGCACGCTGGCCGAGTCGAATAACTACAACGCGATCGTCACCCTGGGCTGCCTCCTGCGCGGCGAGACCGCCCATTACGAGGCCATCTACACCGAGGTCGCGCGCGGCATCGGCCAGTCGCAGCAGGAGACCGGCGTGCCCCACGCCTTTGGCGTCCTCACCTGCGACACGCTGGAGCAAGCCCTCGACCGCGCCGGCGTCAAGGCCGGCAACAAAGGCTTCGAGGCCGCCATCGCCGCCATCGAAATGGCCTCCATCCAACGCAAGCTCGCGGTGACCCCATAGTGGGCACTCGGAGAAAGTCCCGCGAACTCACCATGCAGATGCTCTTCCAGGGCGACCTCGGCAAGCACACGCCCGACGAGGTCAGCGCCCTCTTCTGGCCCTCCCGCGACGATGTCGACGCCGAGACGCGCGGCTTCGCCGAAGACCTCTACCGCGTCGCCACCGTGCGCGCGCCCGAGGTCGATGCCCTTATCGAATCTCACGCGCAGAACTGGCGTCTCGAACGCATGGCCGTCGTCGACCGCAACCTCCTGCGCGCCGCCGTCGCCGAGATGCTCGCCTACCCCAACACCCCGCCCGCGATCGTCATCAACGAGTCGCTCGAGATCGCCCGCCGCTATGCCGCGCCTGAGTCGGTCCCATTCCTCAACGGCGTCCTCGACGCCATCGCCCGCACCCTGCTCAAACAGCGCCTCGCCTGAGCCTTATCGACCTGTAGACGCCCGCTCCACCGTCGTCGTCCTCTGCGTCCCGCTCAGCCCCGCCTCATACCGCGCCACACCCTTGTACAGGCTCTCCGCCACGCGCTCGCGATAGTCCGGCTCCAGCAGTTGGTCCGCATCCTTCGGATTCGTCACGAACGAGATCTCCGCCAGGATCGACGGCATATTCGCCCCAATCAGCACCACAAACGGCGCCTGCTTCACCCCGCGGTCCTTCAACCCCGCATTGCCCTTCTGCAACCCCGAGTACAGAGAACCTTCCACATCGCTGGCAAACTCTCGGCTCTCGGCAATCTTGTCCTTAAGCGCGATCTTCTTCACCAGGTCGCTCAGCTGATGGATGGACTGGTCGCTCACCGCGTTCTCCCGCGCCGCCACATCCAGCGCCGTCGGGTCCGACGTGAAGTTCAGGTAGTACGTCTCCACCCCACGCGCACTCGCATCCGGCGACGAATTCGCATGGATCGAAAGAAACAGGTCCGCCTGCGCCTTGTTCGCAATCGCCGTCCGCGTCTCCAGCGGAATAAACGTATCGTCCGACCGCGTGTAGATAATCTCCGCGCCCAGCCTGTCATGCAGCAGCGCGCCCAGGCGCAGCGCCACGTCCAGCACCACGTCCTTCTCCTCAATCCCATCCGCTCCCAGCGTGCCCGAATCGTGCCCGCCATGCCCCGCGTCAATCACAATCCGCCCAATCTTCAACCCCAGCGCCCGCACCAGCGAGGTCTCGCCATCCGCCGTCGGCACCGCCGCGCGCGCCGGCGTCGCATCCGCCACCACCGCCGCAGGCGCACTCGCCTTACCCTTAACCTTCTTCGTCTTCTTCACACTCTCCGGTGTCTGTACCATCGTCGGCGCGACGCCTGCCGCAGAGACAACAACCTCACCGCCCTGCTGATCGCTGATCGCTGACCGCTGACCGCTGGAATCCGAAACATTCCCACTCACCACCGCCGAAATCGGCTTCGAGGTCGGCTTCGTCGTCGCATCCACCCGCCCCGGCACATCGCTCACCGCCGCCACATCCGCCGAGCTCGTCTGCCGCACCGCGGTCGTATTCGGCACGGTCGGCGCCGGGTTCGCGCGCTGCGGCACCGCGCCAATCGTCGTAGGTACCGGCCCACTCTTCGCCCCGTGGATATCGATGATCAGCCGGGTCGGGTTCGGCAGCAGAAACGCCGAGTACTCCGTCACATCGTTCACATCGAGCACCACGCGCGTCGTGTCCTCGCCCGACTGCGCCGCGCGGATCCGCTTCAGAAAACCATCGTCCGTCACCGCAAAGCTCTTGCCCACCAGCTCCGGCGCCAGCCGCGTGCCATGCAGATCGAAGTAGATCCGGTCCGGGTTCGGCACGCGCGCCGCCTCATACGTCACGCCGTCCCCCAGGTCGATCGCCACCCGTGTATACGTCGCCGTCGACCAGTGACGTATCCCCGTCACCATCGCCCGCTGCCCGCTCTTCCTCTTGCCCGCGCTCTGCGCTGAACCCGTTGCCGTCCCGCCAGCATCGGGCCGCGTCTCAGCATCCGCCGCCCGCTCATCCGCATCTTCCGGCGGCGCCGATGCCCCCATCCGCACCGGCTCCGCAACTCCCCCCGTCGGCGCCATCGCCGGCAGCGCAGAAAGCCCGGGTGCCCCATCCTTCGCGTGTGTATCGCGAAGGGTGGGAACGATAGCCGTATGGCCCGCCGCACTCACCGAGGATCGCTCCGCCACAACCGTCGGCGCCCCATTCATCGCAGCCGGTCCCAGTGCCGCCGCCTTCACCTGCAACCTGGAACCTGCAACCTGCAACTGCTTAGAACCTGCAACCTGCAACTGCCCCAACGAATCCAGCCCCGCCCGCGCCTCCTCCGCCTGCTCGCTCCGCGGGTAATCCTTCAGCAGCAGCCCGTACCGCTCACGCGCCGCCGCCGCATCGTGCAGGTCGTTCTCCTCAATCTGCCCTTCCGCCAGCAGTGCTCCTACCCGCAGCGAACTCCCCGGATACTGCGTCCGCAGAAACTCATACTGCCCCACCGCCGCCTTCGAAATCTTCGCCCCGTCCTTCGATGTGCCCAGCCCGCGCCCCTGCTCCGCCAGTAGCTCCGCCACCGCATTCACCGCCGCCGGAGCATGAACATCCCCCGGATGCTCGTGGTAGATCGCCCGATACGCATCCATCGCCCGCGTGAAATCCGCCTGCGTCCGCGTTGCCTCCGGAATTGCCTCCAGCTCCTCGCGCCCCCGCTCCGCCATCTCCCACGGCGACAGCGCCACGACCCTCTTCTGCACCGCGCGCCTGGAACTTATCTTCGACGCGCCGTTCGCCATCACCGAAGTATCCGCCGCGGCCCGCGCACCCGCCGCGCAGCACAGCAAAGCCATGCAGCCCATCCCCGCCGCGCAACCCGCACACTTCACCCACCGCATTGGCCCAAGGACGCCCATCGCCCCCTCAGTTTAAGTCCGCCCCACACTCCACCCCGCGTGAAAACCCACCCCGTACTCCCCCCGATACCCCCAGCGCTACAGCAGTGCGCCGATCACCTCAGCCGCCTTCCCCAACGCCCCATCCAACGCCCCCACATCGCTCCCGCCCGCCTCCGCCAGGTCCGGCCGCCCGCCGCCCTTGCCACCCACCATCGCTGCCAGCAGCCCCACAATCTTCCCCGCCTGCACGTTGCCGGTCAGGTCCTTGGTCACACCCACAATCAGCGACACCTTGCCATCCGAGCCCGCGCCCAGCACCACCACGCCCGACCCCAGCTTGCCTCGCATCTGGTCCACCAGGTCGCGCATCGGCCCGCGCTCCAACCCATCGACGCGCTGTACCAGCACCTTCACGCCCTTGACGTCAACCGCCGTAGCATCTCCAGCCGCAGCAGACGCCGACTTCATCCGCACCGCATCCAGCTCCCGCCGCAGTTTCTTCATCTCCTCGTCCTGCGCCGCCAGCCGCGCCCGCAGCGCGTCCGCCGGAGCCGCCGCATCCGCACCCACCACCTGCCCCACCGCCCGCGCCACCTCAAAATCCCGTCTGAACTCGCCCAGCGCGCCCATCCCGCTCACCGCCTCAACCCTCCGCACGCCGCTCGAAACCGACCCCTCGCCCACCAGCTTAATCAGCCCAATCTCTCCCGTCGCCGCCGTATGCGTCCCGCCGCACAGCTCCGTCGAAAACCCTCCCGGGCCGCCGATGGTCACCACCCGCACGCGGTCGCCGTACTTCTCGCCGAAGAGCGCCATCGCGTGGTACTCGTTCACCGCCACATCGATCGGCACATCCACAAGCGTCTCCACCTTCGCATTCGCCAGCACCTGCCGGTTCACAATCGTTTCTATTTCGGCCAATTCTTCGTCAGCAACTCCCGCAAAGTGCGAAAAATCGAACCGCAGCCGCGCCCGGTCGACCGAGCTGCCCGCCTGCTTTACATGCCGCCCCAGCACCTCGCGCAGCGCCGCGTGCAGCAGATGCGTCCCCGTATGGTTGCGCGTCACCGCCGCGCGCACCTCGCCGTCCACAACGGTATCCACCGTGTCGCCCACCGCAATCCGCTCCCGCGCCACCGCGCGGTGCGACCACACCCCCTGCACCGGCTTCGACGCGCCGCTCACGTCCGCAACCACCGTATTGTGGTCGCCAGAGTACAACCACCCCACATCGCCCACCTGCCCGCCCGAGTCCGCATAGAAGCTGGTCGCGTCCAGCACCACCTCGCCCGCTTCGCCGGCGCGCAACTCGGCCACGCCCACGCCGTCCTTCACCAGCGCCAACACGGTCGCGCCATCCACCCGCAGCGCTGTGTACCCCTCAAACTCCGTCTTCGCCAGTTCGCGATACACCGGCGCCGCCGACTTCTGCGACCCACCCTTCCAACTCGCCCGCGCCCGCGCCTGCTCCTCCTCCTTGGCCTTCTCAAAGCCAACAATGTCGAATCGCAATCCTCGATCATGCGCTGCATCCTGCATAAAATCTAGGGGCAGGCCGAAGGTTTCGTAAATGTTGAACGCTTTGTCTCCCTCAACAATTCCCTTTGTCGCCAAAGGGCTAGACTCATCTGCCGAGGCAGCGATATCCAGAACTATGCTCGTGTGCAACGCGCCAATACCTTCCGACTCATCCATCAACTCGTCAAATTTGCGAGATGCGATTTCGATAACTCGCGCAAACTGCTCTTCCTCCGCCAGCACCGTCTTACTCACCCGCTCCGCCGAATCCTTCAACTCCGGATATGCCACCTGCATTTCATCCCGCACCGCATAGACCATCTCATGCATGAACGGCCTCTCCTGCCCCAGCAGCCGTCCATGCCGAATCCCGCGTCGCAGAATCTTCCGCAGCACATACCCGCGCCCTTCGTTCGAGGGCACGACGCCGTCGGATATGAGGAAGGTTGCGGCGCGGGCGTGGTCGGCGATGATGCGGAGGCTAGCTGCGTCTTTTGCCTCGCTGAATGAGCCACTTTCGATAGACATAGTGTAGTGGCGGGTATATTCGATGGCTTTCCCTATGAGAGGGGTGAAGAGGTCTGTCTGGTAGTTCGAAATAACCCCCTGAAGCACACAAGCCACCCTCTCCAACCCCATCCCCGTGTCGATACTCGGCTTCGGCAATGGAATAAGGTCGAATTGAGGCGTTATAAAGCCTAGCGGCCCCGGCGTTCTCGGGACACGGTCGAACTGCATGAACACTAGGTTCCAAATCTCCACATATCGCTGGTCGTCTTCGCCGAAGGGTTTGTCTTCACCCGTCTCGCTCGCCGCAAGCCCGAAGTCATAGAAGATCTCGGAGCAGGGGCCGCACGGCCCCGTGTCGCCCATCTGCCAGAAGTTGTCTTTCTCTCCCATGGCGAAGATGCGTTCCTTGGGAACGCCAATCTCGATCCACATCTGCTCCGCCTCAACGTCCCGCCCAACTGTGCCCGACCCCTCAAACACCGTCACGTACAGCTTCGCCGGATCGATCCCCCACACGTTGGTTAGCAGCTCCCATGCATACCCAATCGCCTCGCGCTTGAAGTAGTCGCCGAACGAAAAGTTTCCCAGCATCTCGAAGAACGTATGGTGCCGCCGCGTGAACCCGACGTTTTCGAGGTCGTTGTGCTTGCCACCCGCGCGCACGCACTTCTGGCTAGTCGTGGCCCGCGAGTACTCGCGCCGCTCCGCACCCAGGAAGACATCCTTGAACTGGTTCATCCCCGCATTGGTAAACAGCAGCGTGGGATCGTTCGCCGGCACCAGCGACGACGAGTGCACCCGCCGGTGGCCAGCGCCTGCGGCTGAGACCCGCCCCTCAAAAAACCGCAGAAAATCCTCGCGAATCTGGCTGCCCGAACGAAATTCCATAGGCCTGCAAGTTTATCAGCGCAGCTCAGCCCGACGCGCCCCACACCTTGCCCTCCAACTGGCGCACATCCTCCGTCAGCCGCGGCAGCCTCGTAAACTCGGCGCGCCGCTCTCCCATCCGCACCGCCGAGACCGCCGCGTCAAACGCATCCTCGCTATCCTCTGCCTGCGCCAGCGCAGCCTTCGTCAACACCGCGCGCAGCGCCCGGTCGCGCAGATAGCGCACCCGCTCCTCGCGCACGCTCTTCCTTACCGGCCCCGTCAGCAGCCGCGGATAGATCTCCACTAGCATCGGCAGCCGTGCCGCATCGAACGGCCAGATCGCAAATCCCGCCTTCCTCAGCCGCGGCAGGAAGGGAATCCCCCGCAGCGTACCCGTCCCCACCGCGCCCGCGCCGCCGATCTGAAACGGCGACTTCGGCGCGATCCCCTTCACCTTCTCCGCCTGCCTGCCGTCCTCGATGAACGAAGCCACCTTGCACTCGCAGTCCGCGAGGCGAAGCATCCGCGTCGCGCCATCCTCGCCGCAAAACTCCGGCGGTTTCTTCCTCGGCCTGCCCCAGAAGCGCACATCCTCGCACTCCCGCGAGAGCCATCGTTCCCCACGCTGCAGGACTACCTCCCAAAACTCCGGCGCCGACGCCGCCCCATGCTCCCGCACAAACCATGCCGGATAGCTGAAACAGAAATCGACGCCCACCACCATCGCCGGCGTCTCCCGCGCCATCGCAATCAGCCAATCCACCAGCTCGTCTCGCGTTCGCCGCGAGGCAAGCTCCACCCGCGCCCGACCCGCGGCATCCTTGCTCCACACCCCAGCCCAAATCTTCCGCCTCTGCCCCGCCACGCTGCGGTCCCCCGACCAGTCCACCGCAACCACACGCTCGACCGCGGCGCTACTCCACATCGGCATCGCCTTCGAGTTCGACCTCCTCCACCTCAACGCCCCATTCCCGCAGCACCTTAAAGATTGCGCCCGCAGAGAAGCCCGCGCGCAGCAGCCGCCCCATCACCCGCGCCGTCTCCTTCTGCTGGACCTCCCGCGACACGCCCATCCCACCCGGCTGCTTCATCCGCTTGCGCGCCACGTACTCCCGCGCCAGCGCCGCCTCGTCCACGCCGTCGTACGCCGCCCCCACCGCCGCGCCCACCAGCGCCGGCGCGACACCCTTGGCCGCGAGGTCCTGCTGCACCCGCCGCCGTCCGAACTTCTCATTCTCCTTGCGCAGCCGCGTGTAGTCCGCAGCAAACCGCGCGTCGCTCAGATACTTTAAGCCCTTCAGCCGCGCCACTACCGCCGCCATCGCGCGCTCACCCTCGCCCCCCTCCACCGCGCGCGTCTTCATCAACCGCCGCAGCTCGCGCTCCGTGCGCATCTTGCTCGCAAGCGCGCGCACGGCATACTCGAACAGCGCCGCCTCGCCCAATGGCTCCCGCTTCTTCGTCCGCTTTAGCACCACCGGCCGCGCGACCTCATCCTCGCGCCAGTCTACATCCGCCTATTGGTACGCGTGCCTACTGCATCGTCTCCCGCAAAACGATCCCCGCGTCGCCGCCATCCGCGATCGTCTCGCGCACCGGCAGCTCCACCACCACCGCCGCGCCATGCGGATGCAGATTGAACGCCGAGATCTCACCCCCATGCTCGCGCACGATCCCGTAACAGATGCTCAATCCCAGCCCCGAACCCTCACCCGGCTGCCGCGTCGTATAGAACGGATCGAAGACCCGCGACGGCTCGCGAAATCCGGGGCCCGTATCGCTCACCACCACATGCACCGCCCGCCTCCGACGCTCCAGCCCGCCGCTCGATTCGCTCACTGTCACCCGGATCGCTGGTGGCTCGGCATCGCCCTCATCCAGCCGCATGTCGCCGGCCGAGGCCCCGTCCACTTCATCCGGCCCAAATTGTTGCGTGTACTTTCCCTCTCGGACCTGATCGATCGCCTGCACAGCATTGTTGAGTAAGTGCTCCAGCACCACTCTGAGCCGCTGCGCATCGCCTCGGATGGGCGGCACGCTCCCCGGCGCCGCGATCTCCACCCACACTCCGAGCTCCTCCAGCCGTGCCGCGCACTCGGCGATCACCTCTTCGAGCAACGACACAACCTCCACCGGTCGGTCGACCTGCGCCGCAGGCCGCCAGAAGTCGACGAGGTTCTGCACGATCTCCTTCATGCGCAGGGCCTCGGTGACAATGGTGCGAGCATCCCCGCGCACTCGCTCCTCGTCCGCCGTCTCCGCAATCAGCTCCGCGAAGCCCAGCACTGCCGTCAGCGGATTGTTAAGCTCGTGCGCCACGCCGCCCGCGAGCTGTCCCAGACTGGCCAGCTTCTCCGCGCGCATCAGCCGCTCCGTCAGCGCTGCGCGCTCCATCGCCCGTCCAATCTTTACCGCCACGGCCTCCAGCGGCGGCACTGCCTCTTCCAGCGCCGGCGCCCACGGCGGAATCTCCTCATCCGGACTCACCGCCAGCGCACCGCCGATGAGGCCCGAGGCGGTGCGCATCGGCAGCAGGATCGCACGCCCCTGCATCGCGAGAATCGTCATCTGCACTGCCGGCAGCGGCTTCGGTACCACCGTCGATGGCAGGTCCAGCAGGAAACTCTTCATGCCCACGCGCGCACCCTCAAACTGGTCCTGGGGCATCGCCTCGCACTGCCGGCGCGCGGCGACAGCGCCCCGCTCCTCCTCGACCACCTCCGCACCCCACGACGTCAGTGCCGCAACCGTAAGGTCGTCCATGCCGGAGCTGCCCGCAACATACAGCCGCCCCTCCGCGTCCCGCAGCATCAGCGCCGCTCTCCGGAACGCGCTCTTCTCCGCGACCATCCGGCAGATCCGCTTGGCCAGCGCGCGCGCGTCGCCGCCCGGAGGCAGCGTCGCATCCAGCCGGGCATAGGTCTCCAACTCTTCGCGCAGCAGGCGTTCGCGCCGCCGCTCCAGTTGCTGCCGCTTGCTGCGATACCACAGCGACCACGAAACCAGCGCCAGCCATCCCGCATCCATCAGGGCGAGCCAGTGTTCTTCCACGCCGCCTCTCGACATCAGCGCCAGCAGCTCATTCAGTTCAAAGCGCATCGGGACCTTCGCTCTCTGCGTCTAATAGGATGAAGTTATCGACACACGCCGAAGTCCGCCGCGCTGCGTCAGACTTGAATGGGGTTCTCAACACGATGAAACGCTTCGCCAGTTTGCACGCCAGTGTTCTGGCGCTCTTCCTGTCTTCGCTATCGGCTTTGACAGTGCTGAGCGTCGCGACTGTCGCAATTCCAGACGCGCTCGCGCAGGGCAACGGCTTTGGTCCGCTGGATCCGGCCCCGCCGAAGGACACCACGACGCAGGAGATCATTACCAGGTTTGCTGCGCGCGAGACTGAGTTCGCGCAGGCGCGCGAGAACTACACCTTCCGCCAAACGGTAAAAGTGGACGTCATCAGCCAGGACACCAACAAGGTGGACGGCGAGTACCAGCAAGTCACCGACATTACCTTCGACAAGGAAGGCCGCCGCGAGGAGCATGTCCTCTTTGCTCCCCAGAACAGCCTCTCCGACGTCGAAGGAGTCACCATGACCCCCGCCGACTTCGACGAGATTGAGCACCGTCTGCCGTTCGTCTTCACCAATGAAAATCTGCCGCAATACGACCTGACCTATCTCGGCCGCCAGCGCATCGATGAACTGGACACCTATGTTTTCCAGGCCGCCCCCAAGCGGCTCGAAAAGAACAAGCACTACTTTCAAGGGAAGCTCTGGGTCGATCAACAGGACTTCCAGATCGTGCTGGTCAACGGCACGACCGTGCCGCAGGACACCCGTCCCGGCCACGGAGACCTGCAGCCACCCTTCACCACCTACTACGAGCAGGTGGACGGCAAATACTGGTTTCCCACCTACACCAAGGCCGAGGGGATACTGCATTTTGCCGCGCAGGATGGCGCGCTCAGCCAGGATGTCCACATGCGCTCCACGGTCCGCTACACCGACTACAAACAGTTCCGCGCCACCAGCCGCATCATCTACAACGGCCAGGACATCACCAACAACAAGGATCCGGACGACAACAAGGACGGCAAGCCTGCCGCGCCGCCGAAGTAGTTGGAATCTATGGAATCGCTGGTTAAGTAGCTTTGAACTTAGAGCTGAATAGCTCAAAGCTTACGGCTCAAGAAATGGATTTTCTTCCTGCCCCTAATTCCTCATATCCGCAGGGTCTCCGATGGCCTTCCGCGTGAGACTTGCACCGATTCAGTGGTTCCCTATGCCGCCGGCTCCGACTCGAAGTAGAGGTAGCGCCGCCAGCTTGGGTCCGCCGATCCAATCATCCGCATAATGTGGCGCGAGGTGTGCAGGCTGAACGACCGCGGCTCGCGCTGCAGCTTCATGTCGGTCAGCTCATGCAGCAGCTGGTTGCCCTTGCGCCGGTTGCAGTCATGGCAGCACGCCACCAGGTTCTCCCAGGTGGAGAGCCCTCCGCGCGAGCGCGGGACCACGTGGTCCAGTGTCAGCTCGCTCGCAGTCAGCACAATACCGCAGTACTGGCAGGCATTGCGGTCGCGCAGCAGAATGTTCTTGCGCGAGAGAGCACGCGTCTGGTGTGGGATGCGCCGGTACTCGAGCAACCGAATGACGCTGGGCATCGCAACCTTGACACGCGCGGCGTGCAGGATCGCGCCCTGCTCCTCTTCCGTGCGGGCGACACCCTTCAACACCAGCACCAGCGCGCGCCGTGCGCCGCAGATGTTGATCGGCTCATACGATGCGTTCAGTACCAGTACCGGCGTCTGCATGGCGGGCTGGCGAAAGACGCCGATGCGCACGTCAAGCTCGGTCGTCAGGCGCGGGGAGCTGTGGCCATTGGCGTGGCGATTGCCAATCCTTTGCTTGCGCATCTTGTGGGCCGATTGGTGCGACGCTTGCATTGCTGAAACCCTCCGATTTCGATGCTGCCTTCGAATCCACTTCTATCGTTGATGCCTGCTGCTCGCGGCGTCTATCCGAATCCCTTTGGGGCGTCGAGCAGGCTCTCATCCCACATGGCGACCCGCGAGGTCTGCGCTCGCGCCAGCGTGGCGACCCAGACCTTAGCGGCGCCCGCCCGGCGAAGTACCCGGGCGCACTCCCGCGCCGTTGCTCCCGTCGTATAGATGTCGTCGATCAACAGCACCTCGCAGCCCGGCACCAGCCGGCTCGCGTCGATCGCGAACGCGCCTTCCAGATTGCGCCGCCGGCTGCGCGGGTTCAGCTCAAACTGGCTGCGCGTATCGCGCTGCCGCGTCAGCAGCGCAGGCACGCGCTTCAGCTTCCATTCCGGCGCAAGCCGACCCAACTCGGCGATCGCCGCATCCGCCAGTAGTTCCGACTGGTTGTACCCGCGGTGGCGTTGCTTTGCCGGAAACAGAGGCACCGCAACTACGATCAGCTCGCGCGCCGCATCTGCCCGCAGAGTCAGCACGGTCTTCGCCAGCATTCCGCCCAGAAGCCTTGCGACGCCCTCCATCCGCTCATACTTCAGCAGATGCACCATCTCGCGCAGCCTGTCCTCGTAAACCGCGTAAGCAACAGCGCGCTCAAACATCGGCGGCACAGTGCGGCACGGAGAGCACAGCAGCCCTTCCTCAGGCGCCGCGAAACGCGCGCTCTCCATATCCACATCGAGCGACTCGCCGCAGATAAGGCAGAGGGCAGTCGTCTGCGGCGGCACATCCACCCGGCAGAGATCGCAGACGGGCAGCATTCCCGCGCGCACCAGCGGAGCGCCGCACACCCTGCAGTCCGACGGGAACGCCGCCGTCACGAGACCGTTGACAACGGAGACGAACGAATCGGTAGCGTAGCGGCTGAGGGAGCGAAACAGGCGGGTGTGCGCGCGACCCGCGTCCTGTCCGGCGCCAGTCTCAGGCGGAGCGCCGGGAGAAGCATGCAGCGTACTCTCATTCAGGCATTCGCTGAAGATGCACCTCGCGCACATCGGAGCTCCAGGCCGCTTGGGCCGCGCCGATGGCTAAAGTATACCCGCTCCGCATCGCTCGGGTCAGCAGGAATCTTCCGCCCATCAGACCCACCGCAGGATTCACGCCGCTGATACACTCCCATCCATGCCGCCAAACCGGCATCGACACCCGGAGATTTCATGGCGGCATCCGAATCGAAGACCGAAGCCGCGAAGACCGCATTCCGGCCCTTCGTTCCCGCCACCGAGACGCGCCCCGAGCTGACCCTCCGCGCGCTCCTGCTCGGCGCAATCTTCGGTGTCCTCTTCGGTGCCGTCACCGTCTACGTCGGCCTGCGCGCTGGTCTCACAGTCGCCGCCAGCATCCCCATCTCCGTGCTCTCCATCTCCATCCTGCGCGCCTTCGGCAAGGCCAGCATCCTTGAGAACAACATCGTCCAGACCACCGGCAACGCCGGCCAGTCCATCGCCTCCGGCGTCATCTTCACCCTGCCCGCGCTCATCTTCCTCGGCTTCGATCTCCAGTCCTACCGCATCTTCGCCCTCGCCCTCTTCGGCGGATGGCTCGGCGTCCTCTTCATGATTCCCCTTCGCCGCCAGCTCATCGTCGACGAGCACGACACCCTCATCTACCCCGAGGGCACCGCCTGCGCCGACGTCCTCATGGCCGGCGAGCGCGGCGGCAGCTTCGCGTCCCGTGTCTTCTTCGGCCTCGGCCTCGGCGGCCTCTACACTCTCTTCCAGAACGACAACCTCTTCGCCCTCTGGCCCAGCGAGCCCGACTACCAGCCCAACCTCGGCGCACAGCATCTCCTCAAAGGCTCCGCCATCCGCGCCGACTGCACACCCGAGTACCTCGGCGTCGGCTACATCATTGGCGCGCGCGTCGCCGGCATCATGCTCGCCGGTGGCGTCTTCTCCTGGCTCGTCCTCATGCCCGCGATCTACTTCTTCGGCTCACATCTCTCTACGCCGCTTTATCCCGGCACTGTCCTCGTAAAGGACATGTCGCCCTCCGACCTCTGGCGCACCTATGTCCGCCCCATGGGAGCCGGCGCGGTCGCCGCCGCGGGCCTCATCACCCTCCTCCGCACCCTCCCCACCATTGTCAGTGCCCTAACTCAAGGGTTGAGGAAGACCAGCAGCAAACTCGCCTCCGCCCGCCCCTCCCGCACCGAACACGATCTCCCGCCCATCGTCGTCTTCGGCGGCAGCGCCGTGCTCATCGTCCTGATGTTCCTCTTCCTGCAACTCAAGCCCGTTCCCGGCGCCTACGTCGGCCCACTCGCCAACGCCGCGGCCGCGCTGCTCATCGTCGTCTTCGGCTTCCTCTTCGTCACCGTCAGCGCGCGCATCGTCGGCATCGTCGGCTCCTCTGCCTCACCCGTCTCTGGCATGACCATCGCCACGCTGATGGCCACCTCCGCCATCTTCCTCGTCAAGGGATGGACCGCCCCTGCCTTCGGCGCGCTCGCCATCACCATCGGCGGCGTCGTCTGCATCGCCGCGTCCAACGCCGGCGACACCAGCCAGGACCTCAAGACCGGCTACCTCATCGGCGCCACGCCCTGGAAGCAGCAGCTCGCCCTCATGATCGGCGTCATCGTCTGCATCTTCTCCATTGGAGCCACGCTCAACGCGATGAACCGCGGCCTCGAACAGTTCCAGCGCATGACCCAAGCCATCCCGCTCTCGCTCACAGCCCTGCCCGACGGCGTCCAGAACGAGGGCAACTTCAACCGCGACGCCATCGCCATCACCTCCCACAACGCCGCCGACAACACAAAGCAGCAGATGACCAACATGCGCCAGTATGTCCTGCTCAACGCCATCGGCTCCTCCGCAATCGAAGACGGCAAATACCTCTACGACCCCGCCAGCGGCCGCATTGAGGTGCAGTGGATTCAGGGCATCGGCAGCGAGCGCGCCGCCGCCCCGCAGGGCCGCCTCATGGCCACCGTCATCAACGGCATCCTCTCCCGCAAGCTCCCCTGGACCCTCGTCCTCCTCGGCGTCGCGCTGGTCATCGTCGTCGAACTCCTCGGAATCCGCTCGCTCACCTTCGCCGTCGGCGCCTACCTCTCCATCGCGACCACTCTCGCCATCTTCGTCGGTGGAGTCATGCGCTGGATGGTCGACCGCGCCATGGAGAAACATGCCGAGCGCGCCCGCACCGCCGCCAATCCCGACCAGATCGACCCCGACACCGGGCTGCCCGTCCCCACCAGCGTCACCCCCGCGCTCGACATCGAATCCGAGATCTCCCCCGGCAGTCTCTACGCGTCCGGTCTCATTGCGGCCGGCGGCATCGTCGGTCTCCTTGGCGTCTGCGTCCGCCTCGTCGAGGGCCTCTCCGAGCAGCACGGCGGTCACTGGCAGCTCTTCCGCTTCACCGACGCCAACCCACTCCACCACGACTGGGTCAGCGTCCTCATGTTCGCCCTGCTCGCCGCCAGCCTCTACTACTTCGCGCGCAAGCCGCTCAAGCAGTCGTAGCCGAACCAAACCGCACCCTACGCAGCTTCCCACCCTCTTCCACGGAAACTCTGATGAGCTCAGAGCTGATCGGCTCAAAGCTTACAGCTCACGAAATACCCCTTTCTTTCCGCCGCCCAAAGCCCGCGCCGCACGCCCTGCGCCGCCCCCCTCCTGCGCGTTAACCAACCGGATTCTTTTTCTTACATTTGCATGAGAAAGTAGCCGAAGCACATGCCTACAGCGCAAATCGGCATTGATTCCGCTCGGGATATTTCGCATCACCGATTTCAATTGACAATTGTATTGAAACGGAGCTATGGTGGTTTTGAGCAATCTATGCTCAAAAGGAGATATATATGCGCCGAGTAATTTTTGCTACTACTCTGATTCTGCTCCCCGGGCTGGCCAACGCACAGGCCGGCACCGCGACCGAATCCAAGCAGTACCCAACCTCGGCAGCAGTACTGGCCGAGCTGAACCGGCCAGCCGGCCTGGCGGAGGTTGCGATGGCAGCGGCAGCGACGGAAGTCAAGCCGGAGACCCCGGCGGCGGGTGGAGCGATCCGCTCGGCCAACCTGGCCGGCCACGCCGCGCTGTTGGAGTCGGTGCAGACGCGGGTGATGGACAACTTTACCGAGGCGGCCCTGCGCCAGGCGGGCACACTGGAGTTCAGCATGAAGTCGACCCCCGCGGAGGCCTCGGCCCCGCAGGTGACCCGCGCGGTCGAGGTTGACCTCACGCCGGCTGAAGCAGCGGAGACGCCGGCGGTGAGCAAAGTGGTGGTGCGGGCAATCGTGGACGAGAACGGGATCCCGCGCAACGTGTCGATCGTGCAGTCGGCCGGGCCGGTGGTTGACCGCGGGGCGATCGCCGCGGTGAGTCAGTATCGGTTCAAGCCAGCCACGGTGGACAACCATCCGACATGGGCTACGGTGTCGATCGCGATCAAGATACAGAAGCAGTAAGCCGCTCGAACGAGGCAGCCCTCTCCATCAACTCGCACCACTACGCGCAGCGTTTGCCCGCTGGTCTCCCAGGCGGTAAGATTCGTGGGACCTCCTGGGAGACTCATCGAATGCGCGTGCGATTGCGGATGCTGTTGGCGGGCTGCCTCGCCTCTTTTATTCTTTGCGGTTTCCCCTCGCGGTTACAAGCCCAAACCAAGGCCGCGGCCAAGCCGCCCATGGGCTGGAACAGCTGGAACTTCTTCGCCGGCAAAGTCACCGACAAGGACATCCGCGACACCGCCGACCTGCTCGTCTCCACCGGCATGCGCGATGCCGGCTACGTCTACGTCAACATCGACGACACCTGGGAAGGCGACCGCGACGCACAGGGCCGCATCCAGTCCAACAGCAAATTCCCCGACATGAAGGCCCTCGCCGACTACGT
>Ga0182018_10002486_pt1 | contig 18373 bp, 20 predicted proteins | sample 812P2MmetaG_FD_120490 | JGI IMG/M metagenome (GOLD analysis project Ga0182018, IMG submission 120490) | Permafrost microbial communities from Stordalen Mire, Sweden - 812P2M metaG | ecosystem: Environmental > Terrestrial > Soil > Wetlands > Permafrost | place: Sweden: Stordalen | collected... | reverse complement strand
GCGCTGCTGTCGCCGCGGATGCCGTTCTCATGTCGCGGCGGGCCGCGCGTCGCCAGCCGAATACCTGCCGCGAACAAACCTGCCAGCGCCGGGCAACTTCAGACACCCGCGCTCCCGGAACCAGGCGGCGCGGGTCGCTTCATCCATCGCGGCGGTGGCGATGACCGCTTCCAGACGGGCAACCGCGGTCCAACGGTTGGCGCCGCCGCCACCGTTACCCGAGGCGTTCGCCAAAGCCTCGGCCCGCCATCGCTCCAGCGTACCGACACTGATGCCGATCCTGGCTGACAGCGTCTCCACCGGGCAACTCTGTGGCGGAAGCAATCGCGCGACCGCGTTGTCCTTAAACTTCTGTCCATACCGTGCCATGTCCGTCGTCCGTCGCCCCCTGAGGTTCCGATCCTATCCGGGCGGCAACTTCTCTGACACAGGGGGGAGGAAACGGCTCTCAGCCGCACGACGAAACTGCCGGGGGAAGTGCTCCTTGGAGGTTACTGCCTACTCCAAACCGCGAGGAGGCGTAATATTTGTGTTGAGTATAGGCGTCAGATTTTGATGAGGCTCTATTCCGGGTCCACTTGCGAGGTCCTTCCATAATCGGTCCAAAGAAGTTTGCCACAAGAAATATCTTGCCCAAGCGCCCCATATTAGGCTATGATTATAGGTATGATGCACTCAACACAGTTAGACGAGTGTAATACCTGTACCGAAAGCAGTGGCGTTGTCACGACTTCGAGCCGATTGGTATCGGATTAGATTAGCGCTTGATGAGCGCACCTCCCAACTTAGCAGCAAATTCTATTTGAGAGCCTCTACCATGTATCAGAATGAACTGCGCCAGACCTCACGGTCAACCCGGATCGAATGTAACCCATCCAGACTTAATGACATCGAGCTTAATCACCAATTTTCTGAGTATATACGACGAATCAGTCTTGCGAGATCGGATTCGAGGAAGCCTGATTGATTGGGCAACCAATGTCTTGGCGGACTCTGGGCTAGTACCATCTGCTCACCATCGCTTTCTGTTGAACCGCCTGGACGATGTTGCTAAAGGCACGATCAAGCGCCTAATGGTATTAATGCCACCTGGCAGCGCGAAGTCTACTTACGCGTCCGTAATATTTCCCGCCTGGTGGCTTGTTCAACATCCAAAGTCGTCAATAATCGCTATATCACATACCGCCACCCTTGTAGAAAGCTTTAGCCGTCGGATTCTGGCATTAATTGACGAGCATCACAATAAGTTGGGATATAATATCCGAACCAATGATCATTCCGTGTCGCACTGGCAAACCAACGCTGGCGGCGAATACATTGCTATAGGATTGCGAGGAGCCATCACGGGGCGTCGTGCTGATCTTGCAATCATCGACGATCCTATCAGGTCAATGAGAGATGCCGAAAGCGCGAAGCATCGCCGGTCCACTTGGGATTGGTACACGTCCGAGCTAATTACACGTCTTAGACCCGACGCTCGCGTAGTGCTCGTGATGACCAGATGGCATGAGCAGGACCTGGGCGGACAACTGACTGCACGTAACCGTGAAGATTGGCACATTATCCGCCTGCCGGCGATTGCGGAAAAGGACGATCCGATTGGTCGACCGCTTGGGGCACCACTATGGCCTGACTGGGAAAGTCTTGAATCACTCATTCAAAAGCAAACCATGATCGGGAGCCGGGTCTGGTCGGCGCTTTTCCAGCAGTCTCCGCATCCACCAACCGGCTATCTTTTTGACATTACCAAAATTCAAAAAGTCGAACGAAGAGAGTTGGCTCGAACAAGCCGTAAAAAAGCTGTTCGTGCGTGGGATCTGGCCGCGACGCCCTCCTCCAATCAGAACGACCCAGATTGGTCGGTTGGCCTGAAAATGTCTCTCCAGGAAAATGACCAATATGTGATTGAAGATATAGTTCGTTTACAGGGAGACTATCGAGCGGTCCAACAGGCAATTTTATCGACCGCGCGAGCGGACGGTCAATCCGTTGTCGTGAGCTTACCGATCGACCCCGGCCAGGCGGCCAAATATCAAATTGCGCAACTATCATCACAGTTGTCCGGATATCGGATTTACGCATCGCGTGAACAAGGGTCAAAACTGTCAAGAGCGGGACCGGTCGCATCACAAATCGAGGTCGGCAATGTAAACGTGCGAGCGGCCCCCTGGTATCAGGCGTTCATCGATGAACTGAGTTCATTCCCATATGGATCGAAGGATGATCAAGTCGATGCATTGTCACGCGCATTCATGACGCTGTGCGAGTTCCCAAAAGATGGGCGGCGTCTGTTTGTGCCATTCAACACACGTTGAAATTCAATATGCTTCGCGGAGAGGAGTGATATAGCTCAATTCATGTTTGATACAATTTGTGATCTGATCCCACGCGACCCGGATTATACTACTCGCACGTGGATCCTCGATACTCTGACAAGAGTGGTAAGTGGACATTTGTATGATGTTCTTCCATATGACTTTCATGACGAACGTAGCCCAGGCGGCGAGTATGTTCCATTAAGAAAACGGAGACCATCGGTTCGGTACCCATTGTGCCGGGTAGTTGTCGAAGATAGCGTTTCTTTGCTATTCAGCGAAGGCCACTTTCCAACGATTGACTGTCAGGATAAGGTAACCCAGGCGTCACTGACCAGCATTGCGCGTGATTCACGTCTTAATCTTGTGATGACTGACGCGGCAACCAGAGGCTCGGTTGGATCAGTTGCGATATTAATGCGGCTACTAAATGGCCGCATCTTCTTCCAGGTGTTAGATTCGATATACCTTACCCCTACCTGGAGTCCCAAAGAACCCGATACCCTCGTCACCGTAGTTGAGCGTTACAAAGTCTCTGGGGCACAACTATCGAGCAACGGATATGAACCGCCAGAGCCAACAGCAGATTACTGGTTTCAACGCTCATGGGACAGCGATGCGGAAAACTGGTATGTGCCCACGCTCGTCGGCAGTGACCTTCCACAGGACATTGATGTTTCTCGGACGGTTCACCACGGCCTGGGTTTCGTTCCAATCGTTTGGATTCGAAACCTTCCTGGATATTCATCAACCGGAGATCCTAATGACGGGGCGTGCACGTTTCGAGCCGCCATCGAAACTCAGATCGAAATAGATTATCAATTGAGCCAGGCTGGGCGTGGACTCAAGTACAGCAGCGATCCAACACTACTGCTAAAAGAGCCAATCGGAACCGACACTGATATTATAAAGGGCGCGGGAAATGCACTAGTAGTAGGCGAAAAGGGCGACGCACGGCTGCTGGAAATTGGGGGCACGGCGGCAGCTGCGGTCATCGACTACGTGCGTACACTCAGAGAACTTGCTTTGGAAAGTATTCATGGCAATCGCGCGAGCCCTGAGCGCCTCACCGCCGCCCAGTCCGGCCGCGCATTGGAGCTAATGAATCAAGGTCTACTTTGGCTAGCGGATAATCTCCGAATAACGTACGGTGAGATCGCTCTCCTTTCGTTGGCTCGGATGATAATACGCGCCTCCGCGCGCTATAAATTGCGGGTTTCACAAGGCAGCATTCCCGCGATGGATCAGACGGTAGGACTGTCATTGAAATGGCCGCGGTGGTACCCGGCATCGGCGACGGATCGTCAGCTCGATGCCTCGACTCTCGTGACATTGATGAATTCTGGCCTGATAAGTCGTCCAACCGCGGTAAAAGCTATCGCCGATACCTACGACATTGACGATATAACTGCTGAACTCGCGCAGTGCGTCGTCAACCCAGAAAGAGGGCAATGAATTGGGCGAGCCGACACCAGACACCGATATCCAAGAGGATTCAAAAACCGACCTCCTGGCCAGAATTCATGAATTAGAGACAGAGCGCCATGACGCCCTCCAACATGCGGAACGGCGCGTTATCATTTCAGAATTGAAAGTCGAAGCGATCCGAGCCGGCATGATTGACCTAGACGGCCTGACATTTTTGGATTTGACTCAAGTTCACTTAGACGAAAATGGTAATTTATCAGAAACCGCGGAACTCATTATCAAACTAAAACAGTCAAAGCCCTGGCTTTTCACGACACCAACCACTTCCAGTATCGCTAAAGTGCCGCCGTCAAGGCCCAGCCGTCAGAAGCTCGCTACGGAGATGACCGAAGGAGAGTATCGAATTGCCCGAGCAAATATCATAAGACGTTCTACTGTATAGGCGCGATAAAAGAATAATTTCCAATTGCCATATAGTTTTCTGGACCAAAGGCTAAGTACTCATGGGCATCCAAAATTTCCCTGCAATTCTTCAACCTATTATTCAACAAGGTTTTTTGGAGCGAGAGTTCGAGCAAGCGCTTGTGTCTCGGCTAGGTTATAGAGCTTGCGCCGATCGTGAGGATATCGCCGTCGGCATCGGCGAGACCTTGACCAAGACTCGTGCGGGGCTGAAACCGACAGTTACTGTTCCAATTGCACCAGCGACAAACACGAACCTTGACAATGGACTTACTCCCGGGAATTGGGGAGTAGAGCAATATACGATCACGGTAAATCATTATGCAGCAACCGCCGATCTAAACATGGTTACTGCCCGAGTAGGTATCGCGTCGCAGTTTTTGCAGAATGCCTATTCCAACGGAGAGCAAGCCGCGCGCAGTCTGGATGAATTGGCTCGGAATGTCCTTTTCGCGGCATATTTCAGCGGTAACACCAGAGTGCGTCTCACTCTGGCCAGTCCCGGCACGTCGGTCGCGGTCGACGACATTCGAGGCTTCCAATTCGCATTTGTTAATGGCGTCCAGCAACCGATCAGTATCTCAAATCCGCTGACGGTTACCATTGGTTCCGACGTTTACACCGCCACAAGCGCGGCACCCGACGTGACAAACGTTTCTACGACCTGGGGTGGAACCTCCGGAGTCCTTACATTCTCCGGGACGGTGTCTGTTTCAGATGCCACGGCAGGAAACACCGTACTGGCGGCAACGGCGTCATCAATAATGCGGCCATCCGATGTTGGGAATACGTCACTCTTGACCGCGAGCGGTACTTTGACAATGTCATGCCTTCTGGATGCAGTTGCGCGGCTCCGCGTTAATGCTGTCCCCGAGATAGAGGGGGCCTATAACTGTTATCTGGACCCGGTCTCAGCTCGCCAACTTTTTTCCGACCCCGACTTCAAGCAGCTCTTTCAGGGTGCCACATCCACGAATCAAGTATTTCGAAAGGGCATGACGAACGATTTTCTTGGCCTCCGTTTCATGCCTACAACTGAAGTTTATGTTCAGCAACATCCTACCCTGGCGAATCTAATGATTCGGCGCCCAATTATTTGTGGAGCCGGGGCACTGATAGAGGGAGATTTCGCGGGTATGGCCGCCGACGACATCGCGCCATCCGATTCCATTGTCACCATGGTGGATGGTGTTGCCATGGTCACCAGAGAGCCAATCGACCGCCTTCAGCAAATTATCGCACAATCCTGGTATTGGATGGGTGGGTATTGTGCGCCGTCTGATACGACAACAAATCCAACGACAGTACCGACTGCCACGAACAGCTCATATAAAAGAGCTGTTATGATTGAGCACGTTGGGTGATCGGGAAGGAATAAATCTTTGTCAATCGGAGCGAGCACTCCATTTCAGCCGGCGGCAACGGCGGTCATCACGGTGAGTACCGTTTCAAACAACATTCAACTCGCGGGGGCTGGCGAGTCTTTACTAATCACGAACCCAACATCGTCGCTCGGCTATTTCCTGTTTAGTTCTGATCCCACCGTACAAGCCACGAACTGGGACACACCCATCCTGCCGACCAGCAAAATGCTGCTCCGCTGTGGTCCCCTCGTGTTGTATTGCGCTGCTATGCTGCAATCTGGCAGCGGCGTTATGATGTTCACTCGTGGTGATGGATCGAATAGTTGACGACCTTGACGGACAGCGAGAAGATCGAAACAAGGCGACAATGTGGTTATCCGGCTTATGGCGGAACAGCAGCGGGATTTTCATCCTGGCGCTTCTATCAGATCTACGGCTTGCTGGAGTACCGGATGAGCAATCTATCTGATGGCGAAGTCAGCGTGGTCCGAAGATATATAGTAACACTGGCAGCATTGGAAACGGCCATCCCGCGCGCATCTGACAATCTGGATACTGATCAGGCCTCAATTTGGACGAGAAACTCAAACGAAATTCGCGACCGTGAGCGGCTTTACGATGATTGGCGAATACGTTTGTGTGCTTTTTTTGGGGTTCCACCCGGACCTGGTCTAGGTTCAAATTCGCCCAATTTGATTGTATGACATGGACGCCGCGCATTTACAAGACCGTTTATATTGGGGATTGAATCGAGCGGCAAAAGCGTTGGGTAAGGTCACTAATGCTTACCGGCCGAGCGGAATTTCAAATCCGCTTAATCGATCCAATCGCTACCTCCAGCTGCCTGCCGTATTCAGCCGAGCGGATGGAAACTTCTCCCGCGCCGTCGGTTATGGCGTGGGTGTATGGCGAGGCTACTTCGATGCGTCCTATACTCGCATTGGAGACTATCTCGTGCAAGACAACGATATCTGGTTCATTGCTGAACAACAGAGTCTACTTCCAGTCCTCTGCGTGAAGACAAACCGAGTCATAACGGTGAGTCGGCACGTGACTCCCACCGTAGACATCTCAAATGTCCCGGCTCCGACGAATTCCATGGTCGAGGTCATTTCCGGATGGCCCGCGAGCCAGCTCGGAACCGGAACTGAAGGCAGGTCACCGGCCGGATTACCAGGAGATACGGCAATACCCAATTGGATAGCCCTCATACCTTCCGTCCATGGGAAGATACTGCAACCAACAGATATTGTTACCGACGATCTGGGAACAAGCGGCATAGTTGCTGCCGCGGAGCTTAGCAGCCTTGGGTGGCGCCTCAACGTCCGACAGATAACAACATAGTGGCAGATTTATCGGATGTCGAAAATGCCGTCGCCGCCCGGATTCTGAACACATTGTATCCTAACGGGACAGCTTTTGCCAGCGTTGTTGGGAATACTTGCAGGGTGTACCGGGGATGGCCAGTCCCTGCCGCGCTGAATTCTGACCTCGCGGCGAGCGTGGTGAACGTGACGGTATTCCCCGCGAACCGCCCCGACGAAGTTCCAGATGCATACTTTGATATCCCATATGCCAGTCTTCCCGCTGTCACTCTGCTAGCGACCGTAACGGGGCAGAGCGTCGCGTTCTCGGGCGTGGTCGCCGTGAACCAGGTGGTCGGCTTGCTGGTGGACGGCACGCCATACGCTTACAATACAGTCAATGGTGATACTCCCGCCAGCATCGCGGCGAATCTCACCGCGTTGATAGCCGTGAACCGCGTAGCAATCCTATCCACCTCTACAATCACGATGCCGGACGTGACAGCCCTGATTGCCAGGGTTGTCATGAATGCTACTGTGACCCGTTCTCTTCGGCGTCAACGCAAGGAGATCCAGGTGACCGCGTGGTGTCCCTCGCCAACACTTCGCGATTCGGTCTGCGGAATCATCGATCTTGCGTTCGCAGCCTCATCGTTTATCAACCTCGCTGACGATACGACCGCTCATGTCCAGTATGTCTCCACACAAGTATATGACCAATCGCTGAATGCGCTGCTTTATAGACGCGATCTTTGCTATAAATTTGAGTATACTACGGTGGGATTCAGCGTGTCGCCCGTTATGCTGTTTGGAGATCTCATTGACAATGCAACCACGTCGTTCTTGTGAGCAGAGGATTTGAGCCAGGACCGCCAGTATCCGACGTTATGCTTGCCTAGGCTACTAAATATCGAAGCTCTTATCTTTTAACTCGGGTAACGGAATAAACCCTACACCATAACCATCGAGGATCAACATCAAATGCCCATTATTCAGGCTGGCGCGGTTAATAACACAGCGCTGATAGTGCCTGACTTATATGTCGAAATTGTGCCACCTCAAAACCTGATCCTCAATGGCGTACCTACGAACATTTTGGGTGTAGTTGGTACATCAACCTGGGGTCCCCTCGGTACACCTGTAATAGCTGGCTCTATGTCCGACTATTATACAAATTTTGGGCCTATCATACCACAAAAATATGATATGGGCACTCAGGTCGCAACCGCGGTGCAACAGGGGGCACAGAACTTCCGGTGCGTCCGAGTGACGGATGGAACCGACACATATGCTTCCGCTGGTGTACCTGGCACCGGTCTGACAATCACCGCACTGTACACTGGTTCTCTGGGCAATCAGATTACTGTGGCACTTCAACCAGGCTCAATACCCGCCAGTTGGATGCTATCCGCGAGCTTGCCAGGTATTCAACCCGAAATCTTCGATAATATCACCGGGAGCGCGGGCGCCTTCTGGATATCACTTGCTAACGCCGTCAACACCGGTGCGGGTGTCCAACGATCTGCCTCGAGGTTGATAACTATCCAGCCAAACGGGAACACGAGCACCCCCACTAACCTGTCGGTAATCTTGGGCACCGCATCCCCGGGCTCGGATGGTGCGGCCGGTGTGACGCCGAGCCAGCTTGTCGGGCAGGACTCAGGATCTCGGACAGGAATGTATGCTCTCAGAGGCCAAGGGTGCGGTCTTGCGTTGCTTGCTGACGCTGACGATCCCGGAACCTGGACCGACCAGGCGGCTTTCAGCCTTGATGAAGGAATATACCTGATTCTCACCGGGCCGGCTGGGGACTCGATTTCAAACGCCGTGGCGATTAAGCAATCTGTCGGGCTCGATTGCTATGGCACCAAGTTGATGTTTGGTGATTGGCTTTGGTGGTCCGACCAGGCGAACGGTCTGATTCGCACGGTTTCGCCACAGGGGTTCGTGGCAGGCCGACTTGCTAATTTGTCTCCTGAGCAATCAAGTTTGAATAAGCCGATTTATGGCGTTATCGGCAGCCAGATATCAGGTCAACCGCAGTCCGGGGAGACATCGTCCTACTCTTCCGCGGACCTCACCACTCTGTTCAGCGCCGGGATTGATGTGATCGCCAATCCTCAACCGGCCGGGGCATTTTGGGGTGTTCGCGGTGGTAGGAACTCGTCCTCCGATACGACCAGAAACGGGGACAATTACCCAAGGCTAACTAACTATATCTCTCAGACACTTTCCGCGGGAATGGGTCAATATGTCGGGCAGGTGATAACCTCGACACTGTTTCAGAACATTCGAGGCACCTTGTTATCATTTCTGCAGAACATGCTGAGCCAGGGTTTGCTGGGGAGCACAAATGGTGCTCTTCCGTACAGCGTAATATGTGATATATCAAACAATCCAACGAGCATGACCAGTCTGGGATATGTGTCTGCTAATGTTCAAATCCAATATCAGTCTATTAACGAAATATTTATCATTAGTCTGGAGGGCGGCCAGACAGTGCAGGTTGCTGTACAGACACTACCCGCTGGCCAACCTGGCCAATAGGAGCACATCATGGCAATTTCAGCCTTTTCTGTTGGCCGCGATACTCAGCTGGTCATAATTGGACCATCCGGGCAGATAAGTCTATCCTACGTTGTCGCATTTGATAGTCGTCAGCTAACCGAGTCGGTCCGAGTGAACGGATTGGACGGAAACCAAATGGGCATGGAATTGCCAAAAGGGTGGGAAGGAAGCTTTGAACTGGAACGGGGCGACTCCACCGTCGAAGATTTTATTGCTAGCCTAGAGCAAGGATACTTTAATGGCTCAATGAATGAATTCAGTTCGATGTACCAATACGTCTCGGAAATAGACGGATCTACGTCCACCTACCAATATAATCCCGTGGTCTTTAAATTAACGAACGCCGGTCTTTGGCGGGGTGACGCATCCGTTAAACAAAAACTTGAATTCTTCGCATCGAGAAGGATCCGAATCTGATGACACCGTCAGAGTTTATAACAGTCTCTACCGACAAGACAATCGAAACTCGTGATAGCACGGGGCGAAGCCTGAAGGTTCGTCGAATCAATGCCCTCGATCGCTTGCGACTTTTGAAGACAGCAGGTCCCGTATTATCCCAGAATGATGGATGGCTCAATATGGCAGCGTTGACTCTCGCGGTCACAGAGATCGATGGGGTTCCGCGCCCGACTCCGAACAGCGAGAAGCAGATTGAAGCAGCGGTTACTACGCTTGGAGACAGTGGCTTGCGGGCAATTGCCGAAGTACTAAGCGAATGCGAGGACGAAAATTCGTTTTTCGAGGGTCCCCCCGAGGGAAACGCCGAGGGCACGCCGATCTGATTGAGTGCCTTTACCTCGTCCGAAACGGGGTGCCCTTTGATGTCGCCTTCTCATTATCCGACCTGGACAGATTCCATTTTTGTCACGCGTTCCAGATGCTCACCGAATTCTCGTAACGTACTGGATCACCACCGCCGGCCCCCTTCGAAAACACAGGTGGGTTAGTTCGATGGCCGGGAGACGTGGCACTCCCACCGATTTCAATCGATAGTGAAATCGCCGCCAACATAACAAGGTGCCACTGGAGGTGCATGTTTTGTCGAACGTCCTGCTAACATTGGGATCCTTCTCCTTTGAGGGTCTTGAGAGCCCCGGCCAGATACTACTGAAGACCAAGCAACGTCTGGCAATACATCATCTGGGTTCCGGTTCTTCGACGGTCGATTCTCTCGGTAAGGACATTGAGATAGTCACCTTTCGCGGTATCTTCACCGGGGCCGCTGCCGCAGACCGGATCCAGTCAATCGAGTACCTGAGATCTCAAGGTGCGCCGCTTCCTCTTATCTGGGGTTCAAGGACGCTGACAGTTCTAATAGAGGAGTTCGAACTTAATTACACCACGAATCAATGGGTTCCTTATAAGCTCTCGTGTTACGTAGTACCATCGGTCAGCGATGGGGCTAACCGTACTACAGACGAGACGGTCATGTCACCAAATCAGCAAGTCACCGACATCATCGGTCTTCTACAGAACACCGATGTTACACTAACACCTAACCAAACGTCGGCGCTTTTAGTACTGGCTGGCACAGATTTCGACACACCACCTTCCGACTCTCTGCAGCAGGCAAACGATGTTCTTAGCTCGATTGAAAGCCAACTTAGTAGCCTGGTTCCCGCTTTATTGATCGGAACAAATGGAGTTTCAGTATCTCCTCATGGAGAAGCACTTTTGTTGACTCAGATCGTCTCGGATGCTAGTTTGCAAGTCACTCTTCTTCTTGCTCGCAATCGACTGATGGATATTTCCGTAACCGCTGTGGCTGTCAATCAACAATGATACAGACTATTTTGGCCCAGCCCGGAACGACATTGTTCAAAATCTCAGCTACCTACCTCGGTAACGCAACTCAGTGGTATCGAATAGCTCTGATTAATAATATTCGAGATCCATTCCTAATTCAGCCAACGATGCTGATGATTCCACCCGTTCGGGCCGGCCAAGGGCAGCAAAATGGCAATCAATAGCGTAAGAGGTAACGTTGAAATTCCCAGAGTTAGAGCTCAGTTCAACGGGATGACCATTGATGCAGTAACAAATATGGAAGTAACTCTCAATGGTTCACGCAAGAGTTCGCGCTTCGATCTCACAGTGAGCACCGGAGGAGATGTATCAAATAGTCGTTGGCTAAACCTATCACCGGGAATGGCGGCCGCAAAGATACTAATGCGTTCCGAGCCAAATGAGGGCGAGGTCACGCTATTCGATGGCCTGGTCGAGAGCATAGCCTACGACCCCATTAATCGCCTGGCTCAGGTGGAAGGGCGAGATTATTCGTCTGTCCTGATGAACACATCGTATCAGGACGCGTATTTGAATCAGACTGCTAGCGAGATCGCTACTCAGATCGCGCAACGGCATGGATTCAATCCAAGTATAACACCAACTACGACCCTCGCTGGGGATTATCAAGGTGACGGTTACAGTCAGATGCTGCTAAATACTCACTCTAGAATTACGAGCGAGTGGGATCTACTCAGTCATTTGGCGGAAAATGAAGGATTTGAACTGTTTGTCACAGGCACTACATTGGTTTTTGCCCCATTGACGTCATTAGAGACCAACTATCTGACTCTGTGCAATTCAGACGTGAAGAGTGTCAGATTTCACAGAAATTGTCCTCTATCCAGTCAAACAACTTTGACAGTAAAAAGTTGGAATACGTGGCAAAACCAAATGGTATATTATACCGATGGTTGGTCGGATGATCAGACGGTATCCGACCCTGCTGGCCTAAGCTGTGATCCGGCTACTGAGATCGCGATAGTCCGGCCAAATCTCACGTCGTCGGATGCAGAACGGTTGGTGCAGCGGTATTCAGGCGCGTTAGCTGAGAGAGTTTTATCTGTGGAAATTGCTATCCCCGGGGAGATGTTGTTGAAGCCTTTCGATACGGTAACATTTGGTGGGAATGGTTCTAGTTTTGATGCCGATTACATCGTGCGATCTGTACGTAGGCAATTTTCAGCGACCGGAGGGTTCATCGAGTTTATCCACGGATTCGTAACATCGTCTACGCTATCCGATGGCGGATCAATGTAAGATGAGCGGATTTCTTGATATGTTGAACTCGAAGATTGATCGCGCGCATGGAAGTTTAGCGCAGCCCAGACTAGGGGTAGTTGCATCATCAAATCCGCAAACGGCATCCGCAAAAGTACTGCTTCAGCCGGAGGGAGTACTCACAGGTTGGTTGCCCGTTCTGACACAATGGGTCGGTTCCGGTTGGGGTATATCGTGCCCTCCAAGTCCAGGCGATCAGGTTCTCGTCATTCCTCAGGAAGGTGATCCGCAACATGGCCTCATTATTGGTCGTCTATTCTCCAACCAAATTCGCCCCCCTGACTTGGAGATCGGAGAAATCTCTCTCACACATCAATCAGGCTGCTCAATCAGATTACTTAATTCGGGTATAGTAGCGGTCCAGGGAGACTTACACGTGACCGGCGATGTCTATGACACTCATGGTTCTCTCTCTAAGCTTCGCGGCGACTACAACAGCCACATTCATCAAATTAACGACGAAGATACAACAATTCCACTCACACAGGATTAGCACGCGGTGATTGCAATAATTTGTGATTGGGGAGGAGACCTATCTATCGGTCCAGGCGGTGACATCGCCGTGGCGCCGATTCAAACAGAAATACAGCAACGACTTGTTCGGAGACTCCTCACAAGTGCAGGAGATTACATTTGGCACACTGTTTATGGAGCCGGCCTGGGTAATTACGTCGGAGAAACCTATTCACCCAACCTCATAGATGGCACTATTCTAAGCCAACTTCAATTTGAGAGCCTGATATCTGTTTCTCCACCGCCTTCGGTTCAGGTTAGTCAGTCACTGGTTGGAGCCTTCTCTACCACTTCGGTAACTGTTCAATATCAGGTGGTCGGCACATTCACCGGAACATCTACAGTCCTTGGGTTAACCTCGTAAGACAATGAACCTTCCAATCCGCAGTTTCACCAGTATAGTCCGCGACATGTCTGCCGCGATAACCGCCTCCGCGGGCAGTTTGATTGATATGTCAGTGGGCTCTGTCCTACGCGCGATCATTGAAGCGAATGCCGCCATTGTCCTTTGGGTCCAATGGCTCACGCTTCTTACTTTGCAAATGACCCGGGCCGCTACCAGCACAGGAGCGGATTTAGACAGTTGGATGGCGGACTTTTCCCTTGAGCGGTTACCCGCCGCCGCAGCCTCCGGTACCGCTACCTTTTCGAGATATGCTGGAACCACGGTAACATACATTCCACTCGGCACTGTCGTTAAGACCCAGGATGGTTCTGTCAGCTTCTCTGTGACTGCTGATATTACCAACCCGTCCTGGCAGCCCTCCCTGAACGCATATTGTTTGGCAATTGGCGTAATGGCTATCGAATTGCCGATCATTGCTACCATTGCCGGGCAGTTCGGAAATGTTCTTGCGAGTACCATAACACTATTGGCATCAGCAGTACCCGGTGTCGACCTCGTAACAAATCAGCAAGCCACTAACGGGGGAACGAATGCTGAATCCGATGACGCTTTCAGGGCACGGTTCGCCGCATTCTTCGCCGCTCGCTCACGTGCCACGATAGATGCGATTGGATACGCAATATCAACTGTGGGAACCCAACTAAATTATGTCATTTTGGAGAACGTCGATGCACAAGGTAATACGAGACCTGGTAACAACCTCGTCGTCGTAAATGATGGATCAGGGCAATTAGAGACCTCCCTGTTCAACTCCCTCTCCGTCGCAATTGAAGCTGTACGACCAATCGGAACAACTTTTTCAATCCAGCCACCGTCGATCATTCAGGTTCAGTTAAGTTTTTCCGTGCAATGCCCTCCCCAGCTTTCGATATCGGCCGTGCAAAACCTCTTGCAGACCACCATCGAAAACTACGTAAACACGCATACGATCGGGAGCACGCTTTCGATAACACGTATTAGTCAGCTGGTCTATTTTACGGAACCACAAATCATTAACATATCCGCGGTGCTCTTGAATGGGGAAAGCGTAGACCTCGTGGCGCCGCCTACTGGCGCATTCCAACTCCTGGGCATAAGTTTTACTTAGAATGAGATTCAGTCAGTCGGACATATGTCAGAGAATAAAGGCAGCACTGCCAGCTCGATGGTTTGGCAATGACACCCCGAATTTGGATTCCATTCTGGGGTCACTTGCCGCGGGATGGATCGGTCTATTCGATTTTTTAGATTATACAACGGCACAAGCTCGGATAGCGACCGCATTTGACGGCTGGCTGGACCTGATTGCGTTGGATTATTTCCAGTACCGCGTACAGCGGCGCCTACGAGAAACAGATATTTCGTTCCGAATTAGAATACTTAAAGAAATTCAAAGAGATCGATGTACTCGCTCAGCGATATATAGCTTAGTAGAGGAGCTAACTGGCGCGCCTCCAATCATCTTTGAGCCAACGAATCTCGGGGACACGGGGTGCTTCGGCTCTTTAGAGTCACCCGAAACAGGAATGGCCGGCTATGGTTCCGCGGGTGGATGGGGCACTTTTCAATTGCCATTCCAGGTATTCGTAACAGCATTCCGACCAGTCACCGGCGGCGTCGCGATGGTAAACGGGTGGGAGGGGAGCATAGGAGGCTACGGGGTGGGATTGAGTTCCTATATAAACCTTGGAATGAATACTGTGCAGTTTAGCGATTCCGAGTTTTATAGTGATATTTGTCACACCGCCCCCGCCGGCACGATAATCTGGGTATCGATTGTGCCGTGAGAAATATGTCAACACGTTCTCTATTTTATCAATTAATCCTTTTCTCCCCGCTATGGAAATCCAAGCCTTTCCCCGGTATGATCAACAAACTCGTCCACTGGAGGTCTGGACCCAGACTAACCAGAAAGGCACGAGTGATATCCGACGACGAGAACCATGGTCGAATGACAGAAGGATTTGTACGCGGCCATCGAGTACGGTTAAAATCGGCTATCCAGACTACGAAAGCCGAGAACCGGAAATTATCCGCGAAAGAACTTGCCGGTGGCGGCGAAAGAACACTCGAAGTTCCGTCAAAATCTGACATATTTAAATCGAAAGTCGAACCACAAAATCCAACAGAAGTACGATCCTCATCTCGTTCTCCGCTTTACGGCATTGCTAACCGCCAGAAGTCCGATTTATCAACGACGCCAAAAACATCGATCGTAGCGTTGCCGGCTCGTGGCCAACTCCTCCGTTCCGCTTCTGCGGTAATTCGAGCGAAGACCAGCGATCGTTTGACGTCTCCACCAAAGGGGATGTCGTCTGCAACCGGTCGCTGGCACGACATTGCAGGGAGAAAGTGGCGAATTACGAGCGTACCTCCGAAGAGCCAGGGATTAAAGACGGAAGGTACGGGTCAGTCAGCCAACTGGGTTTCGGCTTCAGGCGAACCCCGGAGTGTAGATGACGGATATTGTCACACTGGAACACAAATATTCGGAGAGACACGCGGCGGCAAGCTGACGAGCATGGCAAAAAGTTCTCGAGCTTTGCTCGCCGGCTTTCCGGGATCGCTCGTTGTGAACTCTGGTCCCCCAAGAACTGGCGACGTCGATGGCAGCAGCCCGTTGGCAGCCAATGAAGCTGCATTATTTAGGCGACTCGAAACCTTGCCTGGCGAATCGGCGAAGACAGCAATGCAATCTTCAAACTTCGGCGGCGAGTTGTGGCTTGATGTTGGCAATCTAGGGAACTGGCTTCTGACATACCTTACTAGGGAAATCGCTCGCGGTTCGAACACCGGAAATCAGTCGGGAGTCCCGATTTGATGATTCATGGACAGTCCCTGTTCGCTGGTCCGCAGCCGTCCTCTTGGGAATTAGTCAGTGGATCATGACCGGACACCGACGTCAATAGATGGACCGAACCGTAATAGCCTGATGCGGAATGATCACGTGGGAAGATCTGGCCCACAGCATCCGTCGCCTCAACATTTAAACTTGTGAATTCCGGCGGCGGCAGATGGGAAATCACCAGAACGAAGAGCGAGATCACTCACTGGCGTTGCACGAGAGAAATCGACCAAGTCAAGATATATCCTGAGGATTAGAGTAATTGGAGCAAGGCAATGCCTGGAACGGCCCTCGGCATCTGGCAAGCCTGCCATTCCCCAGATTGCATGATAAGTCGCCGATTATCAACGTCTATGTGCGCAACTTTTGCAATCTCAATTCTAGAATAGGTCTCAGCATCCTATGAATCGAAACATTGTTTACCCGGGGGCGATTCCACTTGATACTGACCTCCTGACCATCAATGTCAATACGATGGTAGCCCTCGGTTTTCTCATCAGAGCGGTTCTCGGTACCGAAATTGTGGCTGATGGATTAAGTTGTTCTCCGACCCTTCCAGCATCGATGTCCGTACAGATGAGCCCCGGCAGTTTGACGCAGCTGTCGGTCGTAGATACCACGCAGTTTGGATCGTTGAGCGCGGACACCAACGATCCGCTTATGAAAATGGGGATCAATCTTTCCACGCAATATTTCGAACTCCAACCTCCGACCAGTTCAGGATGCTCCGTAAACTATCTGATCGAGGCCAGCCTACTGGAGAGTGATCAAAATTTAATAGTTCTGCCTTACTATAACGCCTCCAATCCTTCGCAGCCGTACAGCGGTCCAACGAACTCTGGCACGCCTCAAGCAACGCTACGAACTCAATCTGTCCAGTTGCAGCTAAAGAGCGGAGTGCCATCTCCGTCGGGCACTCAACTTACGCCCGTTACAGACCAGGGATGGGTCGGGCTCTACGTAATTACGGTCCCGTATGGAGAGACCGTTATCGGAGCAAATAACATTGCAGTCCTGCCCACGGCACCTTTTGTCGGATGGAAGTTACCAAATCTTAGCCCAGGATTTGGAGCCGGAGTACAGAGCTTTTCAAGCAACGGTGTATTCGTCGTTCCTTCAGGAGTATCTCAGCTCGAAGTGGAACTTTGGGGAGGGGGTTCCGGATCATTTGCTTCAGTGGCCGGTGGACCGAGTGGGGGCGGATCAGGTGGCGGGTATGCACGCAAGCGCATCCAGGGCGTCTCCCCCGGACAGTCTGTAACTGTAACAGTCGGAGCCGGCGGTACAGCGGGAACCACGAGCGGAACGCCAGCCGGTGCCGGTGGCACAACAAGCTTTGGCCAATACGTCAGCGCGACTGGTGGGAGTCTGAACTATCTTACGACAGTGACCAATCCACAACTTGGTGCCACCCCTCCCGGAATCGGCGTTAATGGGGACGTTAATTTAACGGGATCTGCCGGACAAAGTAGTTTACTAAACCAGGGTGGGTTGGGAGGCGCGGCGCCAATGGGGGGAAGCCAGAATAGCGGCACGACCGGCGTTAATGGGACAACTCCAGGCGGAGGCGCATCTGGAGCGGGTACCGGCGCGAATAGTGCGACTCCTTATGCTGGTGCAATGGGAGGTGGCGGGGTTGTGATAGTGAGGTGGTGATCTCTGATCACCTCGATGATAGTGGACCTTATGCAGACGCCGGTGCGTTCCAAGTTAACACTACGGCGAAGCATCCGCTCTCGATTATGACGCTGGTACCAGCCGGGAGCCGGCAGGGTATACCCTGACTCTGCGGAAATCCGGAAAAACCGTTGCTAACCTGCCCTGAGGCGATTCTGCTGCATGCGTGATCCGCTCCGGCTTCCTGGACAGCGTATCCCGCCGCGACCTGATCGACCTGGCCCGCGACCTCCGCCGCGCCAACGCGCTGGTATTGCTGGACGATGGGATGAGCTTCGCGTCGATTGCCAAAGTGCTGTTTCACGACAACGACACGATCTGAACCTAGCAGGCTGCTGAAAAACCCCTTGACCGGCCTGGAGTCCATTTGATTCGATCTGCTGACGGATCAATCAGCGGCATCGAGGCCCCCATGCGCGGCGAAGACACCCAGAACCAGACGCTTT
>Ga0182018_10002485_pt1 | contig 18375 bp, 14 predicted proteins | sample 812P2MmetaG_FD_120490 | JGI IMG/M metagenome (GOLD analysis project Ga0182018, IMG submission 120490) | Permafrost microbial communities from Stordalen Mire, Sweden - 812P2M metaG | ecosystem: Environmental > Terrestrial > Soil > Wetlands > Permafrost | place: Sweden: Stordalen | collected... | reverse complement strand
TAGCGCCGCACGGCCGACTAAACGGAGGGAGCGACAGATGGAAAATGATGGCGCTGACAAGATAGTGAGGGTCGATGGCGACGACGAGGAGATGCTGTCAGCCATCAATACTGCTCGCCAATCATTGAGGCAATTTCTTGATCCGTTCTTCGCACTCAAATCGAACTAAAGGAACTTCCTTTTGAAGGTGGCCTTCGACGATCAGGGGAAAACGGAGCATATTTGGATGGCCGATTTGGATTTGATGTCTTCTCCCCCAACGGCTGCAGATTCTTGGCAGACATCACCGACGAAGAATGGGCCGTGACCGGCGATCAGTATCGGCGCGAGCGTGCTCTAGCGGAAAGACTGAGAGCGGAGCTGACAGAATTGGCCTGCGAGAGGGTTGGGAATACGATGGCTGCCATACCGAAACTCGACGAAGTGAATCTACAGGCGCTCTCCGACATCCCGGTCGTCTGGTGTAGGACACGAGCCACAGTTTCAGTTCCGGAACTCCCCGGCGGCCCGCTTCTTATTTCTCTACGTCGATCTCCGGATACTTCCGCTTGACCGCCGCCACCATCGTCGCGTGTTCCGGCTTTCCGCTGGACCGGGCCAGCGCATCCCGTGCGTGCGCAACGTCCTCAATCGGGTAGCGCCGCGTCTTCGGAAAGACAAAATCCCCTTTGGGCAGTTCCTTCCGCTTCTCATACGTAAGCTTTGTCATCGTGACTTCTCCCGCCTTTCCTGTTCTAGGCCTTGCTCACCTGTAGGATGGCCCCGGCCCGCCCCGAGTTGCATGTCGCGATCCGCTTGACTATGTAAAGCGCGCAATGCCTAACACGGAAATGATCGTGGAGTGCCCGGCAAATTCTGTACCGGGACGACCTTCGTCAGCTGGCAGAGGAAGCCTTTGCATCGGTCCACTGTCAACCTGGCTCTGCGAAAGTACAGCGCTGTGGCTTCCGTTGAAGCGGGGCGGATGCCGCGATCAATTCCTGTGCGCGTGCACTACAAATCGTTCCGGAGCTGCACCGATAAAGTGAAATGGGTAGCAGGTTACGAGCGTAAGGTCAGACCCAGGTGAAGGGGCGAGGATTCCGGTGTCGCCAGGAGCAACGATCTGCACCCTGTCGACCTCGTAATGCGAAAGACCAGTTGCGGTCTGAATCTGAATTTCGTCCTTGGCGCGAATGTCCTTGAGAGCGCGGAAGTATGTATCGCGATGTCCTGCGATTCCGGCGTTTCCAGGCTCTCCGGGAAGTGCTGTACCATTGATGTGTCCAACACCGAGCCGCAGAGTCTGCGATGTGGTCCCCTCGAGAATCGCTACCATCACTCCCAGCCGTGGAATTTCAATGCGGCCCAGAACATCGCCTTGTTTTGCCACGGCGCGCGACAGGCCTCCTTTGTGTTGCTCTTGCGCATCTATCTGCTTTTCGAGAGCATTGCCCGCGGCTTCCTGGTAGAGTTTTGCGTCGAGTAGAGTTAGCGCAACATAGGAAACCGCAAGTACGCCTGCGATCAGTAGCATCATCCGCGTCCAGCGAAGGAACAGGTGCCCTCGCGTTGCAAACCACTGCTTCTCAGTTGCGGCTATCATGGTCGACTGCCTTTGCTGACACTGTCGGGAATGTTAATGGCGACGCGGTATCCGGCGCGGGTGCGGCACATGCGCCCGAACGGACAAAGGAGCCGATACTTGCGTACCGCCCCCTTCGCCCATCGGTTTCGGATCGCGTGAGGCTCCGTGCTATTCACGCCGTAATTAATTCACGCCCTTCGCTTCAAGAGGTTCGTCAGCAGAAAGCCTGCGCCCAGCATAAGCAGTCCTACCAATCCAATGAGAGGAAGAAGACTAGCTGTATTAGGCAGTTTGGCCGTGGCCAGTTCAGGCGCTGCTGGCATCGTAGGCCTTACTGTCGCAGTTGGCGCTGCTGTGGCTGTAGGCTCTGTTGCCGGAGGCACCGATGCAGTAGTAGGCATAACTGCGACAACAGTATTCTGCGCTGTGACTGTAGGCGCTGTTTCAGCCACGGACGCCGGGGCGGCCGTCGGCTCTGGTGTCACGGTTGGCGCTGGCGCTGCCTCCGGTGCTACTGCGGGCGGAGATGCTACTGCAACCGTAGTGGGAGCGTCGAAAACCTGGGTTATAGCGACTGTTTCTCCGCTTGGGTTGACTCCCTCAATCGGCGCCGTTTTCAGGGTCTCGATGGACGAATTCGCCAGAACAACAGAGGTGGAGAGCACCGGCTCGTTGGCTTCCTTGGCCAGTTGGATGGCTATGGGCTTTTCATAGACAATTTGGTCGCCCGATGCATGACCCGGACAGAACCAGGTCTCCAGGGCTTGAGGATCTGCAGCGGGACGATTGCCAAACATCGTCACCATCAGGTCCGAAGCTTTCAAATGGGAATTCGGGACTCCAATGAAGGTGGTGAACACATGGGTGCCGTCCTGGCTGGAAATCTGGATGATGTCCCGATCCGGGGACGAGTCGACAGCCTTGAAGATGTAAGTGCCGGCCGGCAAGGTCTGTCCGCTAAGGCCCGGAACTTGGACAGGTACGACGAAGGTGACAACAGTCTGACTGTCAAGCCCATAGGCCTTTGTTTTCGGGGCCACGAGAAGACAGAGCACGGTGAGGCACAATCCGATTCCTAATCCCTTGAGGAGTTTCATTTGTCTCCGCGATCTTCTCCGACTGATCTGCACGCTGGTTATGATGCACCCACTTCATGTTGTCGGCTTCACTAGCGGTTGCACGCCGGAAAATCCGGCAGCCTGCGGTCAATGGCGTGCCAATCACGGGCCAGTGTTACGCACGCGTAGTGGAATTGCTGGCCAATATTGACCGCAGTGCGCTTGCCGCGTTGCTGTCAGTGGGCTATGTGCCGGATGGCGTTGAGCTACACTCCGCACGGTACAATTCCGAAGAAAGGCCGCCCATATAAGGAGAACCATGCCGACGATATCCAACAGTGCGGTCGTCAATCGCTTCATTGAAGAAGGCATCAACCAGGGATAAATTGACTCCACCGCGCAGTTCGTCTGGGAGGATGTCGTAGAACAGGTTCCGCTTCCAGGCCAAGGCCCCGGCCTGGAAGGATTGAAAGATGTCCTGCGAGGCATGCGGTCGGCGTTTCCTTACTTGCATTTCTCTGTCGAAGAACAGATTGCCGAAGGAGATAAGGTACTTACTCGGTTCGAGTGGACGGGTACGCACCGAAGCGACTTCTTGGGTGTTCCTGCTACAGGACGTTCTGTAAAGGTTTGGGGGATGGTGCTGGATCGTCTTCTAGATGGCAGAATCAAAGACACGCGCATCATCATGGACATTTTCGGGCTCATGATGCAACTCGACGCGTTTACACCAAAAGGTTAATTGAAGCATTGATCAGATTGCGTGACTCACCGCGTGAAAGCTTCGCATCTCAGGCTCGTCTTGCGCCTGCCGGATGTGTCGGTGGCAATCCGGTCCTCGTCGGTCAAATGTTGAAAACTGGGCATAGCACCACTTGAGTGACTAATCGGCGACTTGCAGGAGACCTGCTCCACGAAGAACTGATTACTATTTGGTATTCCGAATTGAACGAATCTAGGAGGCGGGGTCCGAGCTCCAAGGTGCCGTGACTGTCAGAATGACTGTGCGCGCTCCTCCACTATGTATCTCCTGAAATTGCACTATGGGGAGACCTGCCAGGGTCCAAAGACTGTGTAGCTGGAATTCGCAGATGACCCTTTCGACTCTTTGACTGATTCTCGGTAGGGTCTCAGTTCCAGCAACTCCTCCACTACATACCCGGCTGTGGTCCCGTCTGAGAACGTCACGATCAGGCCGTCCCCGTCGTCCCGTTCTGCACTCAGTATGTGTGTAGGCTCTGTCATGACAAGGAGTTTACCGGTCTGCGCGGCACCCGGCTGCCCAATTCTGATCAATAGAGAGCCATTCTCTCAGTCAAGGGGAGCGAGCAGTCTTCGGTCACCTGGCGCTAACTGGGTATTGCACAAACTGAAGCTGAATTGCCTGAGGCATCGCAACGCTGCCACTTTGCCGATGTTTCTCAATCAGGCAATGGTGGGGTGGGATGGTCTCAGTGCTACTGACAATCCAAAATGCCAATCCAGCCACGCTGAAGCCAAGGATCGCCCATTCGAATATCTTCGCCACTCGCACATCCTCGAAGTCTCGCATGCTTGACTTGCGATAGACACATTAATTGATAATGGAGATTCCGGTTCAAAGCAGAGGCCAGAAGGCCTCATTGGACCAGGCGCGGTGAAACCCACCGCGGCGAAGGAGCCCGCAATGCAAAGACATGGTCTCAGTTACTCCTTCCGGCTGCTTCTGATTGCCAGTTGCGCCCTCTGCAGCGTTTCTGCGGTGGCTGTCACACCATTTGCCATCACTGCGACCAACGTGACCATGCCGACGTCCGGGCCCACCACAAACTCCAGCGGCGACACTTCGATTCCTCTCGGTTCCAGCCAATTCTCGGTCACCGGGATTCCCAGCGCCGGGACATTGACCATCAGTTGCCAATACTCGGGTCCAGGCACCGAGGCCAAGATACCCCAGCAGTGCGGGATCGTTGGCCCTGGGCAGGCGCAGGTGCAGGCCGGTGAGACGACACTCAGCGGAATCGTCTACTTCGTTCCGTTTGGCGAAACGATTCCGAGTCTTGGGGAACTGCAGAATGTTCCGAGCCCGTCGGGCCATCTGCCTGCAACCGGGATGGCACTTGCTGGTGCGTTGATGCTTGGTTTTGGATTCCATCGCCGGGCACGGCGGTGGCTAGCTTTGGCCGCCTTAGCCGTGTTGGCTTTGTCTGGTGCGGTGGGAATCAGCGGCTGTGGAGGAAACGTCAACGCGATGACGCCGGGAGCCTATCCGTACACCATTTCGGTCGGGTTCGTTGAAACCGGGAACAGCACGATTCAAACTGCGACCACGACTATCCTAGTGACTGTGCTGTAGGAAATTAGATGCCCGACCGCCGGTCCAAGAGTCTCTTGCGAGTAAGCGTCAAATAGAACATTGGGCGGTCAAATGTTGAAAACTGGGCATTCCATAAACTGAGGCCGTGGACGTCCACCCAAACAGGCCCCCAAGTGAGCTCACGCTCGCCGGAGCTCAAGGTTATAGAACCAAACAATATGACCTCAATATGAGTCCCTTGGAGGCCGCGATGAGCCCTGAATTAAACTAAAAACTCATTTCTTCTTGCCAAGCGTCATAACCGCCGTTTTTTGCGCGGAATCTCGAACAAACGTGAGCGTAAGCTTTGCGCCACTCTTGGCGAACAGGGATTCCTGGATCGCCTCGCCCACGCTTTCCGTCAGATCTTTGCCGTCGACCTGCACCAGCCGGTCGGCTGCGCGAAGTCCTGCCTTTTCAGCCGCAGACTCCGCAGCCACCGCTTGAATCCACGCTCCGTCTGTCTTTGCGGTGTCGAACGTTATGCCGGTCGTGCCCAGATCCGTTGCCTTGATGTAGCCATCGTTCTTGAAGTGGCTCCAGCAGTACTCAATCGCCGCCATGCCCACAGGCCCGGCACCTGCACAGGGCATAAACTCCCCCTTCCAGTTGATCATCGGCTTCACATAGATGAAACTTGTGCCCGGGTCCGGACCTGGTGGGGCCTCCCGCGGGCCGCGTGTCAGTTCGACATTCATCGGCGCATCCTCGCGTACAACCCGCAGTTGCACCTTTTCTCCCCTCGCGCCGAAGGTCATCATTGCGGCAATATCCGGCAACGTGTGTGCAGCCGGCTTGCCGTTGACGGTCAGTATCCGGTCGCCCGATTGCAACCCGGCAGCCTCAGCCGCCGAACCCTTTGCGATGGACGCAATCTTCCCATCGTCTGGCCCGGCAGTCGTGAAGGTGATGCCCGAGTATCCAAGATTCTTCTCTGAGATGAGACCTGCGTTCTCGGCTAGCTGAACGCACTTCTTTCCAAGCGGGAGAATCAACGAAACGCATGCCGCGGAGGTTCCCTTGGAATCGACGAGACTCTCGGCGGTTGCCTGCCCGACTTCAACCTGAAGCGACACCACCATGGCGATCAACGCCGCAAGAATTCTTGTCCGAGAAAAGGCAAGTAATGAGATCGTCCGCTTCATATGAATCCTCAATTGCTGTAGCTTTTCGTGTTCAGAATCTCCATACTACTCCGGAATTGATGCTTGGCCCGCCCGATGTTTTGTACCAGCCGACTGTTAGTATAGCGCCGTTATTGAAGGGCTTGGGAAAGCTGTGCCTGTCAGAGGCTCAGGAATCGGCTTCATTGAAAGGTCGTGCAACTTGGCGATAACTGGGCTTCGCACCACTTGAGCGGTGAAGGAACGACCTATGGTTGATCAACTAGTAGCGCCTGATCACCGGACATTGGCCTGAAAAGCGGGATTCTGTCTGGATCGGCGACTACAAAGGATTTTGGGCAAAATTGGCGGGCCCGTCTTTGAACACACGGTAGTAGTAAAGGAGAGCACCCAGCCAGTTTATGAGTGCCAACGCCACGAGCCACTTTGCTTTGGACCATGCTGGCAAGCCGCTGATGAATGCACAATCAGAAATCATTCCCAACCACAGCGCAATGATCCCGGTTGCGCTGAACGCTCCGAGAACGCCGACTGGAAGACGAATCAACAATGGGAGGTTCTCAAGCCCCTTCATTTGTTCATACCCAAAGATGAAAACCGCTATGTTTGCGAGAATCAAGAGGCCCATCGTGACATAGAAGCACACGATGGATGCCTTATAGAACCATCGGAGCATGTGATTTCCTCGGATTGAGGAATTGTATAGCGGGAACTCGTTTCTGATGTTCCAACGTTTTGCTTCGGGGCCTGTCACCGCCAATTCGGCCATCGGGCTGTCAAATGTCGATAACTGGCCATTCCATGAACTGAGGTCGCCACTGGGCAAGCGCTCCAGGAGAACTGGCCGACTCCTGGTTCCGGTTGTAGAGCCGGAACTTCACCTTGTTCACCTTAGTCAACTGGCTGAATACCAAAGGATCAGGTGGCCTCACTTCGTCTGTGTTGCGTGGCTTCATTCCGCTGTAATCTGCACTCAATGGCCTATAGGCTCATGTACACCGCTTTAAGAAGCATCAACGAAGCACGGCGAGGATCTTCGAGCAATCTGACATAGCCTTGTCGCGAATGGATCGCGGCACTTTTCCCTGTACTAGCGGGAAGGTGGCTCGCTCGATGCTTTGTCTGGACTAAATCCAGCCATGCCGAGCCGCCAGCCGAGGAATGTGTATTCGTCTGCCCGCAGCTTGAGAGCCTGTGGACGGTTTGAACCTATGCCGTGTCCGGCGTCGAAGTCAACGCGCAGCAGGATTGGGTTTGAAGAGGCGTTTGCGGCTTGAAGGCGGGCGGTCATTTTGGTGAGCATCCAGCTTGTGACTCGAGGATCATTTGCGCCGGTCTCAAGCATCACCGCCGGGTATTTGGCGCCGTCTTTCACGTGGGCATAGGGACTGATACCATACATCGCGCGGAATTCAGGCTCAATCTTGACCGAACCGTACTCGAACGCATTCTCAGCGCCCGTGGCGCGTTGCTCACTGCGCAGGATATCGGTGATGCCTACGCGGTAGAGCACAGCCGCGATCAGTTCAGGATGCTGGGTCAGGAACCCACCGACCGCGATTCCTCCAGCGCTGGTGCCCTGAATGCTGACGTGAGCGGGCGACGTATAGTGCTGTTCGATCAGATATCGAGCAGAAGCAACAAAGTCATCAACGGTATGCTGCTTGGTCGTTTTCATGCCAGCAAGATGCCAGGCTTCACCTCGCTCGCCTCCGCCGCGTACATGCGCGAAGGCGTAGATGCCCCCGCGACTGAGCCAAGGCAAAAGAGATGGATCAAAAAAAGGCGAAATGGAATAACCATACGCACCATAGGCCTCGAGGAGTGTGGGATGAGAGCCGTCAAGGGGAAGATCCTTGCGATAGAGAATGGAAAGCGGAACCATGGTCCCGTCCTCGCTCTTTGCCTGCACCTCGACCGCTCGAATCGACGACATGTCGATGGGATTCAGCGGCTGCAGCCCCGTGTCAGTGAAGGTGTTCACTTCGGGCGCGTAAGCGTAAATGAGACGAGGGGTCGTCCAGCCAGCCATGGAAAGGGTGATGCCGGCCCGGCGGAAATCGGCATCCACACCACCGACCGTTCCGCTGATAGGCAGACTCAATTCGCGCTGCTTTGATTCCCGGTCATAGGGGATGCGCAGTACAACGCCCAGGCCATCGCGGAACCCATGAACGTAGAGAGCATCACTTGACGTTGCAACCCCAGAGCCTGTTCCAGCTGAAAGGACGAGACTGCTCTCGGGCAAAACGACGCGAGCACTTGCGAAGGTTTCCTTCGCGAGGTCGAAAGTGACAACACGGCCGTTGCTGACAGCTCCATTCGCGCCTCCTTTGGTTTTGATATAGGCGCGTGTTCCGTGGAAGGCAATGTCCATCAGGCCGTCTTCATGCCTGACAACCGGGACCCATGCGTCAGATTCTGTGCGGCGAATCCAGAGGGCTCGAGTTTCAACGACGCCGGAGACCTGAGATGCCAGAATCATGCCAGTGCCTGGAACCACAGAGACGGTGATATCGCCGTTCTTTGGAAGCGCGGGATTTGAAGTGATGTCGGGGCCGAAGACGGACCGATCTGTCTGTTCGGCTGCGCCAAGCGTGTGTAAGTACACGCGCTCATTGTCGTACTTGGTAGAAGCAGGAGCGCCCGGCGCCATGGGCTGCAGGCGGGTAAAGTAGAAGGCTTTGCTGTCGTCCTGCCAGGAAGGGTTGGCCTCCTGGGCACGGCTCATCGCTTCACTCATCAGCGCACCGGTTTCTACGTTCAGAACATGAAGGACGGAGTTCTCCGAGCCGCCGAGGGAGACCCCCACGGCGACATACTTGCCGTCAGGAGAAGGAACATAATAGTCGATGGCGGCATGCTTCTGTCCCTCGGCCAGAGTTGCGGGATCAAGCAGGAGGCGAGATGGCCCACCTGCGACTGCACGCGTCATCAAGCGGGCGTCGCTCTTGCCAGGTGGCAACTCAAGATAGAAGTACTGGTCAAGAACACGCGTAGCGCCGCGGACTTCGGCCACCGTATCAGAAAGTTTTGTGAGCTCCGAGAGAATCTGAGAGTCCTGCGCTTCAAGCGGCTTCAAGGCTTGAATCGTCACCGCGTTCTCGGCCTTCATGTAGGTCAGAAGCTCATCGGCGCCGGTCTCCATCCAAAGGTAAGGGTCGACGACCGTGGTGCCGAAGTAGGTGTCCGCTACAGGTCGCACCTCTGCTACAGGCGACGCGGCGGGCGTCTGCCCCAAGAGAAGTGCGGGGAAGGCCAACAAGAGGCAAACAAGAGATCGGCGCATAATGGGAGCTCCAGAAGTAGATGTGTGCTGGGAAACAAACGCCAGGGGCATCATCATAAGGCCAGCCCCTTCTCAGCCGCAACCGAAAGCCTCCGCGCTCGCCCATTGTCAATTAAGTTGGAGGCATTCGCGGTTTCCACTTTAAGGCTGAATCCCTTTCGGCTGGTACTCGCCGCCCTTCACCAACACATCCAGGATTTCCTTTGCCCGCACGGAGCACGGGTGTGCCTTGAGGGGTGTGAAGTTGTCGTGCTCAGAGTCGATCATGGGCAAAGGTTCCGTAGGCCCGGAGATCTGGTTAAGCATCGTCCATACACCGGCAGGTGGTGAGACGGTATCAATGAAGCCCATGCCCGCAAGCACCGGAGCTTTGATGCGCGGGGCAAAATTCACGGTATCGAAATACAGTGCGGTTCTCATCGCGTCAGGGTTGTCCGACGGCCAGTTGGGGTAACCCGCTTTGCGGCCATGGAGGTCGCCGTTGGTATCCGCGCCGGCGGGCACACAGATCAGCGCGGCAGTAATCCTGTCGGGCCGCAGTCCGGCAAGCGCGAGACTCTGCTGGCCACCCATGCTACCCCCGGTCAGGACAATGGTTTTGCCATCCCAGTCGGGCCGGGTCAGCAAATAATCAAGGACACGCGAGTCGCGCAGGTACATATCCAGGAAGTACGATTTTTCGGGGTCAGTATTGCCGACCGCCTGATAAGCCTGGGGGATATTCCCGGACGGATCAGACGGCAACTTGTCGTGCGAATCGACGTTGAGCACGAGCCATCCCTCCGCGGCGCGCTCTGCATCGGCATGAGCGTTCAAGGCATACACCCCTGCATATTGCAACTGAATGACCGCAGGAAACCTGCCGTTCACGTCGGGTTTGGCCAGGTAGCCGTGCGCTTTCGACCCGAGCGCATCGAGGGAGAAGATGCTCATCTCAACGCCCGGCACGTCAGTCTGAACTGGCGTGAGGATGGGATTGATGGGGACCTTTGCCTGCGCGGCGAGCTTCATGTCCCAGAATGCGTCGAAGTCTTCAGGCCTCGGCGTTGAGAGCCCGAGCTTTGTCGGCGCCACCGCCGCGCCAACGGCGTAAAGCCCACTGTCGCGGCCGGTGTTGCCTCCTGCAAAACCTGGCGTCCAAGCAACCGGGCCTGTGGCCGCCGAGCTTGCGGGATCTGAAGGTGAGGTCCCGCTATCTGTCGCGGGCGCAGTGGGCGCAAGATTCGCGTACGCTTCGATGGCAACGTAAATCATTTCAGGCTGGTCGCCGACGATCTCAATTTTATCTTTGCCAGTTGAAAGATCGAGCTTGCCTTCTTTCACGACAACGGCGTTGTTGCGGCGAATGGTCCACTTGTAGGCGTAAGTAGGAGCAACGGGGTCGGGCGTGACGGTCCATCCCACGGTTTCGCCGAGGCCATAGATTCCGCTGGCATGATAGGGAGTGAAGGTGAGCTGCTGGGTGATCGGGGCATGCTGGGCGCAAGCAGAAGCTGCGGCGGCCAGGACTGCGCATACGAAGTGTAGGCGGACTCGAGTCATGAAAGTCTCCGAAAGAGAAAAACCTGCCTGGTGTACCCGGTACTCAGCTTACCTTACGGGGGGCTTTAGACCGCCAAATGGCCGGCGCCGGCGTACGTTCTTAGAATTTATCTGCGCGGCGCGGAGTGACAGCGATGCCGTACTGTCCTGCGAAGCATACGAAGAGCCGAGCGGCCGGGTGATGGTCTCCCAACCTTCACCCTGCCACCCACAATCCAAGATGCTTCCGGTGGGCACGGCAACATGAAAGATGGAACGTTCGTGGTTCACGGGCGAGTCGCAGACTGGCTTTTCGCCGGTGCGGTGTTTGACAATCTAAAGGAGGTGGCGGAAATCGGTCTTCGATCGCAGCGAGAGAAGAAATCGTGCCGATGGATTGCTTCCCCGATGCCGTTTTCCGCGTCCATGTGCCAGTAGCCAATCGATTCTTTCATGCGGATATAGCAAGGCCTTTTGTCCGCCCCCTTGCTGAGTAGGAACTGTGGGGAAAGGAACTTCGTACCTGACATGATGAGACTCCATGCATTCTGTTTGAGTCTGCTGTTCTTCTGCGCAAGCCTTGCGGGAGCACAGTCCAAACAAAGTGGATCGACCACTAAGCCGCCTCCAGCGCCAACAACAATTGCAACTGTTCCCGTTATCGATCAGCCGCTCAAACTGGACGATTTCGCCGGAATGGTCCCGCGCTCCGAGTTGCGCGACAAGCTTGCGCGCGTCACAGGATTCATCCAGCAGCAGCCCGCGGACGGAAAACCCGCTACGGAGGCAACCGAGGTTTGGATGGCCTACAGCAGGTCCACGCTCTATTTCGTTTTTATATGCCATGACAGCCATCCCGATCAGGTGCGAACGCATCTTGCCCGTCGTGAGAATGTGCAAACGGACGACAATGTTGTTGTTCTTCTGGACACATTTCAGGACCATCGGACCGGCGTGATGTTCCAAGTGAACGCCGCCGGCGTGCAGGCAGATGCCTCGTGGAACGAGGTGAGCGGACCGGACTACAGTTACGACACGGTTTGGGATTCGGAATCACGCGTGACAAAAGATGGCTGGATGGCTCTGATCGCCATTCCATTTCGGGGCTTGCGCTTCCACGCCGAACAGCGGGATTGGGGCGTCGTCTTTCAGCGCAACCTGCCGCGTAACTCCGAGTCGGACTTCTGGCCTCGCGTGGCTGCAAACGTGAGTGGGATACTGACCCAGGAGGCCACGCTGCGCGGCATCGAAGGCGTGACCGGCTCACATAACTTTCAGCTGAACCCGTACGCGCTTGCTCAAAACGAGCGTGAGCTTATCGACGTTGACCCAACGAACCCGTACTTCAGCTCGCGGCATTTCGAAGGCACCGAGGGTGGCGAGGTGAAGCTGGTCATCAAAGACAGCATCGTGGTGGACGGCACCATCAATCCCGATTTCAGCGATATTGAGTCGGATCAGCCGCAGTTCACAGTGGATCAACGGTTCCCTGTGTACTTCCCGGAATTGCGCCCTTTCTTCCTTGAGAATGCAAGCTACTTCAACACCCCCATCACGCTTGTTTACACGCGAAATATCGCGCACCCTGAATATGGCGTGCGCGTGACGGGCAAGCTGGGCCGCACAAATCTCGGCGTCTTTGCCATTGACGACCGGCTGCCGGGCGAGGAAGTCGCGCCTTCCGATCCGCTCTACGGAAAGCGCGCCACTGTCGCTGTCAGCCGTCTGTCTCGTGACATTGGGGAAGGCTCCAGCCTGGGAGCAATCTACACCGACGAGGAATTTGGCGGCGGCTGGAATCGGATCGGTGCCGTCGACTTTACCGGGCGCTTCAACAAGAACTGGACGGCACACGGTCAGATGGTGGAGAGCTCCACGATGGGCGACCAGGACAGCGGCACTCCCACGCCTTATTCAGCGGGTCCGGCAAGCGACTTACAGATCTCGCGCAATGGCCATGCCTTCAACCTGTACAACGAATATCAGGACGTTAGCACCGGATTTCAAACCTACCTCGGCTTTCTGCAGTCTTCCAATATCCGATCTGACCACCTCCACGCCACCTACCAGTGGTACCCCAAGCACAGCGTGGTTCAGAGCTGGGGCCTCGAGACGAACCAAAACCTCGCCTTTAACCATCAGGGCGACCGTGTCTACCGCTACATGACGTTTGACCCATTTCTTCTTCTGCCGCGCAATTTTGTGATTGCTCCCATAGGCGGCCAAAACTCCGACACAGTCAACCCAGTAAACTACCCCAGTCTCTCCGATTTCAAGAACTTTACTGAAAACTTCGGCGGCATCGTCCTTCGCGGTGCGCCGTGGGGCCAGTTCAATCTGAATCTGGTAGCTCTCCGCAGCGGCAACGTAAATTACAACCCTCTTCCCGGACAGTCGCCATTCCTATTGAATCAGGATGTGGTCAATCTTCTGTTCACCGTGCAGCCGGTCCGTCAGCTCACCATCGACAACACCTATCTGCTCGATCGCGATCATGCAGCGAACGGCGACGCATTCGTTTACGAATCGCAGACCATGCGCAGCAAGGTCAACTACCAATTCACGCGCTCTATCTCTGCACGCGTGATCGCTGAATACGATTCAACGCTGGCCAACCCGGCCAACACATCTCTGCTGCGGACAAAACAGGTGGCCACGCAGGTGCTGCTCACCTGGCTGCCTCACCCCGGTACGGCGGTCTACATCGGTTACAACAACGATCTGCAAAATCTGAGCCGCAGCCTTTGCAACCGCCTGCCAAACGGAAGCTGCGATCCCAATAACACGACCGTGCCCAGAGCCGGGCCGTTGCTCAATGACGGGCGCCAGATCTTCATCAAGGCATCGTATCTATTTCGGTTTTAGACGCGGCTCCGATCAGGCCGAGACACGGTTTCGGATAGTTCCGAGCGCAATTTTAGGGTGCCGAGAGGGTGCCGAGCCATCAGTTACGACTAGATCAAATGTTCCACTTTGACACTCTCTTTTGCATACTGCTGGCCGATCTCCCGCAAGGCCGGAATTGAACGGACTGAATCGAGGTGCGATAGCTGCGGATCTATCTCAAGCAGCTTGACCAGGCCGGCGGAATCATACGATTTGTTGTACCGAACATAGCTGAACCAGCGCGATCCCGGCAGCTGTGTGCTGACCAAGTCGCCGATCTCCGAGTCGAGCTTCTCACCAAAGATGCAATGGCCCAGACAGCGGCAGAGATAGTCCTGCTGCCAGGCAATTCCCTGAATCAAAGCTGATGGGATCAGGGAGACGTTGTTCCCAATCCATAGATTCTTCATCTTCGCAGTGAGAGCGGAGGAAAACCTCATGGTTCCGAGGGAGATGAGTCGAATGTTTTCGGGACCCGGCGCCCAGTCCACCCGGTAACACGGCAACACAGAAGTCAGGGCTGCGATCAGCGCGGGATTATTGTAGGGAGTAACGGCGCCGTCGACAAAAACGGAAGGCTTTCCTCCCAATTCAATGACCTCAGGGTCGAAGTACACTGGTGCGGCCGCGCTTGCTCTGACTACCTTCCATAGCGGAATCTTGAGGTTGCAATCTGGCAACGAGAGATCGTTGTACTTAGCATTCAGGTTGTTCGTCAGTGGCCATTGAGAGCCGGTGGTATGGTTGCGGACAACCACAAGGAGTAGCTTCTTCAATCTAGGACTATCGAGCATGGCCGGCACCTTGCCATCACCGTCTTCGGAAAATGTCCTCTGGAGAAGGTCAGAAAGAGGTTTTGCCTGAAATCGAGAAACGAAAAGTTTTTTGATGGGACGATACCAGGGGACGGGCCGGAACATGGTCTCGCCGTATTCGACATAAAAACTCATGATCTGCTCGACGGTCATTCCCCAGCAAAGGCTGGTGGCGATGATTGCACCAGTGCTGGTACCAGCAAACATGTCGAAGTGGTCGGCCAGCACGAGGTCATGCTTGCCATACTCGGCGCGCAGTAATTCCTGCATCCGCTGGAGGATCTCCAGGCAAAAGACCCCTCGTATTCCGCCGCCATCCAACGAAAGAATCCGTTTCATGGTGTCAATTCCTTGGCAGTTTCACGTTGCGAACCAGAGACTTCCATTCCAGCAATTCAACGAGTAAAGCGCGCTCGATTCTGCTGGCAACTTTGAGTACCGTCGGCCATGTTCGCAGGGCATCGAGTTCCGCGTCCCATTCCTGCAGCCAGTCATGTAGTTCGCGGTAGCGCCGCTGACGCCTTTCGCAATCGTGCACGATCAGCAACGCGCCCGAGATGGTAGCTAGCTGAAACAGAGCAGAAACCGCGACGGAGAGCCATCTTTGGCCCGTAAACAAGTGATCATTTTTGAATTCCATTCCCATCACCCACAGCGAACCAGCAATGAGAATTGCCATCCCAATACAGACCCAGCTAGTGATGCGATATCTTTTTGCCTGCTCGGCCGACGTTTTGGCGTGATCGGAAAAGTATTTCAACTGGCCAGCTACCCGGTCTTTTCGATAGCACTCTTTGAATTCTTCAATCGACATGGAGTTTCGGGAACTATCCAGTGCTTTGAGCAGTTTGAGGGACATCAGCATGCCGGAGAGTTCAGGAACGATCTCTGGCCCAATTACCTCTTCGGTTGTGGGTGCACCCCATAGAGCGAGGCGGGAGCGGCATACTTCAGCCGCAGTGCGAGTTCGTGCCCAGAGCACCTGGCGTGGCTGGAGCCTCAGTGCAATGGGAAGGACCGCCGCAGTGGCTCCAAGCCCGGTTCCGACGGCAAGCCACGTTGCGGAATGTGGCATTTTCAACCCGGCACCGCTGAAAAACGCCGCTGCAGCCGTGCATACAATCGGGATGGACGAGAGGCGGCGGACTTGAGGCGCAAACCGGCTAGCGTTCTTATTAATCTTGTCAAACCATGCGTTCGCTAATTCAGCGGGCGAATCCGTCGAGAGATTCCCGGCGACGTCCGGCAGGCGATTCAGGAAATCGAGTTCCGGATCATGGAAGGTTTCGAGCCTGCTTAACGCCGCTTGATTGAAGACCTCCATCACTCCCGTTTCACTATGAAACCAGACGACCGGCTTGCCCATCTTCTTAGCGAAGGCCACAATCTCCTGGGTACCGCCTAAACCCTTCGATGCCTTACCATTCCAGAGCGCAATCATCAGTTGAGTCTGTTGAACTGTCTCGATGCCGCATTCGTAATACCGTTCGGCACGAATCTCGCGGTCTCCCGTAACTTCGACTGATATGGCCGTGCTCAGTACCTTTTCAACGCGCAGCCACGTAACGTCGTCAAAGTCCTTGCGAAAATCCTCTTGCGGGAGTGGCAACAACACCCTGAGTGGAATTCCCAACTGGGTACAGCTCTCAGCAAAAATCAGGTCGGCCCCTGCGGCTGCTGAGGAGACTCCATAGACTTTTCCAGGAGACGTCGCCTTCTGCCCCTCAAGAAAGTCGCAGATCAGCTTGCGACACTTCGCCTCATCGGGCAGGTTTCGGTGTCCCGTAAATCCAATTGCGAGGACCAATGGTAGTTGAATGGCCGACTTGATCTCATTTCGGTGTGAGGGCATCGTCGTAAGCGACACTTCCGATCTGCTGCGTTCACTATTGCAGGATTTCCGTAAGCGGGAATTTGCTGATATCCACGGTTACCTGCGAAGTGAGCTGGTTGATGAGCCGGAACACATCGCGGTTCCAGTATTGATTCGGGGTGCCAGCGTCACTCTTGTAGTCGGCGATCCGGTAGTTAGTCCCTCTGTAGTTCAACTGGATCACCGGGGATACTTGCTCGTCCGCCGCTCCTCCAGTCATGCGCAACAACGGGAGCCGTTCAATGGCTGGAATGGCCTCCAAGAACCGGGGAGGTGGTCCCATAGCAGCTACTTCCACGGGCGAAAGGTAGGGGCTGTTGGGAATGGCTGGGTTGGCCTGGGTGAGGGAATCAAACGGGGCCTGTTCCTGGGCAGCAGCCGCCATTAGGCCAAGCAAGGAGCGCATGACAAGATGTGTCGAGATTCCCGACGTCCCAGAGGCTGAGCTGCACGCGTCTAGCTGGTTCGCAGTTCCCTCGATAGTAAAGCCGGCAGAAAGGGCTTGAAGGACCATGTGGAGTGCGGGCCCCTGCCGGAGTTCCGCCATTTCAGGATCGGCCAGGATCTGGCCCTCAACTGTCTTAATGTCCGGTCCGAGCTTTGTGGCATCGCCGGCAAGAGGATAGAGACTGAAAATGGGGCTGAAGACTTTCTCTCCCAATATCCACTTTTTTGTGGTCGGGTCGAGCTGCCAAACTGCATTCTTCTGGGCTGCACTCACAAAATCGGAGCCCTTCGGTGCGTTCGCTGTGGCGGAGTCAGCAATTCCAGAATCATTGTTAAGCGAATAGGGAACAAACGTGTTTGTGCCCCGAAGCAGCAGATAGCCGTGCTTCTGCAGCCAGTAGACGACGGCGTTAATCCTGAGAAAGGTTGCATAACTGGAGACTTCAGCTGGATCGCGAGAATAGTCAGCGGGAGGAGCATTGCGAATGGTTTCCACGGTGCAGGTGTGATTCGCCGCGGAATACCTGGTTAACTCCAGCCGGTCGACCATCAGGCGAACAAGTTGATCCGCACGCCAACCCTGTTCGTAGAGAAAGTAGAACGACTCGGCAGGAACAGGTTTCAGAAGGAGTTGCGCGTTGGTTTCATCATTGACCGGGATGAATGTGAAGATTGGATCGTTCTCGTAGGTGGCACCAGGAGTTCCTGAGCCCGCCGGCGAGCCAGCGGCTACATTGGTGGACTGGAGCGTATAGCCAGCGGTTCCCCCCAGAGAGACAGCCATCTTATAGGCGCTCTGGATCGAGCCAATCTTGAAGAAATAGGTGGGATCACGGTTCTGGAGGCGGGCCAGATTTAACAGCATCTCTTGATTTGAGGTCTGCGCATAAGCTTTCTCAAATCCGGTGAAGTCCACCTTGAGGCGTTTTGTCGCGCAGCCAGATAAACCGAGCGGCAGAAGGCCGCAAAGAATCAGCAGCAGATACTTTCCGAAATGCTTGTCTGCCCGGAGCCCTAAGCCAACTGTCAATCGTGAATTCATCTGAACCTCACGGAGTTGCGATTTTCAAATTACGTGGAATGAAGCAGATCATACTTCGGCATATGGGAGAAAGCAAGAAAGATAGATTGAGCCTGCCACCGCAGCATCAAAAATCCTGACTATCAACGAGAAAGCTGCGAGCTGGGGCTTTGCATGGCCCCGCCTTGCGTATTTTGAACCGGCATCCCCCGGGGAACAAAGCGGTCTTAAGTGTGCGGGTGTTCTTCCGGGATTGCCCGCTGCCCGGGAGTCTTTCTGGCTTGACTTTCAATCCGCGCAGAGATCTCGGGTGCAACATATGCCGGAAAATGGGTTTTAATGTCTAAAGAAGCGTGCCGGCTCGTCCGGCGCTGAAAGGGGCCTGGTCTTGCCCAAACTTCAAACTCTGGCACTTACATTGTGTCTCGCCTGTCCGGCG
>Ga0182018_10002484_pt1 | contig 18383 bp, 13 predicted proteins | sample 812P2MmetaG_FD_120490 | JGI IMG/M metagenome (GOLD analysis project Ga0182018, IMG submission 120490) | Permafrost microbial communities from Stordalen Mire, Sweden - 812P2M metaG | ecosystem: Environmental > Terrestrial > Soil > Wetlands > Permafrost | place: Sweden: Stordalen | collected... | reverse complement strand
TTTGACGTCTCGGCAAGTGCGCAATTCAACGGCTACGGCCTGCGCCAAATCTGGCCGATTCAGGTGGTATCGTTTCGGCATGTCCTTCTTTGCCTGCATCACCAAAATAGTGCAATCTCAAACCGCAATTGGTATTAATTGCAGGACGCGGTTGTTTGACAGCCGCCGCATCGTTTGTTCACGGAATTCTGCAACCCGTCTAACGCCGAAATGTCAGGCAGATGTAAAGAGCTGGCAAATGATTTGTCAGACAACCACAATTCCGGCTCCGTTGGCTCTGTCGGCTTCTGTTCAAAGCCCGGTCAGCATTTCAGGTTTCAGCGTTTCGGCATTTCTCTTCAACCCCTCAACTCCTCGTCGCCCCGAAATCAGATGAAGGCGGATCAATCACCAACTAAATTATTGCCGCTGCCGGACTTCCGGCGCACACTCGCCGCATGGCAAAGAAACCCGGAACGCGTCCGATACGTCTTGCCGGGCAAATCGTGAACCCCAAAAACGCCAAACCAATCTGTATTGCCCTGCTCATGCTGGCCATGCTGCAGATGTTTGGCGCGGACTTGTCGGGCACCAACGCCTCTGCTCCCGCCGAACCGCCAACCAGTTGGGTGGACCCCGACACCGGCCACCGCGTGATCCGGCTCACGCGCGAGCCTGGCTCCGACAGCTTTTATTTCAACGACAACGGCTACACACCCGACCGCAAAAAGATGGCTTACACCACACCCAACGGCATCTCGGTGCTGAATCTTGAAACCTTGGAGTCGAAGCAACTCGTCACCGGGCGGACTAGGCCGATCATCGTGGGCCACAAGACACCCAACCTCTACTACACCCGGGCGACTGCCGATCCCTTTTTCTCCACGCTGTGGTGCGTCAATCTCGACACCGGGGAGAACCGCAAGATCGCCGATCTCCCGCGCCGCGCCAGCGTGTCCGCCATCAACGCCGACGAAACCCTCGGTGCCGGCACGTTCATCGAGCGCGACGCCAACGCCGGCGGCGCGTATGACGGCACCGCTCCTTTGGGACGGATGTCTGACGTCAACCTCGGCGAGCCAGCCAACAAGGGCGAGTTGATGGCCCGTCGCCTGGCGGCGAAACTGCCGATGACGATGTTCACCATTGACCTGCGGACGGGAAAATTGACGACCCTGCTGGAGCACCGCACCGACTGGTTGAACCACCTGCAGTTTTCGCCCACGGATCCGACCCTGCTGATGTATTGCCACGAGGGTGAGTGGCAAATGGTTGACCGCATCTGGACCATCCGCACCGACGGCACGCACAATCAATTGATCCACCAGCGCACGATGGAGAACGAGATCGCCGGCCACGAATGGTGGGGTGCCGACGGCCAGACGGTGTTCTACCAGCTCCATTTTCCCCGTGGCGGCAGGGTCTCGTTCATCGCCAGCTACAACGTAAAGACCCGGGAGCGCGCCTGGCTGCAATACGGATCCGATCAATCCTCCATCCACGACAACTCGTCGCCCGACGGTAAACTCTTCTGTGGTGATGGCGACAACCGCTCGCCGTGGATCTTCCTGTTCCGCCCCGTGCTCCTCCCCAACCAGCGCACCCTGGGCGAACATCTCATCAAGGGCGGTTATCTGGAGTCGGAGAAGCTGGTCAACATGTCCCGGCAAAACTATCGGCTCGAACCGAACCCCAGCTTTACGCCCGACCAGAAATACATCGTTTTCCGTTCGAACATGTTTGGGCCGGATTACGCCTTTGCGGTCGAAATTGCGAAAGCAAATCCATCGCCGTGAACCCTTGACCGAAATCGGGCATCAACACCCAAAGGCTGGCGGATTCCGGTTTGACCCTTCCGACTTTCCGGCGCACACTCGAAAAAAACTCATTCGGAATTTGGAAAACGGCAAAAACTTGTTATTACGATAGCAGATGAAACGAGCCGGACAAAAGACACCAAAGAAAAAGATGCGCAATAAACGCGCAATTTATTCCTTGGCCCGGAAGAAAAAGGAAAAAGCTGATTTGCGGTGTGTGAACGGTGGGCACACAACAGGAGGAAACGGCTTTCTTCGTGAAGATGTGACAGCTTACCGCACGCTTTTTACCAACGTGCTTGACGTTCCAGCGCCGCCAGTCCTTGAAATCGAGACGCCAATGGTTGATGAGGCCCAGCCGCTTGAAATATCAGAGGAGTTGGCTCACATCGAAAGATTAAATTCCGAGGCTGAAACACGGTGGGCAGACAAATTGTGTGTTGATAACTCGCTGACACGCGCGCTGGTAAGTTTTCAAGCAAACAAAGAAAGAGCCGTCTATCGGTGGTTCAAATATAAAGAGGCGTTTTCCGCCGGCCTGATTGAGCATTTATTAAGCAAGTATCGAATCACAAAGGGAGTTTTGCTCGATCCGTTTGCAGGGAGTGGAACGGCGTTATTTGTAGCAGGCGGACACGGAATGAAGGCCGAAGGCATTGAACTTCTGCCAATTGGCCGAACACTCATAGCGACCAAACAACTCATTGATTGGGATTTGAAAGACGTGGATGTTAAACGGCTTGCGTTTTGGCGGGACGAGCATCCATGGCGAACGTGCAAAACTACAAAGGCCATAAATGAATTGAGGATTACACGCGGCGCGTATCCGGCAGATACATTGGACGCGATGGGAAGATTTCTTGCGGCATCAGAACAAGAGGGCGAACGAGTGAAGGCGGTTTTGCTTTTTGCGCTGCTTTGTATTCTCGAGAACATCAGCTACACACGAAAGGACGGCCAGTATTTACGTTGGGACTATCGTTCGGGCAGACGTCAGGGGAAAAAGATTTTCGACAAAGGCAAGATTCTGACTTTTGGAACGGCCATTACCCACAAGCTGCACCAGATTGTTGGCGACTTGCGCTCCGGCGAACTTCCTGAAGATTTGTTTGCAAAGAAACTCCAGAAAGCGGATGTCAAATTGCACGGCGGTTCGTGTCTCGACATTTTGCCAAAACTCAAAGCTGAATCCTACGACTGCCTAATTACTTCTCCGCCTTACTGCAATCGTTACGACTACACTCGCACCTACGCGCTGGAACTCGCGCTGCTCGGTGTTGGCGAGGACGGCTTGGTAAAAATGCGGCAGGAAATGTTAAGTTGCACAGTTGAAAACCGTGCCAAAGACCTTTTGAAGTTAAATCCTGATTGGCATCCAGCCATCACTGCCATGGATAATCAAACCTTACTGCAAAGCATTCTCGCTTACTTGGATTCACAAAAGAAACTGGACCTCCTCAACAACGACGGAATTCCCCGCATGGTGCGCGGGTATTTTTACGAGATGGCTTGTGTCATTTACGAATCCGCCCGATTGTTAAAAAGCGGAGCGCCACTCATCATGGTCAACGATAATGTTCGATATGCCGGAGCAAGCATCTCAGTGGACATCATTCTCTCGGAAATCGCCGAGCAGTTGGGTTTTGCTGTCGAACAAATTCTAGTCCTCCCAAATGGGAAGGGTAACAGTAGCCAGCAAATGGGCGCGCATGGCCGTGATGCTTTGCGCAAGTGCGTGTATCTCTGGCGAAAGAATTAGCCATGCCAAAACCATATCAACAGCACCTCGAATCAGGCAAAAGCCTTGAAACACCTTATGAAGCCGTGCGGGCGGGCTTTGTTGCTCTTGCATTGGAAAAGAATCGTCGTGCAACTCCATTCGTTGCACAGGCCAGGGCGTTAAAAGCGGCTGCCAGCAAAGCGAATACTCCGGCAGAACTGATGAAAATTGCCGAAATCCAGCCGGGCTTGCTCACGGCAGCGGGAGTGTCGGACAAAGCAACAAATCATTTACAGGACTCCGACAAATGTGAAGCCGTGAGCGGACTCATCAAAAACTTCCTCGAACCTGCTGGCGCAAATTTTGTTGAGGAACTGGTTTTTCGGTTCTTACTGACTCGTGGTGATACGCTTGGTGGTTCAATGCGAAACGTCGGTGGCTTCATGGCACAGAAGAAACTCACCCGCGCCATTCTCGCTTGTCTGAAATTGGCCGGTAAAAAATGTCATTGGCTTCACACGAATACCAAAACATGGGCTGAACTGCCGCACGATGACTCTGATGTGGAGTTATCACTTCGCGGTCTCTCATGGAAAGCTGCCCAAGGACCGAGAACGCTGCTTCACAACGTCACCGTGCCGCTGGTGAAGAACAATGTGGACTTGTCATTATTCAAGTGTTCATACAACGAAGTAACCCGCAAAATTATCCAAACACCGTCAGCGTATATTGCGCTGGGCGAACTCAAAGGCGGCATTGATCCCGCCGGGGCGGATGAACATTGGAAAACTGCCAGCACTGCGTTAAATCGAATCCACAATGCATTCGCCAAGCAAAAACTCAAGCCGCATACATTCTTCATCGGAGCAGCCATTGAAACGAAAATGGCCGGAGAAATTTGGGATATGCTCAAGCGAGGTAGTTTGGAAAATGCCGCGAACCTCACGGACGAAAGTCAAATTGCATCAATTTCATCTTGGTTGTGCAAGCTCTAGCGAACATTAAGAGACAAAGGAATCAGAAAGCAAAATGTCAGCTCTGGGGTGTGCCGTAGGACAAAAGCCCGCTCATCAACGGCCCGGATAGAAACTTTTAGTTTCCGGCGGTTAGCGGTTCGCCGGTGTAGGCGACACCGTTGATCTTCACGTTGGTAAATTTCAAGTTCTTCACATTTCGCGTCACCACCGCGGGATTTTTCAACGCGACGTTGAGGTTCTTGAAGGCAAGGTCTTCCACGGTGCTTTTTGCCGGCCCGTCCACCCGCCCAAAATCATGCAGCGTGCCGGTGATGTTTTCCAGGGTCACATGGGTGACCCATTGGCTGGGTGCGGGCTTGCCCTGCAAATCAAAGTATTGCCTCCAGCCCTGGATGGAAACCAGTTGCGCATTCGGATTCTGCACCTGGATGTTCCGGGCGGTGATGTTTTCGTAATGTTCTTCCGTGTCGGGGCGGAGCTTGAGTTTCAGGACGCAGTTTTTGTTTGTGCCCGTCAGCCGGCAGTTTTCGATGACCACGTCGCGCACCACCGTCGCCTCGCTGCCGACCGTCAGCGCGGAATTGCCCAGCCCGAACGTGCAGCCGGAGATGCGGATGTGTTCGACGGGCGGGATCGTCTTGTCGTCCAGCGCGGAAGTTCCCTTGTTGCCCTTGAGGCCGATGTTGTCGTCATCCACGGAAATGTAGCAACCCTTGATCGTCACATTCCGGCAGCTGTCCACATCAATGCCGTCGGTGCTGGGCGAACGGAGCGGCGCGCGGATGTCCACGTCTTTCACCAGCACATCCGTGCAGCGGCACAGGTGCAGGTTCCAGAAACCCGATTCACGCAACGAAATGCCGCTGACCTGCACGTCCTTCGAGTCCCGGATAAAAATGTTCCGGGGACGCTTCACGTCGAGATTCGTGGTGAACCGGTTCGTCCGGATGGCCTGCCAGAATTTGTCCCAAAACGGCTTGCCGCCGCCGGCAATCGTGCCTTCGCCCGTGATGCGGAGATGATCCACGTTGCTCGCGTTGACCAGCGCGGGAATCCAGACCTGAAAATGCCCCTCGATGCGCGTCTCCCGCTCCGGATAATCCTCAATGTTTGTTGAACCTTTCAGCACCGCGCCCTGGTCCAGATGAAGATTCACCCCGGGCTTGAGATAAATCGCGCCCGACAAAAACTCACCCTTGGGAATCACCAGCGTCCCGCCGCCAGCCGTGGCCAGCGTATCAATCGCCTTCTGGATGGCAGCCGTGTTGAGCGTTGCACCGTCGCCCACTGCGCCCGCCGCCGCGATGGACAACTGTTTTGCCGTCGCCGTCGCGCCGGGAATAAAAAAAACAAGCAACGCCGGAAGCATGACGAAGCCGCAAAGCTTGTGTAAAAAAGGTTTGGATTTGATGGACACAAGGTTGTTATACACTTCCAACCGTTTTTGAAAAGGCCAAACCCCGCGCGCCCGATGCACCGGCATTATCCGGTGAATATTTTACGGAAAAGATCGAAACGTAAAGGAGTCGGTTCTCGTTTGAAATCCAGCCTGTATCCTGACCCCGCCGGCTCGCCCTGCTTCCTTAAACATATTTTAATGCCCCTTTCCAAGGCGATTAAATTATGCCCAACCTTCTGAAACCATTTCAATTCTTTCTGAAATCACGCGCGCCTTACGCGCGGTGGGAATGAATGAAATGGAGCATTTTGGTATAGTTTAATGGCAAAAAAAGAGGCGCGGCGGCGGGGTTTCAGGGCGGCTGCGGGCGGCAGAACGAGGATGTAAAACCAGTCGGGCAGTTAGTGTTGCAAGTAATACTCGGTTGCTGAATTCAGGTCACATGTCCAGACATGGACACTGTTTTCGGATTTGTTCACCGTCGTATAAGAATACACGCCGAGAGGAATTGCCTCAACATGAACCTGGTCATCGGCGGCAACCGAATCATAACCGGAATAATCTTTCAAAAGAATGGTTGATTGGTCGGCGCCGACATCATATCCGTAACTTCCCGGCGTCCGAACCAAAAGACCCGCATCTATTTTTTGGATGACATCGCCGTAAAACACCGCCCGTTTGGAAAGTGCCTTGTCCCGCGCTGCCTCCCAAAGCGCCGCGCGGCTGGCGGCCTGCTCCTGCGCGATTTGTTTTTGCCTTAAAAGAATCTGCTGCCCGATTTCTGCCTGATCTGCCTTCGCGGCGACGACCGGATCATAGCCGATCTGGTCGAGAATTTTTTGCGGCAAGATGGCCAGAGACCGGGTCCCCATTCCTCCATCCGTGGTTCTGTAAATAAATTTGTTGACCGTCAGTTTGTATAGGAAGGCATTGGTGACAATCTCTCCGGTGGAATTGGTCAATGTCAGCGGCATCATTAGAGAAGCGTTGGTGACATAACCCTGCATGTCCGTGTTTGTGTTTTGAGCAGTGGCCACGATGCAGCCCGCTAAAAGCATGGCAATGGCGAGTTTCATTTTGTGAATAAGTTTGTTTAGCGGTTTAATGCTTATTGGCGCATCCTGACTTGCAATCCTCTTCTGGGGAAGCGATTTCATCATGCGAAGAATTAAGCTCGCGCTCCTCCAGCTCGTCGAACACGTCGCGCAGTTTGCCCAGGATATGTTTCCGATCCTGCGCAGCGGCCTTATGAAGCCTGTTCGTCAAATCCAGAAACCTCGATTTCATTGGGAAAATTGGTTGCGGGGCTGGGATTTGAACCCAGGACCTTCAGGTTATGAGCCTGACGAGCTACCGGACTGCTCCACCCCGCGATCAAGGAACGGCATTATTGTCACATTGCAAACCGCAGGGCAAGTTTAATAAAACGGGCAAACACCGTAGCGAATCCAGTAGCCGGGCAGTTTCAAATATTCCAGCCGGATGCGCTTCGCAATTCCCAGCCGCACCCAGCCGGCGCGGGAAACGTCAAAACCCAAATACGACGGGCACGAGTAAAATTTCAGGTCCGGCGCGGCCTTCCGGAACGTCGCCAGCGCCCGGCGCGAATGATACCACGAGGTCACGAGGATGACGCGCTTCGCGTGTTGTTCGCGCATCAGCTTGAGGGTGAATTCCGCGTTCTCGTGCGTGTTGCGGGACTTGCCTTCCATCTGGATTGCCGACGCCGGCACGCCATTCTTGAGCAAACGCTGACGGTTGATTTCGTCGTCGCCATCGCCGCTGACGATGATGCGCGGCGCGGCGTGTTCCTTGTAAAGTTCCGCCGCGTGTTCCGCGCGATCCTGCAAGCCGCCGCCCAAAAGCACCATCACGTCGCCCGTCGCCGGCCCGGTGTCCACGCACAAAACTTTTTGCGGGGAATAATATGCGGCGGCAACCAGCACGGAGAATAAAATCACCAGCGCCAGCGCAATCCGTAAAAGCCATTTTCGTTTCCGCGTCACGCAATTGAACATGGCAATTTACTTCAGGCCTGTCATGTTCATTTCGGCGGCGCTCAATTCCGGTTCGATCTTTACCGTGTTGGCGTCCCAATCCACTGTGACCATCGTGCCATCGGCGAACGTCGAGCGTTCTTTGCGGCGATTTGCGTCCAGAAATTCGTGATTGGTCATTTCGAGCAGCCCGACGCGCTTGTTCAGTGCGGCCATTTGCTTGATCAAGGCGAGTGATTCTTCGCTGACTTCCTTCATGTTGACCGGCAGTTCAGGCACACCGCCGCACAAAATTCCCAGCAGCAAATTATTGTGTCCGCCGCGCCGCCCCTCGCCGTAGGAAACCAAAACGGCGTCGTGATAAACCAGTTGATAAAGCGGGATCGGAACTGTTCGGCCAAGTCCGCCGGATTGATTGACGCAATCCGTGAACGGAATTACCCAATCCGAACCCGCTTCCGTCGCGGTGAAGCCGAGATTGTGACTGGCCCAATTCATCAGGTCGGCCTGCCCGCGCATCGCCTCGCTGCGCGTTATCGGATGTTCGGGATTGAAATCCTCGTCCGGCGGAACGTAGCCAATCACATCAATGTAAATGCCGTCGGGATGAATACCGTGGGCGAAGAACAATTGATAATTTTTTTCAAGATGCCCGACTTGAAAACGCGAGTTCAAATAAGTCTGCTTGCCGCCGTCCCAATGCCGCATGAATGGAATCCGTCCTTCCTTCCAATCGCCGAAACGCGAACCGGCAAACGCCGTCGCTGGCAGCGAATCGTCCTCCTCATGAATCGCAAAATCTGGATTGTATGACGGCGCGTCAGCGTAGTAGTCGCGATATTGATCGTGGAAAATAAACGGATAGCCAAGTTCGTGGCAGGTGTCGAAAAGGCGTTTCATGCCATCCCAGCCACCCGCAGCTTCCGGCGGCGGCAACGGGTCGGGATGCTGGCGGTCGTAACCGAGGTGCGCCCAGCCGGAAACAAAAACCAGCGTCTTGTCCACGCCGCTGGTCTTCAAATCGCGAAGCTCTTGCGCCCGCTGGTCAAACGTGAACAATTCATAATGGTTCGACGGACTGTAACGGTCGCTGTTCGTGGACTGATTGTGCAAAATGCCGACGCGCGTCTGCGGAAGCCCAATCATGTCCGCGACGACCGGAGTGCGCGCGATCTTTTCCTTCAGCGAAACGAATAGTCCCGTATCCATCACGTATTGGCGATAGCGTTTGGCCAGCGTCACATAATTCCCTTCCGGGAAGAAACACATCCGCGCCGTGCGCATGTAACCAAACCTGCCGAGCGTCGTCCGCCAGCACGGGCCGATGACCGTCGGGCCGCCGGCGGGATGATCGAACTGATACGCCGCGTCGTCCGGCGTCTCGATGATGACCATCATCGCCGCCCCGCCCTTTTCAAATCCCCACCACGACATGGACCAATCCTCGATGACGTGGCTTTGCAGGACGCTGTGGTCGGTTTTTTTCGCCGTGCCCATGCCGTTGGTGTCCGTCGAGCGGATCGGATAATACGGCTTCGGCCAGTGGCGCGGCAGAAGATTCCCCTTGTTGTTGCTCAACACCGTGTCATCCACGTCGCGCGCGTCCAGCGCCGTCGGCCAGTTCAATTCGCGCACGACCGCCGCACCCTCCTTCGCGGCCACATCGAACACCAGCTCCTCGGCGTTGCCTTGCAGACAAACGGTGAGATACAGCGTCAAATCCAACTTGCCCCAACCGCGCCGCCAGCCGCTCAACGTGATTTTCACGCCCGTCTTGAAACCGGTGTCATAAGGCTCGATGGAAATTTTCCCCGCGTCGGCCAGCCGCAACGGAAATTCCTTTCCCCGAAACTTGACCCGCAGGTCGTTCGTGCCGGACGCGACCATGTTCCAAACGACCGATTGCGCGTTCACTTCCAAGGTCAGGTTTTTTTCATCCAGCGTGACCGTCTGCTTTTTGCCCGCGACAATCCATTTGCCATCCGCATGCGAAACATTCACCAGCGGCGCGCCCCATTGTTCGCGCAGCAGAACTTGAGCGGCGGATTGTGCGACAACTGACAAACAAAATGCCAACGACAGGAGCAGCAAGAATGATTGGGTGAATCTCACCGTTCCACCTTGTCGCCGCTGATTTCCACGACCACCACGTTCGCCATCGCGTTCTGGTGGTCGCGTGGCACGATCACCACGCGGACATCGTTCGTCGCGGTGACAGGAATGTCTGGCTGGCTGGTGTCGCTCAAGAGATACGTTTTTTTGATGTCGTTCTTGAACGCGGGCAGTTCAAAGCCGTTGCGCGGCATTTTGAAAACGGTGAAATATAGTTTTCCCGGCTTGGTCGTGCAGCGCCAGTCGGTGTATTCCAGATAGACCGGCTTGCCGTTCGCGTCCTTTAACTTGGTGCTGTAATCGCCAAACTCCTCGCCGAACGGCGAACGGCCCGCGCCATAAACGGCGTCGCCGTTCACTTTTAGCCAGCGGCCAACCGTGAGCAGGTTGCTCTGGCAGACCGCCGGAATCACGCCGAGCGAGGTCGGGCCGACATTGAGCAGATAGTTCCCGCCCTTGCTCGTGATGTCCACGAGCTTGAACAAAATGTCGCCCGGCGATTTCCAGTCGGTATCGTCCTTCTTGAAGCCCCAGGTGTGATTCACCGTCGCGGGCGTTTCCCAATCGCCGGCCTGGCCCGCGTTCGGAATGGAGTTGTCGCCGGTGGACGAATAATCGCCCGCGACGCCAAGCCGGCCGTCAATCAAACACGCGGGCTGGTATTTGTGAACCAAGTCAATGAAATGCTGGCCGCGTCCGTTGACATTCATCACGCGCGCCGTGTCGAACCAGATCAGGCAGACCGGTCCGTAATTTTGCAACAGTTCGGCCACCTGCGGCCCGGCTTTTGTTTGCAGATATTTGTCGTAGGCACCGTTCTTGTCCTTCGCGTCGTCCGGGCCGAAATCCCAGGTGTTGCCCATGCCGCCCGGCTCGTGCCAGTCCTGCGACTGCGAATAATAAAAACCGAATTTGATGCCGTGCCGCGCGCACGCCTGCGCGAGTTCGCGGATCGGGTCGCGATGAAACGGCGTGGCGTCGTAGATGTTGTAAGGCGTGACGAGCGAATGATACATTGCAAAGCCATCGTGATGCTTGGCCGTGATGACGATGTATTTCATCCCGGCGTCCTGCGCCATCTGCACCCACGCCTCGGCATTGAACTGCACCGGATTGAACTGGTTCGCGAGCTGCGAGTATTCCGTCACGGGAATCCGCGCGCGGTTCATGATCCATTCACCGATGCCGGCAACCGGCTGGCCCTTCCATTCACCGGCGGGAATGCAGTAAAGCCCCCAGTGAATGAACAAACCAAATTTTGCCTCGCGGAACCAAGCCATCTTTCCATCCTGCGACGCGGGCGCAGGCAACGGCGGAGGAAGCTGCGTCAACCCCGGTGGTTTGGGCGCGGCACTTTTGGTGCAATTGGCGCACTGCATCCGTTTGGTGCAGCAGCCGTAAGTCAAAAGGCTGACGACTGTCAATGACAAGAGGAGGGCGAAGGATTGGGTGAATTTGGTTTTCATTATTAAAAAGGAAAGGCGCAAAGAATTCCTCGCGTCTTTTAGTTAATTGATTTACGCGTAAAGCGGACCGAAGTTGGCGCAAGCGCGATAGTCGGAGCTTTCCAGGCATTGCGTGCCGAACGCCGCCCAACTGCTCGGACGGAAAACCCGGTCGTTCGCCACGTTGTGCATATAAACCGGGATGCGCAGCATCGCCGCCAGTGAAATCAAATCCGCGCCGATGTGGCCATAGCTGATCGCGCCGTGATTAGCGCCCCAGTTGTTCATCACTGAATAAACATCGCGGAACGCTCCGTGACCCGTCAATCGAGGCGCAAACCACGTCGTCGGCCATGTTGGATTCGTGCGCTGATCCAGTGCGTCATGAACTTTTTCCGGCAGGTCAATCGTCCAGCCCTCGGCGATTTGCAGCGTCGGGCCAAGGCCTTTGACGAGATTCAAACGGCACATGGTCACGGGCATTCCGCCGCGCGTCAGGAAACGCGTGGACCAGCCGCCGCCGGGGAAATATTCGGTGATGGACGGATGCCACGTCGTTGCGCCGAGACATTTTTGCGCTTCGGCTTTGGAAATTTCCCAGAACGGTTTCATCGCGGGCTGGCCATTTAATTCTTGCTGGCCTGTGCCATCCAGCGTCGCCGGGCCGGAATTGATGAGATGCAAAATGCCGTTCGTCGCTTCGCCGGCGAGTTCGTAACCCGATACGCGCTTGACGGAATCCGCGCTCCAGTAAGTTCGCACGTCGGCAAAAATCTGAGCGGTGTTCGTGAGCAGATGGCCAAACAGCATCGAAGCGCCGTTGAGACAATCGTTTTCCGTCGCGACAATGTAAGGCGCACGGATGCCGTTCCAGTCGAAGGAAGTGTTGAGGATGGCTTCGAGAAAATCCCCGTTGGGCTGGTAATCCGTCCACTGGCGCTGACCCTGGAAGCCGGACGCAATGGCGTTGTGGCCGTGCGACTCCTCGCCAAAACCCATTTCGGCGAGCTTGGGATTGCCGACCATGAGGTCGCGCGCGATGAGCGACATCTTGACGGATTTTTCCCATTCGCCATCGAGTTGTGCGCGCGGACGCTGCGTTTTCGGCGAATTGTAATCCTTGCCTTCAGGACAATTTTCTTTCGCCCACTTGAGCGCTTTTTTGTATTCGGACTGGTCAAATATTCCCTTGTCCATGCGGCGCAGAAATTCCGTCATGTCAATCGTCTCGACCCTCATGCCGAGATAATTTTCAAAGAACGGCTGATCCACAATCGAACCAGCGATGCCCATCGAGACGCCGCCCATGCCGAGATAGGATTTGCCGCGCATCAACGCCACGGCGAGACCAGCGCGGGAGAAACGCAGAATTTTTTCCTGCACGTCGGCGGGAATGGATTTGTCTCTGCCGTCTTGAACATCGCGGCCATAAATGCTGAACGCAGGAATTCCCTTTTGCGAATGTCCGGCCAGGACCGCCGCGAGATAAACCGCGCCGGGCCGTTCGGTACCGTTGAAACCCCATACGGCTTTCGGAATCGCGGGGTTCATGTCCATTGTCTCGCTGCCGTAACACCAGCACGGCGTGACGGTGAGCGAAACGCCAACGCCTTCACGCGCGAATTTTTCCGCGCAGGCCGACGCCTCGGCAACGCCGCCGATACAGGTGTCGGCGATGGCGCATTCCACGCGCTTGCCGTTCGGGTATCGCAGGCTCGACGAAATCAATTTCACGGCAGACTTCGCCATGTCCATCGTCTGTTTTTCGAGCGATTCGCGGACGCCGCCGAGCCGGCCGTCAATTGTGGGCCGGATGCCGATTTTGGGAAGGGAGCCGTTGAAGAGAGAATTTTTCATAGAGGTAAAAATGCTTTCTGCTTTTTTGCGTGCGGAACAGTTCTAATTCCAGCACTGTAAAAACGCAAGCCAATCTGCTCCAACGTTTGTTCTATTTTCAACCCGCGTGACCGCCGTCGGCACCGGCAAGCTGACATGATGGTTTTGCCCCTCAAGGTTTCAGGGTTTCCACATTCCTGCGCGACCAACGCGCAAGCAACTTTCAAAACATGGAGACCCGCCGGAACATTTTCATGTTCCGACGGGCATTTGGATGATGAGGGCATTAACACCGTCACCCGCGACGTTACCCATAGACGAAGCACCTCATATTTGATCCCGCCGCCAGCGCTTCGTCACTACGATGTCCTCTCCGTTTTTGAACCAATGCGGCGGAAATTTTAATCCTCACCCCGACCTGCGTGCAGGGCGGTGTTCAATCCCCGGTTGCACCGGACGAAAATCGCCGGCCAAGCGGCGGGTCAAACCGTCCGCTCCCCTTCGCACGGAAGAGGTGAGAAAATTGCCTGCGTTCCGCGTGCGATACCGGGCGTTCTCATCGCCGTAACACATGCCGCCACCCGCCGTGTGTTCTTGCCCGCATAAGTCGTGCCGGACGGCGTCGGGATTGGTTGGAATCAAGATGATTCCTGCCGGAAATTTTTTTGCGAACTGCGGGAAGTGCCCGGCCAAAGCCGGTCAATGGGGAAACCGGGACAGAAATGTTCAGAATGAGACAGTGACGGGAAGTTCAACCTGCCATGACAAATAATCCGGTTGAGAAACGCCGTCTTATTTGCGTCAACTGTGCGCGCCCAGTTGCAAGCGCGAGTCGCCTTCGAGCAGCGTCTTCAAGTTCGACCAAGTCGCCTCGTTCATGTCGTTGAAGGCGTTCAGATAGACGGCCACGGCTTCGTGCGGATATTTCGCGAGCAACGTCTCGATGGCGGATTTCAATTTCGCGTCGTCCATCGTTGCGGGCAGATCGTCCACCACGCCGTCGGTGTTCTGGATGCCGAGGGCGTTCAGAAAATCCGCGAGCATCGGCTTCTGTTTTTTTACGAGCCAGGCGCGGATCAGCCCGCCGGCGGCCATTTCCAGTGCGGGCCGGGCGAGCGAGGCGATCATCTCGGCGTGGCGCAGCGTGCGCGGCTGGCGTTCGAGAAAAACCGGGCGCACGTGCCGTGCCTGCGCGACGGCGGCCATCGTGGCCTTGTAGGTCGGCTTGTCTGACTCGTGGGTGAAGGCGATGATTTCATTCGCCAGCGCAGGCGACATGAAACCGAAAAGTTCGTGGGAAGTTAACATTGAAAATTCAGTGTTCGGTGTTCAAGGTTCAGCGTTCAGGAAATGGTCGTGAGCGAGATTCTAATTTGTCTGGCCAACTTTTCGCAAGCCTCGCGTTCGAGTAAAAGCGTTTTGCCGGTTTCGAGCGCGAGGACGGAAATTCCAAAACGCGCGCAAATTGCCAGCGTGTTCACGCCAATGCAGGGAACGTCAAAGCGCATGTCGTGATTCCGCCTGGTAACTTTCACGGCGACCGCGCCGCCGTCCTTGCCGGCGAGTTCGCCGCCGCGCGCGAGGCATTTGTCGGTGCCTTCAAATCCCTCGACCGCCAGCACCGCGCCGCTTTTCACGACGACAAGCTGGCCGATTTCCAGCCGCGAAACTTCTTTCGCAATCTTAAAACCGAATTCGACGTCGGCTTTTTGTTCGGCGGAAAGTTTCGGGCCAAGCTGAAAATCCTTTCCGGGCATGAGCGGTGCGAGCCACGGCGTCGCCTCAATCAATTCCACGCCGTCCTTTTTCAACTCGCCGGCAATCGCACCGAAAATCGTGTGCGCATTTTTTTCCTTGAGCCGGAGCAGCAATCCCATCGCGCGCAAATCCGGCCGCAGATCGAACAGATTTTTTGGCGCAATCTGGCCGACCATGACGCACTGTGAAATTCCCCGATCTGTGAACGCAGAAATCATTTTGGAAAGCTGGCCGACCTTGAGCCAGATAATTTCGTCCACGAGCCTGGCAAGCTCCGGATCGGTTTCATTTTCAAACGCGACGGCGACGAGCTTTTTAATTCCGGCGGCGTGCGCCTGCCGCGCAAATTCCAGCGGCAGCGAGCGGTTGCCGGCGATGAGACCGAGGGATGCGGGCGCGGTGTCCATTTGCAAATGAAGCATGAAGAATGAGGAATGAAGAAACAAGTTTGAAGCGCGCTCCATTTGCTCGATTCTTCATTTGAAGAAATGTCCCGCTTTGAAGCAACCTGTCTCATTTCCGGCTCATCGAGGTGCGTCGAGGAGCGAGATGGCAAAAGGTTCCCTAGAAAATGTCAGCCTTAATTTTCCGCAATTATTTGGCCTGCAAACTGCTTGGTGAACACATAATGCAGTCCTTGGACACCATCTACAAAAAAATGGCCTCATCGCTCGAAAACGGCAATGGGTCCGACATTTTTCATCAACCGGCACATCCGTTCGATCCCGAACGGCACATCGCGCCGCACGTCGCGCATGAATTGAACAACATCCTCACCATCGTCCAAGGTTACGCCGACCGGCTGCTCATCAAACACGGTGAAGACCAATCATTGCTGCCACAACTCCGGCTCATCTCCGAGGCGGCGAAACGCGCCGCAGCAGTGGTTCGCGAAGCCACGCCGTCGCGGAAAAACGGTCACTCCCATCATCATCCGGAGCAGCATAACCTCCAGCCCGTCTCGTAAGTTTGGCTTCGTCCGGTTTTGCCCGGCGATTCGCTTTGACGCTGCGCCCTTCTTCGCGTAGCGTGTCCTTCATTTTTAACAGAGCCACTGAAGGATTGATGTGAATTTTTTAAGAGCGATTTTTCCGTCCAAGAACGCCCGCGACGTAAAGAAAGTCTGGCCGCTTGTCCGCGAGATCAATGATTTCGAGGCTGGGCTGCAAAAACTTTCCGACGACGAATTGCGCGCCAAGACCGCCGCGTGGAAGGCCGAGCTTTCCCAAATCGAGGACAAGGAACAGCTCGCCGACCGGCTGGACGAAATCCTGCCCGAAGCGTTCGCCGTGGTGAAAAACGCCTGCCGCCGCCTGTGCGGACAGGAAATCACCGTGCGCGGCCATCCGCTCAAATGGGAAATGATCCCGTTCGACGTGCAGCTGATCGGCGGCTACGCGCTGCACAGCGGGCGCATTTCCGAAATGGCCACCGGCGAAGGCAAGACGCTCGTCGCCACCCTGCCCGTATATCTCAACGCGCTCGCCGGGCGCGGCGTCCACGTCGTGACGGTGAACGATTATCTCGCCGCGCGCGACTCGGAATGGATGGGTGCGGTCTATAAATTTCTCGGCCTGACGGTTGGCGTCATTTTGCACGACCAGCCGCCGCGCCTCCGCCGCGAACAGTATTTTTGCGACATCACCTACGGCACGAACTCGGAGTTCGGCTTTGATTATCTGCGCGACAACGGCATGGCCACGCGCAAGGAGGAGCAGGTTCAGCGCGGCCATTATTTCGCCATCGTGGACGAAGTGGATTCCATTCTCATTGACGAGGCGCGCACGCCGTTGATCATTTCCGGCCCCTCGATGCACACGTTCGACGAGCAATACGCGCAATGGAAGCCGACGGTGGATTCGCTCGTCCGCGCGCAGCAGCAATTGTGCAACCGCTTTTTGTCCGAAGCCGAGGCGCTGATCAAAAAGTTAAATCCGACGGACGGCTCGAATGTCACAAACGCCGCCGAACTCGAACATGAAATCGGCATCCTGCTTTTCCGCGTCAAGACCGGCCAGCCTAAGTCAGAAGGCTTGATGAAAATTCTGGAGAACCCGGAATATCTCAAACTGATGAACCAGGCCGAACTGGATTTGCACAAGGACCAGAAGAAGGTTGATTTGTATCGCGAGAAGGAGGAATTGCTTTTTGCCATTGACGAAAGGGGACACGAAGCCGACCTGACGGAGAAAGGCCGCAATTTTGTCAGTCCGAAAGACCCCGACGCCTTCGTGCTGCCGGACTTGACGACACTGCTGCACGACGTTGACGCAAGCGCGGAAACCGACGCACGCAAGCGGATGGAATTGAAATCCAAGTTGCAATCCGACTTCGAGGCCAAGGCGCAGAAGATTCACGCCATTTCGCAATTGCTCAAGGCTTACAGCCTTTACCAGCTCGACGTGGAATACGTCGTGCAGGAAAACAAGGTGCTCATCGTGGACCAGCACACGGGCCGGCTCATGCCCGGCCGCCGCTGGAGCGACGGCTTGCATCAGGCGGTCGAAGCGAAGGAAGGTGTGCAAATCGAACGCGAGACACAGACGCTGGCGACCATCACGATCCAGAATTATTTCCGCCTTTACCAAAAACTCGCGGGCATGACCGGCACGGCGGAAACCGAGGCGACGGAATTTTACGACATCTACAAGCTTGGCGTGCTGACCATCCCGACAAACCAGCCGAACATCCGCAAAGACGCGCACGATTCGGTCTATAAAACCCGGCGCGAGAAGTTTGCCGCCGTCGCCGCCGAAATTAAAACGCTGCACGCGCAAGGCCGTCCGATTCTTGTCGGCACGATTTCCGTCGAGACGAGTGAAATGCTTTCAAAGATGTTGAAGCGCGAAGGGCTGATTCATTCCGTGCTGAACGCGAAATTTCACCAGCAGGAGGCGGAAATCGTCGCGCGGGCGGGACAACGCGGCGCCATCACCATCGCCACGAACATGGCGGGGCGCGGCACGGACATCAAACTTGGCGCGGGCGTCGCGGAAGTCGGCGGCCTGCACGTGCTCGGCACGGAACGCCATGAGTCGCGGCGCATTGACCGGCAGTTGCGCGGTCGCTGTTCGCGCCAGGGCGATCCGGGTTCGTCGCACTTTTTCATCTCGCTCGAAGACGATTTGATGCGGCTGTTCGGATCCGACCGCATCGTGAAAATGATGGAGCGGATGGGACTTGAAGAAGGCCAGGAACTGACGCATCCCCTGCTCAACCGTTCCATCCAGAGCGCGCAGAAAAAAGTCGAGCAGCACCATTTCCAGCAGCGCAAGCGCACGCTCGAATACGACGACGTGATGAACAAGCAGCGCGAAGTCATCTACGGCTTCCGCAACGAAAT
>Ga0182018_10002483_pt1 | contig 18386 bp, 22 predicted proteins | sample 812P2MmetaG_FD_120490 | JGI IMG/M metagenome (GOLD analysis project Ga0182018, IMG submission 120490) | Permafrost microbial communities from Stordalen Mire, Sweden - 812P2M metaG | ecosystem: Environmental > Terrestrial > Soil > Wetlands > Permafrost | place: Sweden: Stordalen | collected... | reverse complement strand
GGGAGAGTATTACGTCGCGGGGACGATCTTCATCGGCGAGAACTCGTCGCCGCCGGTCCCGGTGTCGCTCACGATCGTCGGTACCAGCGGGAACACGACCCTCATACAGACGGTAAGCGGAACCTTCTTCGATGTGAATACGCACGTCCCCGGCGCACGCGGTAACGACGACATCGGTGGTCTTACCTTTCAGGACTTGCTGATTACATACGCCGCCAGTGCCACGTCGGGTACGGCGGTTGTGCTGGCCGACATACTGGCCAGCGGTGCGCTAAATGTGCGCCTATTCCGCGTCGTCTTCTCCGACCGACCTCAGGCGGTGTGTTTCATCAACACTCTGCAGTGCAGCATGCTCGAGTGTAGCGTGACGTACGTGAACAAAACGCCCTCTCCGTCGGCGGTGCAGATCGGGGCATCGGACCAGATGGCGAACGAAACGTACATTAGCGACTGTCTCTTTTCGAACTCGAATGAGTCGCCGCCGGGAACCGGCGGGATCGGCTTAGAGCTCGTGTGGGCGGATGAAGTTCGGATCGACGACGTCTCGATAGAGGGGTTCCAGCAAGGCATCGTCGTCGATCCGTCAGCAGGCCAGGTCACCCACGTCTTCCTTGGAGGCGTTCGAGTGATCGTGAGGAGCGATGTCGATAACGTGGGAGCGGGTCTGCTGATCGCGCCGCAAGGCGCGCTGGTCGCTCACCTCGTATGCGTGGGCTGCAGCTTTGAGCCCGATCCCACCTACGGGACGAGCTACTCTTCCGGTGGCATCTTCATAACGGGCTCGGGCTCTGGTTTCATAGTCGATCAGTTGCGTTTTGTTTCGTGCTATTCATGCAGATGGCCCGGACCCGGTATGCAAATAGATGCCGGCTCAAATGTCGAAATCCTCGGCGGCTATTACTCCTGCAACGCGACTCTACCAGAGAGCCCCCCGAGTCCCACGCAGGCCGGGATTAGCATCTCGAGCGGAGCGGCCAACGTTCGAATCATCGGCGCCGCGTGCAACAACTCGATCCAAGGAGAACCAAGTTCACAGGAGTACGGAATTTCGGTAAACACCCCGGGTGAGGAAGAGTCCCCGAATGTGTGGATACGAGGCTGCGATCTGACCGGTAATCTCTCGGGGGCGGCATATATTTTCAACTCCCCCGCCGTCGAGATCACGAATTGCGCTGGGTATAACGACCAGGCCAAGGTGCTCGCGACGATGGTCACCGGTGCGACGCCCCTGACTATTAGGAACACTGCCTTTGGATACAGTGGACCGATCGCCTTTTATGTCTCAGCTGGGACCAGCGTCTCGATTGAAATCGACGGCGCGCTGACCGGCTTGACGGCTGGCGGATTCACGCTGGCTTGCGGGGAAACCGCTGTCTTGGCTTGGGGTATCGCACCGCCTAGCTTTCTCCTGGTAGGGAAGTAGCCATGGCCGCGTGCTCGCCGCCATTTAGCCTGCCTTCCAAGTCCGATCTGTCGGCAATTGGCATCTACAACGCGCTGGACGCGACCTACGCTGGCGGTATGGTCGCGGGCTCCGGCGGCAATCCCGGCACCAACTTGAGTGCCCTACAGGACGCGGTTCTTGCGGCGATTGCAGCGGGCGGCGGCACCGTGCTCATCCCCGATGGAGCGTATAAGATCAATGGCACCGTGTCGATCAGGACGGCCGACTCGCCCCCCGGAATCGCCATTTCGGTTACGATTGCTGGCACGAGCGGCAAGACAGAATTGGTCGTTCAAAACAACGAGGATCTCTTCGACGTTACCACCAGCCTAGATGGGACCGATACAATCGTGTTTCAGGACCTCCACATAACGTACAACCCGAAGAAGAACACGAGCAGTGCTATTAACGTCGCGCAGGGCAATGTTCGCCTACTGAGGGTCGCAATCACGGACGCTCAAAGTGCCGTCGTGTTCGGCGACACCGCGCAGTGCAGCATGTTGCAGTGCAGGATCAACTACACGGCCGACGGGCCAGACACTGGCCGTGCCGTCACGCTCGGCCTGCTGTCGGGGAGCACTGCTAAAGGAGTCTACATAGCCTTCTGCACCTTCATAACGGAGGCCGAGAACTCGCCCCCCGCGCCTACTTCGGGGGTTGGCATTCTCATTCAGGCCGCGGAGGATGTCCGTGTGGTTGCCACGCGCATCGAAGCTTTCGAGCAGGGGGTTGTGATTCAGCCGTCCTCAGCCGGCACGAGCGCGAGAAAGCTGTACTTCCGGAATCTCAACGTCTACGCCGACAGCAGTAACATTCTCCGCGGCGCGGCCGTTGCCATCGAGCCGCTGCTTTCTGGCACGGTTACGGATGTGGAATTCGTGGGCTGCGATGTCGGGCCAACCGCCGATGTCGCCACTGACTATCCGGGCGCCGGCATCTACATCGACCAGGGAAGCGGCTCTGTGGATCAGGTGCGCTTGGTTTCCTGCTACTCATGTGCGTGGAACGGGCCGGGCTTACAAATCGAAGGCGCGTCGAATGTCGAGGTATTGGGCGGATACTATTCGTGCAACGGCGTTGAACCCATGAGCCCCCCCAGCGAGATGGCCGGCATCGCGATCGCCATCACCGGCACGGGGATGGTGTCGGGCGTGCGCATCGTGGGCGCTGGCTGTACCAACTCGGTCTATGGCCTCGGTGCAGGCAAAGCGTGGCTCCCTGCCACGCAGGAGTATGGGATTGCGGTCGGCCGCAATGCGAGCGATATCTCGGTGCGCGATTGCGACCTTACGGGGAACCTCCTGGAGGCCGTAACAGTGGCGCGCGGTGCGGGCGTCGAGGTAACGGATTGCGCTGGCTACAACGACCAGGCCGAAGTCCTTCCAACTCCAGCGCTCGCAACGACCTTTACGAACACTACTTTGGGTTATTACGGCCCCATTGCGTTCTATGTTTGGGGCGACACGCCGTTGGTCACCATCGACGGTCACCTAACGGGCATAGGCCACGGCGGCTTTACGCTCGCTCCTGGCGAAGCGGCGTTCATCGCGTTCAGTCTTCCGGGCACGACCGTTCTCGCGGTTGGCCAGTAGGGCGTCCGGAAAGGTTAGCGCCTACTTTCCGAGACGAGACTCACCGCGACCCCGTCAAGGCTACTGTTCGAACCGAAAAGATTGAAAAGCTGCGTAGGCGCTCCGCCCTTTGGGTACGCCCAATAGGCGACCTTGAATGGGCCGCTGCGGGCCTCCCTGTTTCCGTACACGGAGATCAACTGCTTCCCATCGATCGTCCACGGGTTCTTCAGGCGTTTATGGTTCGTTTTGCCGACGATCATGCCCGACGAGCCCGAGATCTCTATGTGCCACACGACCTGCTTGGAGCTACCTACCGCCAGATACGTCCCCAGCCACTGCATTGATCCCGGCGCCCCCAGCTTCTCGCTCGGGGTAATGTCGGTGAACGAACTACTGCCGTATGGAAGCTCGGCGAGCATCGCGATGTTTCCCGAGCCAGTCTTGAATCCGTCAACAAACAGATCCCCGCTGTCATCATAGGCGCAGTAATCGAACTTGTGCATGTTGGGGTCGTTGTAGTAGATCGGTGGGTCTTGAGCGTCCGGGAAGATCGCGACGGTACCGACGTCGTTGTTCACTACCGCCAGATTGCCGGTCGTCGGATCGACGGCGCACGCCAAGGGCAAATCGTACCCATCCTGGAGCGTCGCGATCGGGCTCGCGCCTCCATGCGCGTACTCGTAGATGTAGCCAGGCGTGCCCCCTGTCAACACGAACACGTCACCGCTTTGGTCGGAACACATGCCGAAGACCACTCCATCGTTTGGCGCCTCGAACTGCGTTACGATCTGCCCCTGCGGATAGCTCAGGACGAAGACGCCGTACTCCTGACTGCCAATGTACAGGAGGTCCCCGTGCGAACTAGATCTTGCCCTCACCTTGCCACGTAAGGCAGGAGTCCTCGCGCCCCCTTGCGGGGGAGCCATTGCCCCGACCGGCGACTGCACGCCGGCACAACCACTGACAAAAACAACGACGACCGCCGCAATTACGGCGGCGACGCCTGACGCCCGATCACTTCTCATAGCAACCTCCCCCGCTCCGTAATCCCAGGATACTGCCAAACGGGCCATCGCCCCTGCGCTGAAGCCGTCGACAACTAACCTGGCGGTCGCTCATCTTTGTTGGGCAGCTCTCCGCGCCCCTTCCGAACCAGCCCAAGAGGGACCTCGTCGGAGCATGCCAAGATTCGTCTACTCTTTCGGCTCCGCGCAGCCTTCGGCGCTCAACGCGCGGGAGCAATCATGATGACGGATGACGAACGTTCGTTTTTTACCACGAGTCGCGTCAATCTCGACAACCGAAAGCTGCGAGGTGTGCGCATTTGACCAATGCGACGTCGTATTTACCGGCACGGGGCACTGAACTCTGCGAGCGCAACGCCTTTGATCGTGCGGCTTTCGTTTCGACGGTCTCGCGCTTCAGACTCTTCGGTTCCGCTCCGCACTGTACCGACTCAGCCCCGAGATGGTCGAAGGCGTTTTCGTACGCATTCGGCGTACGTCGCAGTGGTCTCAGCAGGCCGGAGGTTTCATTGCCGACATCAGGCAGCATCGTAGCATGACTCTCGTCACATGTATCATGCCCACGGCTGACCGGCGCGCCTTCATACCGGCCGCCATCCGCATGTTCCTAGCTCAAGACTACCCTGAGAAGCAGCTCCTGATCGTCGATGACGGAGCCTGCGATGTCGAAGATCTCGTCCCCGTGCACCCGCAGATTCGCTACATTAGGCGGAAATCGCACGAATCGCTGGGGAGTAAACGCAACGTCGCCTGCGATGCTGCTGACGGTGACATCATCCTGCACTGGGACGATGACGACTGGTACGCGCCGTGGCGGCTTCGCTATCAGGTCGGCGCCTTGGAATCTGGTCAGTTCGATGTATGCGGCCTCAACCGCGTATTCTTTGTTGACGCCTCCAAGGAATTAGCATTCGAGTACGTGTACCCAGCAAGCGGTCGGCCATGGGTCTGCGGAGCGACGCTCTGCTACCGGAAGTCCCTCTGGGAGCACCATCAGTTCGCGGACGCGAGAGTCGGGGAGGACACGCGCTTTATCTTTTCCGCCCGAGGCGCGCGGGTCGGTGTTCTTGGCGACAATCGTTTTTTTGTCGCAAGAATACACCCGGCGAACACCTCGCCAAAGCGCGTAAATAGCGGACGTTTCACACCGGTTTCCTTTGAGACCGTTCGGTCTATGGTTGGGCGTGAGTGGCGCGGCGCCTTCGGGGGCGAAAACGGCATGCCCATGGCCGCCGAACCGCCGGCGGGCACAGCTCTAGTGACGGCCGCCTCTGGCATCGGTGATATCCTCCGAATCACGCCGCTCGTTCGGACTTTGCATTACCTTGGCTTTGGGGTCGATGTCCTTCTTTCGCCGGATGATCCCGCCGCAGGCGACCTTCTGCGGGGTTCCGACGAGATCGTTCGCCTAATGGTGCGATTGAGCGGCCAGCGCGGCAGTGACATTCATGAGATCCAGTCGCTCGATGGCCAACCGTACGATGTTGCGACGTTTACGCACTGGAGCGCGCCGCTTGCGAGTTGCGTGAAGGCGCGACAAAGCTACACTTTTCCAAGCAGTTGGCGCCGCGAAGGAGACACTGCGAGCATCGACGGCATTGCGCGAACGCTGGGCTGGCGCGGATTGTTGCCGTTCCCCTTTGCGGTCTGCTCGGATCGGGACTTCGGTCTGCCGCCCGGAACGGTTGCGTTGCACCCCGGGTGCAAACCAGACTGGCCTTGGAAGAAGTGGCACGGCTTTGGCGAGCTTGCACTACTCTTCGAGAGCGTTGCGCTAGTCGGAACGTCGGCGGACCTAGATAACGGCGCTACGTATTTCGCGGACCCCTTCGTGTGGCCCGAGCGCGCACGCAATTTCGTCGGTAAGCTTGATCTCCTTGACACAGCCGCCTTGATCTCTCAGTGCTCGGCGCTAATCTCGATCGATTCCGGTCTTATGCACCTGGGCGTTGCCCTCGGAATACCGACATTCGGCATCTTCGGAATCACAAGCCCCGAGCGTGAGTGCATGCGATCGCCTTTCATGATCCCGATCACGAAGGGATTACCGTGTGAGCCAGCGTGCAGAAAGGCGACGTGGGGGCGGCGTGATTGCGAGTATCACTTGGAGTGCCTCAAGACGTTGACCGGCGAGGAAGTCGCTGGACGTGTTAGCGCGGTGCTAGCCGAACCCGCTTTTTCGGTACCACTCCCCGTGCTAGCCACACGCGATCATGCGATTACGCTAAACTATTACGGGGAGCTATTTCAAGCCAGCGGCTACGGCCAAGCGGCACGGGCCTACGTTCGCGCCCTGCATGCCGCGGGAGTGCGCGTCCGCGTAATTGACACCGGCAGGCCACCTCATAACGTCGAGGATGACTTTATCAACACTTTGATCGGCCACGACCCCGACGCCGACTTCAATCTGTTTCATGGCGTACCGTCGTTTTGGGCGCGCTCCGCTTACCGGGAAAGAAACGTCATCGCAATGACGGTATGGGAAGCAGACAGCATGCCGCCCATGTGGCGGAATCCGCTTACGCATGCCATTGACGTTTGGCTCCCATGTACGTTCAATGTTGAAATCTTTGCGCGCGATTTGGGAAGGACCCCATTCTGCTTGCCGCACGCGCTGCCCGCTCCGTGCGGGGACGGTGGCGCCGACGATAAAAGCACCTTACGAGTAGAGCCCACGGACTTTGTGTTCTACAGCATCTTTGAGTGGCAGGACCGTAAGAATCCCCAAGGGCTCATTGAGGCATTTTTCCGCGCATTCTCCGACGGCACAGGTCCGGTGCTCTTACTGAAAACGGGCGCTGGCGCCGCCGACGACATGCGCCGGACGCTTGAAAACGCCAGAGCTCAGACGCACTCCTCTGCCCGTGTGATCCCGCATTGCGAGTTCTTTGACGAGCGCCTGCTGCGGGCATTACACACGCGCGGCGACTGTTACGTCTCGCTCCATCGGGGCGAAGGGTGGGGGTACCCCCTGTTCGAGGCGGCAGCTCACGGGAAGCCGATCATCGCGACGGCATTCGGGGGCCCTGTCGACTACCTCGATCCGAAGCGCCATTGGATGGTCCGGTGCGCAATCGAGCCCGTTCGCAATCCATACTATCTTTATCGAAGTTCGATGTGCTGGGCGGAGCCCGACCTCGACCACGCGTGTGAGGGTTTACGTTGGGTCTACGAGCACCGCGCACAGGCGCGTGCGCTCGCCTCTGAAGCGGCTCGTTCGCTCCGTGTGAAATATTCTCTTGACGCAGTAGGAGAAGCCGCCAGGTTGCGCCTTTCTGAACTTAAGCAGCTTCACCCAAGATCGGGGTCCGCGAGAGTCCCAGAGCGCGAGACGGCGCAGAGTCGCGCCGCCTACCGGCAACAAACACCGCTCGTTCGGCAAACGCAGGCTCCTGCGATCCCGATTCCGGGCGAGTGGTACGACGCCGACTACTTCGAACGTGGGTTGAAGAGCAACTGGGACCGCGGATACTCGTGGGCGTCGTTCCGCGGGATCTTCGAGGAAACAGCCGACCTGCTTAAGGGGACCTTCGCCGACGCATACGTGTACCTGGATGCCGGTTGCGCGAAGGGTTTTCTCGTGCAAGCACTCCGAGAGCGCGGGCTCGACGCGAGGGGTTTCGACCACAGCCCGTGGGCCATTGCGAATGCGCATCCCGGGGCAAAGCCCTTTCTTGAGCTTGCCACGATCGATGCCGGGGCTTATGCCGATCGTAGCGTGGACGTCCTCGTTGCAATGTCGCTTTTAGAGGGCCTCGCACTCGAACAGATCGACAGTTTTCTGGCGCGTGCGCGACATTGGGTTCGGGGAGCCCTCTTCGCGACAATCTCGCGGCAAAACGGTCGCGATCGCGACTTGTCGCACATCACGGTGCGCGACCGTCCTTGGTGGAACGACCGGTTCGAAGAGGCTGGCTGGGCGCAGAGTCCCGCGCAGCGGGTCGTCGAGCAGCATCCATTCCCAACGAGGATGATGTGGGACGTGTACATCTTCGAGCCTGGGCAGTGACGCCGATCGAACTCAGGATTGACTCATAGGATTGACTCGCGATGCGTCCTGCCCCATTCAGACGTTGCCAGACTTCTGCAACGCTCGAGCTGCATCTCGCATGAGCGCCCTGGCGCTCGACATCCGCTGAGCGCACCGAGAGGTCAACGACGCCTCGGCCTCGATCATGCGCCACAGCATTCGCTCCATGAAGACGCGTCCAGCGATGTACCGTTTTTCTCCGTGAGTACGTGCGCCCTCTCTTGGCCGACGTCGACTACTAGTCACCAGACTGAGCGTCAGCGCCGGAGGGTAGTCCAGTAGCCAACCTTGGTCACTACGCGACACTTGACACCGGTCGCTTAAAGGTCACAAATCTGGCCCACGTCGGCTCGGATTCGGGTCCGGGCAACGCGACTCACGCCCGTTTGCGGTCTCGCAATCGGTAGCAGCGGCGACAACGCGCCGCGACGCCTCCCACGGACAATCAATCTCTTGATCGTTCCGCTCACTCGGCCCCCAATACAAGGCACGGCACGTTTAATCATTACGCCAAACGAAAACTCCGGTCGGACTAATCAGAGATGATTAGAGACGCGCACTGCGTCCGCCACGTACGTTCAACGCGTGGATCACGAGCCGGACATACCATCTAGCAATCGATTGGCTGTCGCGCGGCGAAAACTTGTACGCGTAATTGCCCTTCTCTTGCTAGGCCTCGGAAATGAAGAATCTGAGCGCAGAACTCGGCGGCGTCGCCGGCGGCGGAAGCGATGTCGCTGATTCCGCGCTGCCGCGAGGAACTAATTCGCATGCCTGCACGTTCTTCAAGGAGGTGAGCCCTTGAAGGCTCGTTGGGAACAAGTTTACCGCCGATCGCCCGGATGAAGACGATCGGGAAGTTGAGGCATGGACGGAGGACCGAACGACCGGCTAGCTACGGTGAGGACGAAGCTGTTACGTGTGATTGCAATTCTTCGACAGCGGCTTCAAGCCGACGAACGCGAGCGCGCAGCTCCACCACCTCGTCGTGAAGAAGCAGGGCGCTCTCGGCGGTCTCCAGTTGAGCCCGCTCAAGTTCCCGAGTCACCTCCCGACGCTTCTTCCGGTCCCAAGCCGCCTCCGGAGGTCCCACCGTAAGTGGGGTAGCCGGCTCCGGCTCTCCCGCCAGGTACCAAGGCGAAACCTCGAGCTCCTTTGCTAGGCGGAGCGCCGCCTCCAGCTTGAGGCTCTTAATGTCGCCGGTGCGCATCTTGCGCGCTGCGTCGGCCGAAACTCCGAGAATGTAGCCCAGTTCCGTGTCATTCAGACCCCGGACAAGCTCCTTAAAGCGTTTGCTGAAGCTAGCAACTGCCACGGGGTTAGGATACCATAAGAAGTCAATAGTTTTCTATTGACTTTTATCGTGAACTTGCTATTATAATGGTTGGAAATAAGACCAACGCGATGCCTCCTCCGGCGACGGCTTCGGCGTAACGCACCCCACGCCGTAGTCAGTGGCCGACCGGTCGCCACCCCGCCCCTTGCCTCCGCTCCCGATTACGGCATGGCTACTATGGACTCAAACGTCCCTTCCGGTGCTTCCGCGCACGCGTACGACTACTCGCAGCTGAACGACAGACAGCTTCGCTCGGCGATTCGGTTCGCGGAGAAACATCTTCGCTGGGTCGAGGAAGATCACGCCACGCTTCTGCGGGCCTACCATGAAGAGATCGACGCGCTGCGCCGGCACTTCATCGATCGCATGCTGAGGCGGATGGTTACCGCCTCGGCGCCACTCTCGGGTGAGCAAAAGCGCGACCTAAGCCACGCCTTCGAGCGGCGGGCTATGGATGCGAACGAGATCGCGGTAGCCGTCCGTGCAGCTTCGAGAGGCCGAGTGGGTCACGTCGATGCGTTGACGGAGATCGAGGCGATGGCGTTGCTTCTGCGCTTAGACCGAGAAACGTGAGTGCCAGGACTGCTGGCCAGCCTGGCCTGTAGAGGGGATTAGCTCACATGTCCTACGACGACGACCTCAACTGGCTGCGCGACCGCGGCGTTCAAGTTGACCGCAAGGGTCGGATCATCGTTAGTCTTCCGGCGGTACCGGATGATGTTGACTTCGACGTTGTTGAGCGCGAGCCGTCGATCGCCGAACTTATGCGCCGCGAGATCGACCCTCGCGTGGCCGGATCGCACGGGCGTCGTCGCCGCCGCTTGTCAACGCCGGCAGTCCAGCGTAATCCAAGCGCTAAACGAATTCATCAGCACCCGGCGGCGCGCGTTGGCCGGCCGACGATCGGCTCGGAGCCGCGGGTTCACGTGCAAACGATGATCGCTCAGGAAACGCGGGATATTCTTGTAAAACACCGCGTCACGCTCGCCAACGTCTTTGACGACTACGCTCGAAGGCTTTCGCGTGCGTCCTGACGACGACGAGCCGGTAGGCGGCGAGAAGCGCCAGCGGTCGGCCGGGCGGCCAAAGTCGGGACGCCCGAAGCGTGTCCGCATTACGACGACCATAGAACCGTCAAAACTCGCCGTCCTCCGCGAACACGCGCGCCGCGAGAAAAAATCTCTCGGGCAGCTCGCCGACGAGTACGTCGCCGAGCATTTTCCTTCGGCGGAAGCGCCCGTTGAATAATCGGTGGCGTGGCACAGGTGCTACCAGGCTCCGCTTTAGCCAAATAACTGTCAGTTATTAGGCTTTCGTTTGAATGGGATGACGTTATTGCGTTTAACGGTGGAGCGCGTGGAGTTATTGGGGGTTATCGTTTTTCGATTGAAGTCTCGTCGGTCTCACGCCCCACTCGTGGAAGACACGTTCGTCCTCCGCTTCGACTCCACAGTAGCCCTTGAGGAACTGTTCCTCCTCGATCGTCAGAACTTCGGGAAACGCGAAATCGTTGTCGTGGAAGTCGTATCTAACGTAGAGGACGTGCTCCAGCATCATGTTGGGCGAATCATGTAGACGAAGACATTGGCGCGCGCTTCGTTGCGTCTTGGCCCTCCGACGTCGTCCGCGGCGATGCCCAACACGGCGTCGATGACGTTTTCTGGCATCTCGGAAAGGCTCATCCCTTTCTTTCTGCTCATGTACTCCGGGGGCCGATGAGCGCGGACTCTCCCCACCGTCGTGCTGCAAACGGAGAACGTCTTCGAGCGTCGCCGGCTTGCTCTCGTATCCGAGCATCGTCTGAATCAAGCGCCGCCATGTCGGCCACGTGCCGTGCTGGTCGTCGCCGTGCCAACGCGTGAGTCGGTGTCGAGGTGGTGCTGCTTGCAGTCGATGAGTTCGCCGCCGCCAAGCCGCAACCACGATTCGTACGACGAGGCCTCCTCGGTGCCGCCCGGTTCCATCCGACGAACCGGTATGGGGCAGCCCATCGACCGTACCCGAACCACGATTGCCCCGCCTCGCTTTTGCGTCCTGCTGCCCCGGTCTGCCGGCCACCCTGGCGAACATCCTCGGCAAGAGCGGGTGGACTTGGGTCCGCCCGCCGAACTGTCCGGTACCACTTCGAGGGATGGAAGGAGCGGTATTGGGTGTGGCTACTGTAGTCGGCGTAAGATGCTGGTCCGATCGTTATGCGTACCCCGTCCTGTCGGGTACTTCTGACCAGCCGAAGCTGGTAAAGCATGGCCACGTCCAGTTGCCCGTCAACGAGTCCCGAGCCGCGCAACTGGCGGCGTTCCGCACCGACGTGTTGGCGCTGTTGACCAAGCACGAAGTTACGAAAGCCGTGTTCAAGACCGCGGAAAGGATTAGCAAGAACAGCGACACGGAGCGAGCCGAGGTCGAGGGCGTTCTTCAGGAAGCGTGCTTTTCTCACGACCCCAGCGTCGAAGTCAAGAGCCAGGTCAAGTCGCAAATCAAGAAGGCGCTGGATTTCGACGGCAAGGGCGGCGAGGTGTTCACGCTGTTCCAGAAGCGCGAGAAGTTGTTCGACGGCTTAGGCAAAACCAAGTTCGACGAAGCGGCGATAACCGCGCTGGCAGGTCTGGTCTGATTGGCGAATCTCGTATACATCGAGCGGATCGGCGGGGGCGGCTTCGGAGAAGTCTGGAAGGCTCGCGACCGTGGCGTGGACGCGTTGCGAGCGGTGAAAATCGTCGAGCCGAGCGCGATTCCGAGTCTCAAAGACTTCAACGACGAAGCGCGCGTCCTTAACGAACTGGCGCACGACAACATCATCACGGTCTACGGCGCGGAGCCAGGCCCCACGACTGGAACCACGCCGGACGTCGACATGTACGTCATCATCATGGAATACATGGACGACGGTTCCCTTGACGACGCGCTGCAGAAGGAAGCCTTTCTTCCGCTACGCGAGGCGGTTCATCGCTTTTCCGCCGCCTGTTTCGCGGCCGCGCATGCCCACGGCAAAGGATACATCCATCGCGACATCAAGCCGGCGAACATCCTCGTTTCGGACGCGCGGACGAAGCTCTCGGACTTCGGACTGTGCGTCCCGGGGGCGGTAGGCGGCGCAAGCGGAGCCGGCACGCTGGTGTACGCCGCACCCGAAGTGGCGGACGGAAACCCCACAACCGTCGCGACCGACATCTACTCGCTTGGCGTTTCGCTCCACGAACTGATCAACGGGTCGTCCTACGTGGAGTGGATCGGCGACGAGGACGAGCTGGCCGAACGCATTTCGCGCGGCCGCTTCCCCGCCCGCGACGAGTTCCAACCGTTCGTGCACGACAAGCTCAAGCGCGTGCTCCGCAAAGCGATGCACGTGGACGCATCCAAGCGCTACGCCGACGTCGACGAACTGCGCCACGCCCTGGAGGCCGTGCCCATCAAATGCAACTGGACTCTGCAATCGGTCGGAAACGAAGAGCGCTGGACAGGGTTGGCGGACGGACCCAAGCCCGGAAGTCCGGGAGGCATCTTCCAAGTCACGGTGCGCAGAAAGAGTCGGGAATTCGAACTACGCAAATGCAAGTCGGTCCCCGGCGATATGCGAAGGGTCAACGCCGATTGCGGCACGTTCGCCTCCCTCACCGCACTCGGCGCGCATCAGAGAGCCGTGATGGCCCGCGTCACCGAGACGGGCAAGTAGGTCGCCGATTCGGCTATTTGACTGATTGGCCGATCGCGTGTACGCTTGTCCGCGAACATGAGCAGTTCGGATAGTCTCGGCGACCGGATTCGAGAAGCCCGTACCGCCAAGAAGCTGACCCTGCGGAAATTCGCCGGTCTGCTCGACAAGAGCCCTTCATACGTTAGCGACATCGAGAACGATCGCCGCATCCCTAGCGAATCGGTCCTGCGCGAAGCGTGCGACATCGTATCGCTCGACTTCGATCAGATGATGGGCCTCGCCGGCCGTTTCGGCGGCGGTACGGAACGCCGGCTTCGCAAGACCCCGTCGCTCGGAACGCTGCTCCGCAAGCTGGCCGACCTTCCGCCCGACGAGATGGAGGCCGTGATCGGAAGCACCCTCCAACGGCTCGAAAAGGCCCCCCGACCCCGTACGAAGCGCTAGAAACCGCTCCGCCAACCCCCGGTGTTGACAATGTACGCGGACATGCGTACACTTGAGACCGGAGGTCTTCAAGTCATGATGTATTTGATCCGGGTCGAGCTGCACGGAGCCAACCGCGACGACTACGACGTTCTTCACGCGGCGATGAGCCGCAGAGGATTCCAGCGGACGATACGGTCCGCGTCCGGCGCCGACTACGCGCTGCCGACTGCCGAATATATCGCGGACACTCCGCAATCCGGCGAGGAAGTCAGATCCGTAGCGGACGCTGCGGCATCGCAAACCGGCAGAAGCCGCGCGGTGCTCGTCGCGCGATACGAACAGTCCTGGTGGACGGGGCTTCCCTTCGCGAGTTAACGGAAAGCAAGCACATGAAATTGGAGCATGCGCTCTACGCAGTGGCCGGCCTCGTTGGCACGGTGCTGCTCGTCGAGCGATTCTACCGGCACCCGACGTTCGGACGCGGGGTGCAAGCGCTCATCGCCGTCATAAGATTCGGCGAAGCGTTCTAAACCGTACTGCAAAAGTCTAGGAGATTTCGTCTTGAGCAAGAGCGCCAAGCCCCACGGACATACTAGCAAACCAGTCGACCACATCGCGGCCAAACTGATGCACAGTCCGAAGCCGGAAGTGCGCCAAGTCGCCGCCGCGGCGCTGTCGGACACCCGCACTTCGCCGCGCGCACAAGCCGATCGCGCACACGAGCACCGATGTCGCATCGGTCGCCGCGTCGTTGATGCACACCGGCAACAAACAAGAACGCACCGTCGCCGCTTCCGTTCTGGCCGACCATAAAACGAACGGCGGCAAGAAGTAGACCCGCGCGAAACGCTGGAGAGCGGAACTGCAAGACCTAACGCGACGTCTATGTCGCACGATCCGCTCGCTTTCTTCAACGCGGGATTCGCTTCGTTCGTCGAGGGCGAGACGGAGCACATCCTCAGCGGCGTGGCCGAACGCAATCTCTGCGCGCGGCTGATGCACCATCTGGAATCTGTCAAACAGCGATTCGGGTTCGGTCGGTACGACCTCGATCCGGACTACAACCGCATGAACGGCCAGGACGTGAAGTACATGCTCGGCGAGGACGACGGCCGCATCCGCATAGAGTGCGACCTCGTAGTCCACCGGCGAGCGGAGGCCGACAACCTCATCGCGCTGGAGATGAAGAAGTCGCGCGCGCCCAAGGCCGACAAGGACGACGACCGCACCAGACTTCGGATTCTCACGCTGCCGCGCGATCGGGCGCGAGAGGCGGTGTTTCCCGCGCAGGGGGAAGGGCGGCTGCCGTTCGTGAGCGGCTACGCGCTGGGATTGTTCCTTGTGCTCAACGCGGACTACCGGCTCTTCCGGATCGAGGAGTACCGCGGAGGGCGGCCAGTCGGCGGGGTCCGAACCGTGCGATTCTAACGTCTCCGAACAGGCGTTCGCATCGTCTGTTCGAAGAGATTCTTTCCTTATTAGTGGGAGGCCGTCATGGCTCAACTAACCGTCGTCGGAGGCACTTCGAAGCCGCCGTTCACCGTGAACTCGCGGGGCATCGCGAAGTTCAAGCTGGCGACCCGCGTCGGGGCCCGGGCCATCGTGGCGGACTACGCCTTTCCCGACGAGAGCAAGCCGAAAACCATCACGCCGTGGCCGGCCAAGCAGCTTGTCCTCGAATACTACCGAGGCCGCCGGCTCGAAGACACCCTCGCCGAGGCGATCCTTTCCGCGTCGGACGTGCCGCCGAACGAATCCCGGAGCGACCGCTCGAAGCGCACGGCGCTGCTACGGGCCGCCAAGCACTTGAAGACCTTCGGTCCGACGCTCGCCTTCGACGACGTGAGACCGCGGCAGCTCCGGACCGTCATCTCCCGCGTCCCCGTCAAGGTCTCGCTCGACTTCCTAGCGTCTCTGAAGACGAGAAGCTCCACTCTGCGGCTCGGAATCGCCTTCAACGTCGCCACGGAGGTTTCGACCAACGCGGACAAGCTCAAGGTCTACGGTCAGGTCGAGTCCGAGATCGCGTTGCGCGCTCTACGGGAAGCCTACTCCGACATCGACGCGGTGTGGTACATCGACCTCCTGACGGAGACGGTCGTGGTGAAGAAGAGCAAGCCCAACGCGGCCCTTTGGCGGGAAATCGAGACCGTCTGCGACGACATGCTGCTGGTGTATCGCGACCTGATGTTGCGTCGGGCGAGGGGCAGGGAACAGGCCAACTGATCCGTCGGAACCTGCTGCGGAAAGGCGGTAGTATATTACGTAATGCCTATCGCGACCGTACGAGCACCCTCGTCGCGCGCATCGCGTACGCGCGTTCGCGACGGATGGAAGCGCGAAAGAACCGCCCTCGGTTATTCGACAGTACTTGTTTTCAACTCGGGCACTGACACGCAGAATCGGGGGAGTTGACACCAGAGACGATTGCCAGTTTCCGAGAAATCCGTAATGCACTGATCCCGCAGAGATTTTCGAAATACGCGACCCGGATTTACCTGCGCACTGGGATGGCGACACTCTCTTGTTTTCTGCTGGGTTCGGGGGCGCCGGAGCGTTTCTATATCGTTAGAACGGCGAGGGTGTTTCTTTTACTGGCGCGGGAAACGCAGGCCCCTTTCACGCCCGAGGCGCTCGCCGTTGTGATGAGAGATCCTAGCCACGCCCGACGATGCGCGCAAGGACCGGCTTCCGGTCCTATATGTTACCCTTGGGGCTAGCCCACTCTGACTCATTCCGGTCCAGCCTTCGTGGCATCAGCGAGAACGGTCGGTGGGTTCAGGGCGTCGTGCGACTCGCTTCTCGCGGTCGTATGTCCCTAACGCGGTGGCGCATTGACTCGTAAGTCGTATGATTCTGTCCCAATATAGGAGCGTCGGCGCACCGTCATCTAGCTGGAAAGGGAGGATACATGCGGGTCGTCGCAGGCGTCGATTGCCACAAGAAGACGCATTCTATCGTTTTTGTCGACGCCGTCGGAACGGTGCTGTCCAAACTCACGATTCCCGCGAGCGAGCAAGGCTATGCCCAAGCTATCGAGCATGCGAATCGATTTGATGAGGTGGAATGGGGGCTGGAGGGAACCGGGCTGTATGGCTATGGCTTTGCCAACGCGCTGCTCAAAGCCGGTGTCGTCGTCTACGAGGTTCCCGGTGCGTTTACGAAGCGGCATCGAAGACACGCTAGCCGTCTGGGGAAGTCCGACGTTCTGGACGCTCAAGCGATCGCGGAGGCGGTCTTACGTGAGTCTGGGCGCTTAGCGAAATACGAGCAATTCGATGAGCAAGAAGCGGTGCGATTACTCTACGATCGCCGTGATCGCCTTGTCCGGCAACGCTCGGAGGCGATTAACCGAGCCCGTGCGATCGCAATCCGTTTAGCGTTAGGTCAGCTGCCGATCCGGCTTAATTCAGATGTGGCTGCGGCGCGTATTCTATCGCGCGTAAAGGCTTTGCGTGGCAGTAGCTACACGGTGGATGCTCTTGTTGACGATATCGAAGAAGCGCTGAGCGACGTACAGCGCCTCAATCAGACCATCAAGAGGCTCGAGCGTGGACTCCGCCCTTTCGTCGCCCGGCTCGTTCCTGAGCTTTGCGATATTCGTGGCGTGTCGACGATTGTTGCAGCGGGGCTCGTTGGTCACTCGGGAAATCTCATGACGTGCCGAAGTGCGGCGGCCTTCGCCATGCGGGCAGGCGCCGCTCCGGTTCCGTGCTCAAGCGGTCGGCACTTCGATACCGTCCGATTGAACCTCGGTGGCAATCGCCAATTGAACCGCGCGTTACATGTCGTCGCGCTGACACAGATTCGAACAGCCGGCCATGTTGGACGAAATTATTATGAGCGTAAGCGTGGCGAGGGAAAAACGCATCGCGGAGCGATTCGAGCGCTCAAACGTCAACTGGCCACGGTGATGTTCTTGCGGTTGCGGATGGCGCGACAGCGTCTTGAGCAGCCGGCTTGAGAGCCGCGTAGACGTGGTCGCGAGAGCACTGTAGGCCTCTCTCCGCCCAGGGACGATTGCTGTTGAGACTGGATCCTCGCTGCGATCACGTCGGAAGGCAAGGGCCGCTCCGAGCCTGCACTGCGCTCCGGTTCTCACTCGGCTTCGCCGCCCCTTGCCTTCCGCCGCGCTCGCAGCGTTTACGGACCCATCAACAGCAACCGCCCCTGGGCGGAGAGAGGGTTCGAAAATGCTTTACACGATCTGCGATGACCACACGAAGTTCTGCCGCACGGCCATGAAGGCCAGCAACGGTATCTGGAATCCTGTCACCAAAGCATGGATGTTCAACGATGCTGCAGACCACGCGAATGCGCTCTGCGATCTTTACCATACGACGCGGCCCAGCGCTGCTCAGATCGAGGCATTGACGGCGATGGCGGTTGATGGCACTGGAAGTCAAGCTTGGGACTGGGATCCGGCCGTCGTCGAACGGGACTTCGCTTCGATCTCACGGGATGAGGCATCGCGTCTGCTGAGCGCAGGTTACGCTGTGCGTCGTCTGCTCGGAACCCATCCGCTCGAAGATATCCCCGTTGCCGTGTCGTCGGACGTCTTCGACACTTCGGAATTCGAGGAGCGCGTTGCGCGAAGCGGTCGCCGGCGTCGTAGTGCGTAGCTCCCCTAAAACCCTGTGGCGTCGATCTTTAGCGGGGCGACGCCACATTTTCCCTAGCAGTTGCGCTAAGTCGTTCTCGCTGCGCTCCGGTCCACGCCTCTCCGCTGCGCTCCGCCCTTGCGCGCCTCGCCAGTCGCGGCTGTGCCGGATCCATCAACGGCGAGCGCCTCGAGCGCGAAAGGAGAATCGACGATGTCTCAACTTTATACGATCAAAGACGAACGGACTGTCTATTGCCGCGCGGCCATGAAAGCTAACGGCGGTGAATGGAATC